>Ga0164241_10001121_pt1 | contig 36003 bp, 34 predicted proteins | sample OricomyardsoilBY_FD_108780 | JGI IMG/M metagenome (GOLD analysis project Ga0164241, IMG submission 108780) | Backyard soil microbial communities from Emeryville, California, USA - Original compost - Back yard soil (BY) | ecosystem: Environmental > Terrestrial > Soil > Unclassified | place: USA... | reverse complement strand
GCCGAAGTCGTCCGGGGACACGGAGTCGAGAAACTCGCGGAAGCGCTCGACCTCGTCCTCGGCGTCCCCCGCCTGAGCCGCGTCACCCTCCTCGGCCTCCTCCCCTTCGGGAATGACGATGCCTGCCTCGGCGAGCACGGACTCCTCGACGAAGACCGGGATCTCGATGCGGACGGCCAGGGCGATGGCGTCGGACTGGCGCGCCGACACGTTGGTGCCGTTGTCGAACGCCAACTCACCGAAGAAGGTGCCCTCGCGGAAGTCGACGACCCGCACCTGTGTCACCGAGCGCCCGAGCGCGGCGATGACGTTACCCAGCAGGTCATGGGTGAGCGGCCGGGGCGGACGGACCCCCTGCTGATGCATGGCGATCGCCGTGGCCTCGGCGGAGCCGATCAGGATCGGCAGGCTGCGCGGACCGTTGACCTCGGTCAGCATCAGAATCGGCTGCTGGGTCGGCATTTCGACCCGGACGCCGACGATCCGCATCTCGATCATCTCGGTGTGCCTTTCTCCGTCACCTCGAAACGCTACACGCCCGGCCGCGTCCGCGACGGGCACCGGTCGAGACCGGAAAGGGGATCGGCACGGACGGCCGTCAGCGACCGAGATCACGCCGCAAACCGGCCTTGACCAGCCGAGTGTGCAGACGAAGAATCGTCGCCGCCAGCTGGGCCGCCTCGGCCCCGGCCCGCTCCCTGGCGTCCGGGTCCCGCTGCCGCGCCTGGGCCGAGACCAGCTGGGTGATCAGGGTGGCCTCCCGATCGGCCGCGCTGCGAAACGAGCGCAGGTGCCGGGCCTCCAGGCCGACGGCCAGCAACTCGGCCGCGGTCGCGGCGACGGACGCCGCATCGGCGTCGAAATAGCCGCCCGGACCCGCGGACAGCAACCCGAACTGTTCCAGTTCGGCCAGGGAGGTGGCAGTCAGGCCGGAGTGCGCGATCAGCTCATTGCGGGTCATCCGCACCTCGGCGCCGACCGCGAAGTCGCGAGGGGCCGGCGCATCCGGGGCGGACTCGGCCGCGCCGGGCAGCCGGGCCTGCGGCACCGCCGGCTCCAGACCCCGGTCGATCGCGTCGAGGTGATCCTTGATCACCTTCAGCGGCAGGTACTGGTCGCGCTGGGCGGCCAGCACGTAGCGGAGCCGACTGACGTCCGCCGGGCTGAACTGGCGGTATCCGGCCGGCGTCCGGTGTGGCGTCACGAGCCCCTCGGACTCCAGGAACCGGATCTTGGAGATGGAGACCTCGGGGAACTCCGGCTTGAGCCGGGTCATCACCGCACCGATGGACAGGGTCGAGTTCGGTGGCATATCGGATTCGGCTAGAGACGTGGTCATCGTGAACTCACCCGGACTCGTTCGCGATCAACTGGCCGGACCCGGGCAGCCGCGAACGCCGAACGAACAATCCCCCACCCTGACAACATCGTCGGTCCGCTGCGCAGACCGGCCTGTTTCATGACCTGGTGTCGCCCTGGGCCTGATCGCCCGACAGGAACACCAGCCGGAACTTGCCGATCTGCACCTCGTCGCCGTTGGTCAGCGGGGAAACCTCGATGGGCTCGCGGTTGACATAGGTGCCGTTCAACGAACCTATATCGGCCACCTCGTAACCCTCGGGGGTCCGCCGAAACTCGGCGTGTCGCCGGGACACGGTCACATCATCGAGGAAGATGTCGCTCTCCGGGTGACGGCCCGCGGTGATCTTGTCGCGGTCCAGCAGGAACCGGGAGCCGGCGTTCGGTCCGCGCTTGACGACCAGGAGCGCGGTCCCGGATGACAGTCCGTCGACCCCACCGATGACGTCATCGCCCGACTCGGCCTCCGCGGCACCGAACAGCCCGCCGGCGAAGATCGACGTGGAGTCCGACGCCGCGGACCCTGCTGACGATGACGCGGGCGAAGCTCCAGGCCCGCGGTCACTCTCAGTCACCAGACACTCCTTCGTATCGCCGTGGCTTGCGTGCCCGAACACCACGTATCAGTTGTCACGACCGTACCGTGCCGTTGCGGCGTGTCGCAGCGCGGGCAGGCCCCGTTCACTCCTCGCCGATGATGGCCGCGTAGCCGCCGGCGTCGAGCAGCTCGTCGAGCTGTGCGGGATCGGTCAGCTCGATCTCGATCATCCAGCCGTCGCCGTAGGGGTCGCTGTTGACCAGTTCCGGGGACGAGTCGAGGGCGTCGTTGCGGGCGACGACGGTGCCGCCCAACGGCGCGAAGATCTCCGAGACGGACTTGGTCGACTCCACCTCGCCGATCGCGTCGCCCGGCTCCACGGTGGTCCCGGGTTCCGGCATCTGGACGAACACGATGTCGCCGAGCGAGTTCTGGGCGTAGTCGGTGATCCCGACCCTGGCCACCGTCACTCCGTCCGTGGTCTCGCCCCCGTCCCGGGCACGCACCCATTCGTGCTCGGAGCTGTACCGCAGGTCCTCAGGGATCACGTGGGCGGCCTTTCTTCTGGCGCAGCAACCGGCGACGGCCCGGCTGAGCAGCAGCGATGGTCATCGGGCGGGGCGAGCGTAGAGCGGTTCGCGGGCCGGTCGCAAGGCGTCGACAACCAGGCGCTCGGATTGGGTCACCTCCATCGTGCCGCCCGCCCGGCGGACCGTGTCGAGCACACCACCCGGGATGGCCAGCGCGGCGGCCAGGGTGGGCGGATCGCCGATCGCGGTGATCGCGTACGGGGCCACCAACTGCTGTCCGTCGAGCGTGACCGCACCACCGGACCCGGTGAATGCCGAATCCACGCCGATCCGCACCGGACCCACCTGGAAGGCCTCGGCCCCGGCGTTGCGCAGCTCCTGGATGGCGTCCAGCAGCACCTCGGGGGTCACCCGGCGGTCGGGGTCGGTGATGGTGATGGTGACGCCTGGTCCGGCCGCGGGCACCGTGCCCGCAAGAATGCCAAGGGCCTCGGATTGCCGCTGGGCCTCCGCGAGCGCCTCCTCGCTGGACTCGCCGCTGCGCTGCAGCCGGGCCAGACTCTCCTGCAGACCGGCGATCTGTGTGTTCAGGGCGTCCTCCCGGCGCTGCAGCTCGTCCAGGATCAACACCAGATCGTCCGGCCGCGCGGTCGCCAGGGTGTCCCCGGCAGCCGTCCGCTGCACCTGCAGCACGACCGCGAAGCCGAGCAGGGCGCACAGCCCGGCGATGAGCAGGTGGGCGCCCGCCCCGCTCCACCGTCCCTTGCCCGGTCCCGCCGCGACCGGCCCGGTCCCGTCGGTGCCGGCGCTCCCGGGGTCGGGCGATTCCGGTGCCGACGACGCCTGATCGCTGGTCATGCCTTGAAGATGTGCCGGCGAATGGCCGCGGCGTTGCCGAAGATGCGGATGCCGAGGACCACGACCACCGCGGTCGACAGCTGGGTGCCGACCCCGAGCTGGTCGCCGAGGAACACGATGAAGCCCGCGACGAGCACGTTCGCGATGAACGAGACCACGAACACCTTCGCGTCGAAGATGTCGTCCAGCTTGGCCCGAAGCCCACCGAAGACCGCGTCCAGCGCCGCGATGACGGCGATCGGCAGATACGGGGCGAGCCATTCGGGGACCGTCGGGTGCACCAGCAACCCGACCACCACGCCGACGATCAGGGCGATCAGCGCGTACATCGATTCAGCTCCTCGGCGGACCTGGTGCCCAGGTCGGTTCATCCGGTCGGGGTCGGCGTCGGGCTCAGCGGCTGCGCATGCTGCAGTTCCGGCGCGGTGCCCCCCGGCAGACTCAGGTCCGGCTGCGCGGACACGTCGAACTCTATGTCGTAGAGCTGCGCGAACGAGGAGAACCGCCCCTGGGCCGGGCTGCTGATGAATTTCACCTGCATCGCCGACGGGTCGCCGATCGCCTCGACGGACAGCGGCCAGAACACCGGACGGTTGTCCAGCAGGATCGCCCCGCCGGCCTGTCGGATCGCGCTGCGGGTGGTCAGCCGGACGCCGCCGATCGAGATCGCCTCGGCCCCGGCCGCCCACAGGTCGTTGACCAACAGCTGCAGGTCGCGATCGAGGATGACGGTGCGATCCTGTCGCTGGTCCGCCGACGGCTGATTGAGCACGACCCGCAGCCCGGGACCGGTGACCGGGGTCAGCTGACCCCGGTTCTCCAGTTCGGTGACCCGGGCGAGCGGTCCGGCCGCGCCGGCGGCGGCCTGGCCGGCCCGCAACTGATCGGCCAGGTCGACGGCGGCGGACTCCATCTCCGACTGGCGAACCTGCGCCCGGTCGATGTCCTCCAGGAGCGCCGACCGAGTGTTCTCGGCCCGTGGCTGGTTGCTCTCGGTGCGCGACGCGGCCACGCCCAGCACCACGCCGGCAACCAGGCAGCCCGCCACGACCGGCACGAGCCGTCGGGCCGAACGTCCGGCGCCCTGCTTCGGGGTGACGCCGTCCGCGGCCGCCGCCCGCCTGCGGGCGGCGGCTTGCGCGTAACCCGGATCCAGGTGGTCGCGACCGAGCGACTCCAGCAGCGGTGCGATGGCGTTCCGCGACGGTGGGTGGGTCATTCGCTCGCTCACGCCCGCCGGTACTTCGGCGCCGGCGGACAGTTCCGGACGATCCAGACCACCTGACCCAGGTAGATCGCCCCGGCCCACAGATACATGACGGTGCCCCAGGCGATGAACGCATACGCGATCGGCAGGCAGACCTGGCCGACCAGGTAGTCACGCGTGCTCTGACCCAGCAGCAGGAACGGCAGCCCGTAGAGCAGGCAGAAGGTGGCCGCCTTGCCCAGGTAGTGCACGGGCAGCGCGGTATAGCCGTACCGCTTGAGGACGGGCAGCGTGGCGGCCAGCACCGCATCCCGGCCGATGATCAACGCGGCGACCCACCACGGGATGAAGCCGCGGACGACGAAGCCGACCAGCGCGGCCAGGATGTAGAGCCGGTCGGCGGCGGGGTCCAGCAGCTCGCCCAGCCGGCTGTACTGGTTCAGCAGCCTGGCAAGCTTGCCGTCGGCCCAGTCGGTGATCGCGCTGACGGCCAGCACCACCAACGCCCATGCGTCGCTCTCGACCACCAACAGCAGGTAGAGGAACAGCGGGACGCCCAGCAGCCGCAGGAACGACAGCAGGTTCGGGATCGTCAGGATCCGGTCCAGGTTGCGGGGCGGGGACGCGGCGCCGTCCGTCACCCTGCCTCCCGGAAGACTTGTCGCGGCCGGGCAGTTGTGCACCGCACGCGCCCCGCAGTCTACGGTGCGCCGGAGCGCGAACCCGCCCGCGATCAGCCAACCAACCGGAGCACGGCGTAGGCGGTGATGGTCGGCGCGTCGAAGATCCGGCCGTCGGCGATCATCCGCCGGAACTCCGCCTCACTGACGAACGCCTGCTCCATGTCGGCCTCGGTGATCTCCCGGTCGGGCCGGCCGGGAGTGAGTTCGGTGGCGTGCCACACGGCGAACCCCTGCGAGCAGAACCCGGTCGAGCCGTGCATGCGGGACCCCAGGCGCCGCCAGCCGGCCGCGGTGAACCCCGTCTCCTCGAGCAGTTCCTGCCGGGCCAGCTCCTCCGGCGAGCCGGACTTGCCGGGACCCCAGCCGCCCATCGGGAACTCCCACGAACGCCGGCCGACCGCGTGCCGGAACTGCTCGACCAGGTGGAACCCGCCGTTCTCCTCGGGAATCACCAGCGCGTAGTCGTCCTTGTCGACGACGCCGTAGATGCCGGTGGAGCCGTCGGCCAACACCAGAGTGTCCTCGCGCACGGACAACCACGGGTTGCGGTAGGCCGTGCGGGTGCCGAGCCTGGTCGGTGGCTGGATCGATTCGGAAGCCATCCCTGCAGTATCGCCGGTCGACCCGGTCGGCCGCTCTACGCTGGGCCGCGATGACGATCACTGCGCCCTTCGCCCACGTCGGCGGTCTGCTGGCCCGCGACCTGGTCGAGGTGGCCGACCTGCGCGTCGACCCATCCGTGCTGGACCACGGATGGTGGGCGGTGGTCGGCACGTTCGAGGGCGCGCTGACCGGCTATCGGTTCGGCCGGGTGACGCCGGCCGGGCTCCCCGCGCCGACCGGCAGTTGGCCCGGTCGGGATCTGTCCTGGCGGTCGAGCCTGGACCGGGACGCCTACCTCGACGGGGTGCGACGGATCCGGGAGCACATCGCGGCCGGCGACGTCTATCAGGTGAACCTGTGCCGGATGCTCAGTTCGCCGCTCGGGCCGGCGGCGGATCCGCTGGTGCTGGCGCGTCGGCTGGCCCGGGGGAACCCGGCGCCGTGGGCGGGGTTACTGCACCTTGGCCGATCCTGGATCGTCAGCGCCTCCCCGGAACTGTTCCTGGCCCGGGACGGCGATCGGCTGGCCTCGTCGCCGATCAAGGGCACCACCCGCCCGGGGGAGCCGTTCGCGGACAAGGACTATCCCGAGAACATCATGATCACCGACCTGGTCCGCAACGACCTGGGCCGGATCGCCCGCCCGGGATCGGTGGTGGTGACCGAATTGCTCGCCCGGCAGGAGCACCCGGGACTGGCCCATCTGGTGTCAACGGTGACCGCCCGACCGGCGCAGGGCGTGGGCTGGGGCGAGATTCTGGCCGCGACGTTCCCGCCCGGGTCGGTGACGGGGGCGCCGAAGATCCGTGCCCTGGAGGTGATCGCCGAGCTGGAGCCGGTGCCGCGGCAGGTGTACTGCGGCACCTTCGGATTCGTCGACGGCGACCGCGGCCGCGCGCGGCTGGCGGTGGCCATCCGCACCTTCTTCGCCGCCCTGGCTGCCGACGGGTCCGGTGTCCTGCACTTCGGGACCGGCGCGGGCATCACCTGGTCGTCGGACCCGCAAGCCGAATGGGCGGAGACCGAACTCAAGGCGGCCCGGCTGATCGGGCTCACCCGCGGGGCGGGGCACTCCAGCCAGGATCCCGCCCGGCCAACCCCAGCACCCGATCCAGCAGCGGGGCGCTCCTCGGCACCTCGATGACCGGCCCGAACGGGTTCCCCCGCAGGCCCTACCCGCCCAGGACGGTCCCGTCGGCGATGGTGCCCGGCGAGCCGTCGACCGTCACCGAAGCCACCCCGACCGCCTTGACGTTCCGACCGAACGTCCAATCGCCCTTGACGGTCAGCTGCTCGCAGTCGATCAGCGAGGGGGCGCCGTACGGGAACCGCGCGTCGAAGTCTGCGACCAGCTTGTACGGCTTGTCCAGGTCGACCAACGGCGCCGCCGTCCGGGACGGCACGAGCCGCACCTGGGCCCCGTCGACCAGCTCGTAGGCATCCGACCGGAGCACCAGCAGGTCGCTGGTCGCCTTCACCGGCAGGAAACGGGACCGGTCCACCTCGATCGCCGCCGCGCCCTCGAACACGCCGATCGCGGCACCCATCGCGGTCTCGATCTGGATGACCTCGGGCGAGGACGGATCGGCCGGGTCGACCGTCTTGACGTTGCGGATGATCGGCAGCCCGAGAACACCGTCGTTCGCCTGCATGACTGCGTCGAGCGCGACCAGGTCGAGCCACAGATTGTTGGTGTTGAAGAACTTGTGCCGGTCGATGTCGCCGAACGCGTCCTCGTCCTCGGGCCTGGTCTGGGCGGACTCACGCAGCACCAGCTGACCGTCGGCGGCGCGGCGGGCCAGGTGGCCGCCCTTGCGGTCGGCGGCGGTGCGCCGGCAGAACTCGGCGGCGAACGGGGCACCGGACTGCGCGAACCACGCCGCCAGCCGCGGATCGGGACGGGCTCCGAGGTTGTCCGCGTTGGACACGAACAGGTACCGGTAGCCCTTGTCCAGCAGGGCCCGCAGCAGACCGCTGGCGTCCAGGGCGGTGTAGATGTCACCGTGACCGGGTGGGCACCATTCCAGGGTCGGGTCGGCCGGCCAGCTGACCGGGGTCAGGTCGTCGGAGCGCAGCTTGGGCTCGCGGTTCTGCAGGAAGTCCAGTGGCAGCCCGTCGATCTCCAGACCGGGATGCGCGGCGACCGCCTTGAGGGTGTCCTCGGAGGTGCGGAAGCTGTCCATGAACACCACCGGCAGGCCCACGCCGTACTCGGTCCGCAGGGCCAGGATCTGCTCGGCGATGATGTCCAGGAAGCTCTTGCCGGGCCGCACCTCCAGCAGCGACTTCGCCTTGTCCATGCCCATCGACGTGCCGAGACCGCCGTTGAGCTTGACCACGGCGGTGGCGGCCATGGCCGCCGTCTCCGCCTCCGCGGTGGTGTCCAGGTCGGCCAGGCGCGGCAGCTCGGCCACCGGTTCCAGATCGGTCTCCGGCAGCAGACCGGTCTCACCGGAGGCCAGGATCTCGTAGGAATGGGCAAAAACCGCGATCGCGCGCGGGTGAACGCCGCCCTGCGCCATCAGGCGACGCGATGATTCCAGTCCGTTACTCACCATGTGCAGATGGTATTGCCGGGCCGTCCACGCGCGCGCGGCGACGTTCCCACCGGACCCGCCGGTGGGGGCGTCGCCACAGGTCGGAGCGCGGTTGCTCAGGCCAGGGCGGCATCGAGCGTGATGGTTGTCCCGGTCAGCGCCTTGGAGACCGGGCAGCCGACCTTGGCCGCCTCGGCCGCTTTGACGAACGCGTCGTTGTCCAGGCCCGCCACCTGACCCCGGACGGTGATCTTGACGCCGGTGATCCGCACGCCACCCGCCGGGTCCGGGCCGAGCTTGACCTCCGCCTCGGTGACCAGGCTGTTCACCGTGCCGCCGGCCTGGGTGAGCTCGTTGGACAGCGCCATCGAATAGCAGGACGAGTGCGCCGCGGCGATCAACTCCTCCGGACTGGTGACGCCCTCGGCATCGTCCGCGGCGCGCCGCGGAAAGTTGACGTCGAAGGTGCCGGTGCCGGAACTGACCAGGGTGACCTGGCCGGAACCGTCCTGCAGACCACCGCTCCATTGCGTGCTGGCCACACGAGAAGCCATCTTTGCTCCCGAAACTCAGGGCCCGCCCCGAAGCGGACGGAGCCGTCGTCCCCGGCGCGGATCGTTCACGCCGGGACTGGAAGGCTAACCCAGCCCGAACGGGCGGGGTCGGGCGAGCCGCGCTCAGGCCGAGGCGCGAATGACCAGCTGCGGCGGGAAGATCACCGGCGCAGTGGTCCCGGCCGTGCCCTCGATCTGCGCCACGAGCAGGGCACCGGCGGTCCGTGCCATCGCCGCGACCGGGTTGACGACGGTGGTCAGCGGTGGATCGGTGACCCCGGCGATCGCGGAGTCGTCGTACCCGACGACGGCGATGTCGCGGGGCACCGACCGATCGGCCGCCCGGAGCACGGCCAGCGCCCCCGCCGCCATCAGATCGGACGCCACGAATACCCCGTCCAGGTCCGGGCAGGCGGCCAGCAGTCGCTGCGTGGCCGCCGCCCCGCCGGGGGTGGTGAAGTCGCCGAACTCGACCGCGTCGGTCGGCCGCCCGGCGTTGGTCAGGGCAGTTCGCCAACCCGACAGCCGGTCCTCGGCCGCCGTCATGTCGGCCGGGCCGGCGACGGTGCCGATGCGCCGGCACCCCCTGGCGATCAGGTGCTCGGTGGCCAGCTCGCCGCCCAGCCGGTTGTCGGTGTCGACGTAGCTCAGCCGATCCGGCATGTGCCACGGCCGGCCGACGGACACGCTCGGCAGCCGGGACTCGACCAGCGCCCGCTCGAAATCGTCGGACTCGTGATGGGACACGATCACTGCGCCGTCCACGTGCCCGTGCCGTAGGTAACGGACCGTGCGGTCGGCCGACCCCCCCATCCGGGCCATCAGCAGCACCAGCTGCAGCTCGGTGTCGGCCAGGGCGGTGGACAGACCCTGGATGGCCGCGCCGAAGAACGGGTCGGCCAGGATGCGCTCGTCGGGCTCGGGAACGACCAGGGCGACCGCGTTGGTGCGTTGCGTGACGAGGGTGCGGGCCGCCTGGTTGGGCGTGAACCCCAACTGGTGCACCGCCGAGGCCACTGCCGCACGCGCCTGGGGGCTCACCTTGGCCTCGCCGTTGATGGCCCGGGAGGCCGTCGATCGGGAGACCCCGGCCGCCGCCGCGACGTCCTCCAGGGTGGGCGCGCTCGGGCGGGCGCCGACGCCGTCGGCCGCACCTTCCTTCGCGTCGCGCATGGTCGCACAGTAGTGCGCCCGCACCCGTGTCCGACCCAGCGCGGACGCCGCAGGCGACCGCCGGCGATCCATCGGGCAGAATGTCGGGCGCCGGTGATCGCGCCGGGCAGTCGGGAGGAGAACCACCGTGTGGACCACGACCCTGATCATGGCCGGCTGCATCATCGTGCTGGCGGCGATCGCGATGGTCGGGACGGACAGCTACAAGCGCCCGGTCACCGCGGTGCTGATGTACCTGATCCTGCCCGTGATCGCCGCGGCCGGGTTCGCCGCCATCGCCAATCTGGCGGGCTGACCGGCACGGCGGCAGGCTTACGGTCAGCGAGCCGGCAGGCCCGCCAGCCAGTCGGCGACGATGCCGGCCACCTCGTCGTAGCGACGCGGATCGTGACCGCCGGGTAGCCACACGGTCGTCACCGGACCGGGGATCGCCGCGAGTTCGCGGTCGAACTCCTCGGGTGTGCCGAACGGGTCGCCGCGCCCGGACACCAGCAACACCGGCACACGGATCTGCGGGAAGTGCTCGGTGCGCAGCCGCTCGGGCTTGCCCGGCGGGTGCAGCGGGTAGCTGAGCAGCACCAGCGCCGCCGCGGGCAGGCCCTGCGCCACGGCCATCGAGCACATCCGGCCGCCGTACGAGCGGCCACCCAGAACCAGTTGGTCCGCACCGATGCCGGAGCGGCCGACCAGTGCCCCGGCCTGCTCGACCAGATGCGCGACGGCCACCTCGGGTTTGTCCGGCATGCGGGCCCCCCGCAGCCGATAGGGGAAGTCGACCCGTTCGCAGGGCAGTGGCCGCACCGCCCGCTCGACGGCGACCAGCGTGCGCTGGTTCCGGTCCGCCCCCGCGCCGGGGGTGAGCAACAGTGCGCCGACGACAGCGGGCGAGGTGACCATCAGGCCATGATCCGCTTGGCCAACCTCGATCATCCGCCACGCCTACCACGTGAACTGACAGCCGAACCGCGCCGGACTAGTGTCGGGAACATCACTCTCGCTTCGCCGACCGGGAGGTTCGATGACCGACTCCGCACTCCAATCACTGCAACGCTCCATCGACGAACTCGCTTCCGCGGTCGCGGTGCTGTCGCACACCCACGGCAAGGTGCCGATCGTGGCGCGACTGTGCAACGACCTCGAGCGACTCAAGCTCGACGTCGCCGACGCGCAGACCCTGCGCGGACCGGGGGTGCCTGCGGGCGCACCGGAGCCGGGGCCCACTATGTACACCGTGAGCGATGAGCCGTATGACCAGTCCATGTGGGGTGATGACGCCGATCACGAGGGTGTGGGCGGTTACCACGGGAAGAGCCGTTGAGCGGGGTCAACACTCCGGGCCGAGCGCGGGTCGCGGCTCGCACGCTCCGAACCGACAACTGGCGTCGCGCGCCGCTGATCACCTTCATCGGGCTGAGCCTGTTCGTCGTCTACGGCACGGTCCGTGCCTTCTGGGCCGTCAACTACTACGCCGCCCCGTACCTGTCGCCGTTCTACTCCCCGTGCATCACCACCAAGTGCGTGCCCGAGGCCAGCGATTTCGGTCAGCCGATCGCCTGGTGGCCGCTGTCCCCCGCACTGGTGATCCTGATCTTCCCGCTCGGCTTCCGGCTCACCTGCTACTACTACCGCAAGGCCTACTACCGCTCGTTCTGGCAGTCACCGACGGCCTGCGCGGTCGCCGAACCGCACAAGCGGTACACCGGGGAAACCCAGTTCCCGCTGATCATGCAGAACGTGCACCGCTACTTCTGGGTCGTCGCGATGATCTTCGGCGTCATCCTGTCCTACGACGCGATTCTCGGTTTCCGCAACCCGGAGGGCCAGTGGGGCCACATGGGTCTGGGCACCGTGATCCTGCTGATCAACGCCGCGCTGATCTGGCTCTACACCCTGTCCTGCCATTCCTGCCGGCACATCATGGGCGGCAAGCTCAAGCACTTCTCCCGGCACCCGATCCGGTACAAGGCCTGGCAGCAGATCTCCAAGCTCAACGCCAAACACATGGAACTGGCCTGGGCCTCGTTGATCTGGCTGGCGGTCAGCGACTTCTACGTCCTGCTGCTGGCCTCCGGCACGATCAGCGATCTGCGATTCTTCTGATCCTGCCGGACTCCGATCGATTGAACCCCGATACCGCACACGCGCCAGGAGGCACCTTTTCGTGACCGACCGCGAGGAACACCACTACGACGTGGTCATCGTCGGGGCCGGCGGCGCGGGCCTGCGCGCCGCGATCGCCGCCCGCGAAGCCGGGATGCGCACCGCGATCGTCTGCAAGTCCCTGTTCGGCAAGGCGCACACGGTGATGGCCGAGGGCGGCATCGCCGCGTCGATGGGCAACGTCAACTCGAACGACAACTGGCAGGTGCATTTCCGGGACACCATGCGGGGCGGCAAGTTTCTCAACCATCCGCGGATGGCCGAACTGCACGCCAAGGAGGCGCCGGAGCGGGTCTGGGAGCTGGAGACCTACGGCGCGCTGTTCGACCGCACACCGGACGGCCGGATCAGCCAGCGAAACTTCGGCGGCCACGAGTATCCGCGGCTCGCGCACGTCGGCGACCGCACCGGGCTGGAGCTGATCCGCACCCTGCAGCAGAAGATCGTCTCGCTCCGCCAGGATCTGGATGAAACAGCTGTCGCATCCGACGAGGAGCCACCGACCGACGAGGACGCCGGCCTGCGGGTGTTCGCCGAGGTGACCATCACCGAGTTGCTGCGCGACGAGAACGGCGCAGTGGCCGGGGCCTTCGGATACCGCAGGGAGACCGGAACGTTCGTGGTGTTCCGCGCGCCGGCAATCATCCTGGCCACCGGCGGCATCGGCAAGTCGTTCAAGGTGACCAGCAACTCCTGGGAGTACACCGGAGACGGCGACGCACTGGCCCTGCGCGCCGGATCCACCCTGGTGAACATGGAATTCATCCAGTTCCATCCCACCGGAATGGTCTGGCCGCCGTCGGTGAAGGGCATTCTGGTCACCGAATCGGTGCGCGGCGACGGCGGTGTGCTGCGCAATTCCGAGGGCAAACGGTTCATGTTCGACTACGTGCCCGACGTTTTCCGGTCCAAGTACGCCGAGACCGAACAGGAGGCCGACGGCTGGTACAAGGACCCGGAGAACAATCGCCGACCACCGGAGTTGCTCCCCCGCGACGAGGTCGCCCGGGCGATCAACTCCGAGGTCAAGGCCGGCCGCAACACCCCGCACGGCGGCGTGTTCCTGGACGTGTCCACCCGGCTGCCGGCCGAGGAGATCAAGCGGCGGCTGCCGTCCATGCACCACCAGTTCTCCGAGCTGGCCGACGTGGACATCACCAAGGAGCCGATGGAGGTCGGCCCCACCTGCCACTACGTGATGGGCGGCATCCAGGTCGACCCGGACACGGCCGCCGCGGCGCGGGTGCCGGGCCTTTTTGCCTGCGGCGAGGTCGCCGGCGGCATGCACGGCTCGAACCGCCTCGGCGGCAATTCGCTGTCCGACCTGCTGGTGTTCGGTCGCCGCGCCGGGTTGGGTGCGGCCTCCTACGTCGAGGGGCTGGCCGGCGCCCGTCCAGAGCCGGCGGCGGGGTCGGTGGAGGCGGCCGCGCGAACCGCGTTGGCGCCGTTCGACCGGGAGGACGGGGAGAACCCCTACACGCTGCACCGGGAACTGCAGCAGACGATGAACGATCTGGTCGGCATCATCCGTCGGGAAGCGGAGATCGAACGGGCAATCGAGTCGCTCGAGGCGATGAAGCCGCGGGTGGCCGCGGTCAGCGTCGAGGGCCACCGGCAGTTCAACCCGGGCTGGCACCTGGCCCTGGACCTGGTCAACATGCTGCAGGTCAGCGAGTGCGTGGCCAAGGCGGCGCTGATCCGACAGGAGAGCCGTGGCGGCCACACCCGGGACGACTACCCCGAGATGAGTGCGCAGTGGCGGCGCAAGCTGTTGATCTGCTCCCTCGCATCCGACGGTTCCATTGACGTGACGCAGGAGCCGATCACTGCGATCCGGCCGGATCTGCTCGCCCTGTTCGAGCGGTCCGAGCTGGAGAAGTACCTGACCACTGAGGAATTAGCCACAGCGGAACTGCCCGCTGACAGCCAGGGGGCCGAAAATGGGGCGTGAGGCGCACTTCCGGGTCTGGCGGGGGGACGACTCCGGCGGCGACCTGCAGGACTACACCGTCGAGGTGAACGAGGGCGAGGTGGTGCTGGACATCATCCACCGGCTGCAGGCCACCCAGGCCGGCGACCTTGCCGTGCGGTGGAACTGCAAGGCCGGCAAGTGCGGCTCCTGCAGCGCCGAGATCAACGGCCGGCCGAGACTGTTGTGCATGACCCGGATGTCGACGTTCCAGCCGGACGAGACGATCACCGTGACGCCGCTGCGCGCGTTCCCGGTGATCCGCGACCTGGTCACCGACGTGTCGTTCAACTACCGCAAGGCCCGGCAGATCCCGGCTTTCGCGCCGCCGCCGGATCTGGCGCCCGGCGAGTACCGGATGCAGCAGGTGGACGTCGAGCGATCCCAGGAATTCCGCAAGTGCATCGAATGCTTCCTGTGCCAGAACGTGTGTCACGTGGTTCGCGACCACGAGGAGAACAAGAAGGCGTTCGCCGGGCCCCGGTTCCTGATCCGGGCAGCCGAGTTGGACATGCACCCCCTGGACGCGCGCGCCGACCGCAAGGACTTTGCCCAGGAGCACCAGGGGATCGGGCTGTGCAACATCACCAAATGCTGCACCGAGGTGTGCCCTGAGCACATCAAGATCACCGACAACGGGATCATCCCGATGAAGGAGCGGGTCGTCGACCGCAAATACGACCCGCTGGTGTGGTTGGGCAGCAAGCTGTTCCGGCGCAACCGGGATTGACGGCGGGGCCCGAGTGGAGGCCCGCGGGTGGGTGCCCATTCCGGGCGGTCGGGTGACGTTGCGAGACGCCCGCACCGACTCGACCCGCAGTGTTGACCTTCGCGGATTCCGATTGGCCGCGGTCACCGTCACGGCGGCCGACTTTCGCGGCGGCCGTCTCGGGTTCGGCCCCGGATTGCCCGCCTGCGGCGTCTCATGGCTGGATGCGGTCGCCTGGTGCAACCGGGCTTCACTGGCCGCAGGTCTGACAAGCCCCTACATCATCGACGGTGATCGGGTTCGGTGGATCACCGACGCGGATGGGTGCCGCCTGCCCACGGAGGCCGAATGGGAGTACGCCTGTCGTGGCGGCGTCGCCGCGCCGATCTACGGCCCGCTCGATCAGATCGCCTGGACCGACAGCGACGGCCGTGACGGTCCGGCGCCGGTGGGCACCAAGAGGCCCAATGCGTTCGGCCTGCACGACATGATCGGCAACGTGTGGGAGTGGTGTTGGGACTACGCCGATCCGGCTCGCTACGCCGACTACCGGGTCCTCAAGGGCGGTGGGTGGGCCGATCCGCCATGGAGCTGCCGGGTTTCGGTGCGTCGCGGAAGTTCCCCGAAGGCGGTCCTGGACGACGTCGGATTCCGAGTGGCCCGAGGTCCGATGACGCCGACCGAGCCGCCGTCGGCACAGGGCTGGTCCGACCTGGCCGATCATGAACGCGCGCATCGCCCCGGGTCGGTGCCGTTCGGGTGGACACCGCTCCGGACGAGCACCGGGGGTGCGTGAACGCGGGCGCCGACTTGTCGAGCGGTGCGGCACCCGGTCGGTCGCCGGCTCTGCCCGAGGTCACCGGCCCGAACCGGTGAGCCGGCCCCACAGACCACGCTTGCGCCCGGCCTCGGCGGCCGGCTGGTCGTCGGCCCGACCACGGGTGGACGGCGCGCCCCGCTGCAGGTCCTGCTCGGTCGGTTCGGGGACCTCCACCTTGTCGTCCAGCACCACGCCGATCAGCCGACCGTCGTCCACCACCGGGGTGCCGGCTTCCGCCGCGGGCACGCCCGCTCTGGCCACCGGTACCCGGGGCGTCGACGACGACAGGTCCAGGGCCTCGTGCAGCGGAGTCGCCGACAGCTGGTTGGTCATCGCGGCCTGCAACTCGGACATCGCCAGCACGTGGTACTCCGGGCCGGCCGTGGCGTCGACGACCACGACCACCGGAAGCTTGCCGGTGCGTGCGGTCAACAGCTTCAGCCTGGTCGGCCCCACCGTGTCCGACGCCGACACCGCGATCACCGATTCGACCCGCACCCCTGGACCCTACTGGAGCGCGGACGCCCGCCGCTCGATTCTCGGTTGGCGCACCGGAATCCAGGCGAACGGCCCGGCCGGCGACGCACGACTACTACCAGGGCTGAAGCGGACCGAGCCCTAATCGCCGTTGCAGTCGCGCGGACACCGACTTCACGGTCGTCGGAACCGCCCCGTAGTCGGACGCGACGTCCAGATCACCGCGCCGGTAGGTCGAGGCCTGCCGGCTGACCAGCTTGTCCAGTGCCGCAGCCACGGCCTCCGGGCCGCACTGCTCGATGAGCTGACCGGCGAACGCCGGGTCGAGCCGCCACCAGGCGGCCAGGCAGCGGGCGCCGATCGCGATCCCCTGCCCGTCCACGGTCGTGTCCAGGATGCGAACGGCCACCGGATCGTCCCGGGTGGCCGCGATCTCCCGGGGAGTCAGCTGGGCGCTCCAGAACCCCGGGCCGGATCCAAAGCGGTACGGATGCCAGGCCAGCCGGGGCCAGATGCCGTTGGCCACACCGAGGATCTCGTCGACCAGCGGTCGCCCGTTCGCCAGGTGCCACAGCACCTGGAACGGGTGGTCCGAGCGGTCGGAGGTGCCGAGTTCACCGACGGTCAGCCAGTAGTCCGTGCCCGGCACCGGCGCGCTCGGTGAGTTGGACACATGCAGCAGCCGGATCCGATCACCGAGGCCCAGCGCCATCCGCGGGCCGTCCGTCCCGTAGACGTGGGCAAGCGCCGCCGCCGGACCGCCGGGCGCGAACATCCTGCCGAGCGCCCGGTCCCCGGCCGCCACCAGCTCCCAGATCCGTCCCATCAGCTTGTTGCCGGTCCGGTCCACTGCCGCCGGCGACGGTCCCCTCGATGTGCCGACCTCGATGCGGGGCCGGACCGGGGCGACTGGCTCGGCCTTGCGCGCCCGGCCGGCCACCGCCCCCTTCGGGCCCACGGATTCGGGTTTCTTCGACGCCCCCGCGCCCGCCGCCTTCGGGGACGGCGCGGACTTCGGCGCCCCCGCGCCCGCCGCCTTTGGCGGCGGCGCAGACTTCGGGGACGGCGCAGACCTCGGCGACGGCGCAGACCTCGGCGACGGCGCAGACCTCGGCGACGGCGCAGACCTCGGCGACGGCGCAGACTTCGGCGACGGCGCGGAAGGTCCGGGCCGCCGAGCCGTCGCGGGCTCGGGCACCGGCTCGAGAACCCGCGGCGGCCGGCAGGATCGGCAGCCGAGCCCGTCCTTGCCGGCGACCAGGATCTCGCCGCTCCCGCACCCGGGGCAGGCCACCGGCGCGAACCGGCGGACCGGCGTCAGCCACTCCAGATCCATCGGATACCAGCGGTTTCCCCGGCGGATGCCGGCCTCCACGCGGAGCGAGGGCACCCCCACCAGGTGCAGCCGGAAGGGCAGGCACTGCACCGAGGAGCGGTACTTCTCCTCGATCTCGGCCAGCCGCCGGTCACGTTCGGCCTGGGTATGGTCCAGCCGGGACTGGTAGCCGGCGACCTTGTCGGGCGCCGCCGTCGCCATCCGTTTGCGCAGGGAGTCGGCCATCTGCTGGTAGTAGTCGCGCGCCCGGTCCCGTTCGGCCCGTAGCGCCGGAAGCACGCTGTCGCCGAGGGCGATGCGGCGATCCTCCGCCCGCCGCGCGATCTCCGCGTCAACGGCGCCCAGGGCCCGGGCCAGTCCAGGTGTGTGCGGATCCAACTGGTCCCGCTCGGGGTGTTCGACCGCGACGAGATCGGCCAGCCGCCGATCGATGCCGTCGGCCAAGGGCCGGCCTGAGGGCACATCGACCCAGCACTCGATCTGCTCCTGGAACCGGTCGTCCGAGGACATGGCGAAGGTGGCCAGGGAGCTGACGCGTAGCAGGCTTCGCACGGACGGTCGCGGGCCGCCGGTCAGGTCCAGCCGACCGTGGTCGACCGGGAACCGGTCGCGGGCCCAATCCTGCAGTTGCGCCAGATCGGGCGTCCTGGAGGTGGGCCGTTCCAGCCGCACCACGCCGACATCGCCCTGCGCCAGAACACTTTCGGCCGCGGCAGTCAGCAGTGGATGCCCGACCGTCATCAGCAGTGCGCCGTCCTCCCGCGCCACGTCGGGATCGGCGGTGACGGTCATCTCCGCGTCCTGTCGATGCCGTTCCTGCAGGTCCTCCGGCAGGACCACCAGGCTGGCCGCGCCGACCCGCTCGTGCAGGCCGCCCTCGGCGGTGACGTACTCGAGCCAGAAGTCGACGCCGGGATCGGTGGCAGCCGTCATGCCGACGCCCCCTGCGGGGCGCTCGCAGGCTCCGCGCCCCTTCCGGGTGCGTCGCCGCTGTGTTGATGATTCGCTCGCTGACGCTCGCTCATGCCGACGCCCCCTGCGGGGCGCTCGCAGGCTCCGCGCCCCTTCTGGGTGCGTCGCCGCTGTGTTGATGATTCGCTCGCTGACGCTCGCTCATGCCGACTCCTCCTGCACCAGCAGCGCATCGATGTGTCCGCGGCCCTGCGCGTAGGCGTGGCGGGCGTCGGCCAGCCGGGCCCCGAGCTCGGAGAGCCGGTCGGCGAACCCGTCGTCGTCGGCGGCTCCGACGAACGCGTCGAACACCGAGGTCTCGAAGTCGAAGTCGTCGTCGACGCGACCCAGGATCATGTCCAGCTCACCGACGACCAGTTCGAACAGGTTGATCTTCGACTCGAGCACCGACAGGATCCGCTCCTCGATGGTGCCCATCGCCACCAGGTTCGTGACCAGGACGTCATGCTCCTGCCCGACCCGGTGCAGCCGGCCGACCCGCTGCTCGATCTGCATCGGGTTCCACGGCAGGTCGACGTTGATCATCACGTGGCAGAACTGCATGTTGCGGCCCTCGCCGGCCGATTCGGTGCTCAGCAGCACCGGTGCGTCGCCGCGGAATGCGGCGATGGCCGACTCCTTGCCGGCCCGGTCGAGGCTTCCGTGGTAGACGGCGGCGTCGATCCCGGCGCGGGACAGGTGGGTCTGCAGCGCGGCAAGGGTCTGCCGGAACGCGGTGAAAACCAGCACCTTCTCCCCGGCGGCCAGGTGCGGGCGTAGCTGGTCGAGCAGCGCGGCGAACTTGGCCGGGCATTGCACGGCGGCGGCCTGCTCGGCCAGATCGTCCCAGCCCAGGTTCCGCAGGGTCGGCCCGGCCGCCATCGGGCTGGACCCGGCCGACCGAGCCAACGACCGGAGCGCCAGCCGGCGAGCGGCCGACGCGTCCCGCCCGAGATCCCGGATCCGGGCGGTGATCTGCGCGTACCAGTGCTGCTCGGCGGCCGATGGCGGCACCGCCACGGTCTGTGCGAGCCGGTGCGGCAGGCGCAGGGCGACCTCGCTGCGCCGGTGCCGGACCGTCACCTGCGACACCGTCCGTCGCAGCTCCGGTACCCGGCTCGCGGCCACCGTCGGCGCGTCCGCGCCGTAGGTGCGCCGGAACTCGGCCGGGGTGCCCAGCAGCCCGGGCGCCACCAGGCTGATCAGCTGGTAGAGGTCGGAGAGCCGGTTCTCCACCGGCGTGGCCGTCAGCAACAGCAGGTACCGGGATGTCAGCTCCCGGGCCAGCCGCCCGGAGGCCGATCGCGGGTTGCGCAGCCGATGTGCCTCGTCCATCACGATCAGGTCCCACGGCGCGCCCACCAGCGCGGACTTCGCCGGCTCCCGGCGGGCGGCGGCCAAGGAGGCGACGACCACCGGGGCGTCGTCGGACCGATCCCAGCGACCGCCCTCCAATGCGACCGTCGGGAGCAGGAACTTGCGTTCCAGCTCCTCCCGCCACTGCTCGACCAGGCCAGCCGGGGTGACGACCAGCGCCCGGCCGGCCAAGCCACGCGCCCGCAACTCGCTGAGCACCAGGGCCGCCTCGATGGTCTTGCCCAGGCCGACCTCGTCGGCGAGGATCGCCCGCCCCCGCATCCGGCCGAGCACGGTGGCCACCGTCTGCAGCTGGTAGTCGAACGGCTCGAAGGCCAGGCCGGCCCCGGCGATGAGGGTGTCGAAACCCGGCCGGCTCCAAACGGCGGCCGCCAGGTCGACCAGCCGCACCCGGTCCGGCACCACCGGGCTCCCGGCCAGCAGGCGTCGCAGGAGGTGCCGGTAAGGCTCGGGCACGACCGCTTCGGCCGCCGTGCCGTGTCCGATCGCCGCGCTCGCCGTCATGCCAGGATCCCTCCCTCGATGGATGCGGCGACCCTACGAGAGAGGTACGACAGTGCCCGGGACCTGCGGATGCTCCGGCGTGGCGTTCATCCCACCCATCCCACCCGTCACGATTGTCACACCGGCCCACCCGGGCACCGGGGACCGGTGCCGCCGCGCCTGTCAGCCCTCGATCTCCACCGCCACGTCGGTGCCCGCATCGACCTCGGTCTTCTCGGACGGTCGTTGGTTGACCAGGGTTCCCGTCGGCCCCTTGTCCGTGTCGACCGTCGTCACCGCGCCCAGTTGGAGGTCTTTGTCCTTCAGCGCCCTGCTGGCTTCGGAAACAGTCATGCCGATGACGTTCGGCACCGCGACCTTGGCCGGCGGTGGCGGCGTGGTGATCACCACCAACGTCAGCCACAGCGCGACGACCAGGGCGAGGGCAAGCCCACCGAGCCCCACGTAGGTCCATCGCTTGCGCTGGGCCGCCTCCCGCTCCGGATCGATGAGCTCGACCTCGTCCAGGACGGGCAAGGTCAGGCCGGGGGCGAGCAGCGGGGCGTTGAGCTTGCGCTGCGACGCCGGTGTACCGGCCGCGACGGACCGGGGCCTGGCCGTGACGGCAACGGGACCACGGCGGGGTGGGGTGTCGGCCGACCCCGGCTGTTGGCGGGCCCGGACCGGTCGACCGGCCAGGGCCCGCACGATGTCGGCCCCCATCTGTTCGGCACTGTCGTACCGGTTGTCCGGACTCTTGCTCAAGGCCTTGAGCACGATGGCGTCCACGTCCCGCGGGATGGCCGGTTTGAACTCACTGGGCGCCCGGGGCGCCTGGCGCAGGTGTGCGTCGGCGATGCTGTCCGCCGTCACTCCGATGAAAGGTGCTCGGCCGCAGAGCATTTCGAACAGGACGCAGCCGACGGTGTACAGGTCACTGCGCTTGTCGGGGAGCCCACCACGGATCTGCTCGGGTGAGAGATACTGCATGGCAAGGGGTTCGGATTGCCCGGCCCGCAGACCGGTGTCGATCACCTTGACTTGGTCGCCACCGTCCGAACCGGTCAGCGGATCGATCAGCACGTTGGCCGGGGTGATGTGGCAGGGCACCAGATTCCGGCGATGCGCATGGTCCACCGCGGCGCAGAGTTCGGCGGCGATCCGCAGCGCTCGGCGCCACGGCAGCGGACCCTGCCGACCGAGCACGCTGCGCAGGATGTCACCCTCTACGTACTCCATGACGACGTACGGCACGCTGCCCGAATCGGTCGGCGTGTCACCCGTGTCGTAGACCGCGACGAACGCCGGGTGGTTGAGCGCGGCCGCATGGGTGGCCACCTGCCGAAAGCTGGTCTGGACGGCGTCCTGCGTGGTCAGATCGGCCCGCAGCACCTTGATCGCCACGTCCCGGTCCATCAGCAGGTCGCGACCGCGGCGGACCACCGAGATCTCGTCCTGCCCGATGACGTCGGTCGCCTGATAGCGGTTCGCGTAGCGATAGCCGACCATCGGTCACACTCCCACATTTGCCGGACCACCCGAGATGGGTCGACATCTACCAGGACGGGCCGCTCCTTCCCGGCAGGACGTGCCCGAATGTCCGGAAACGTTACCAACCGACCCGGCACCGCCGTCGGGACAGCCCCGCGCCACCCGGCGCGGACCGGCTCTGTCCAGGAAGATCGGACGGGTGGGCATGAGCGCGGCTTCGGACACGATCTGGTGGCAGGTCTACCCGCTGGGTTTCGGCGGCGCACCGATCCGCGACGAACCCACGCCCGGCCACCGGCTGCGTCGCCTGCTCGGCTGGCTGGATGAGGTGGTCGAGCTCGGCTGCACCGGGCTGCTCCTCGGCCCGATCTTCGCGGCGCAGACCCACGGCTACGACAGCGTCGACCAGTTCCGGATCGACCCGCGACTGGGCGACGAGCGCGACTTCGACGACCTGGTCGCCGGCTGCCGGTCGCGGGGACTGCGGATCGTGCTGGACGGGGTCTTCAGCCACGTCGGCCGCGGCCATCCACTGGTTGAGCGGGCCCTGCGCGAGGGGCCGGAAAGCGATGCCGCCGCGCTGCTGGACATCGACTGGTCGAACCCCGAACACCCGCGGCCGCGGGTGTTCGAGGGCCACGACTCCCTGGTTCGCCTCAGCCACGGCGGGGACGCCGCCGCCGGCTACGTCGCCGACGTGCTCACGCACTGGCTGACCAGGGGCGCCCATGGCTGGCGGCTGGACGCGGCCTATTCGGTCCCGCCCGAATTCTGGGCCCGCGTTCTGCCGACTGTTCGCGAGAACCATCCGCAGGCATGGATTCTCGGGGAGGTGATCCACGGCGACTACCCCGACTTCGTCACCCGGTCGACGGTGGACTCGGTGACCCAGTACGAGCTGTGGAAGGCGATCTGGTCGTCGCTCAAGGACCGCAACTTCTTCGAGTTGGACTGGGCGCTGCAGCGGCACAACGACTTTCTCGGGCATTTCCGGCCGAACACATTCGTCGGCAACCACGACGTCACCCGGATCGCCGATCAGGTCGGGCACGAGCTGGTTCCGGTGGCGCTGACCATCCTGCTCACCGTCGGCGGGATCCCGTCGATCTACTACGGCGACGAGCGCGGGTTCGCCGGGATCAAACAGGACCGGCTCGGCGGGGACGACGCGGTCCGGCCGGCCTACCCGGACTCCCCCGCCGACCTCCCGCGGGGCGACCTGTGGCGGGTGCACGCCGAGCTCATCGCGCGGCGGCGCGCCCGGGCATGGCTGGGCGGGGCGGCCACCGAGAAGCTCGAATTGACCAACACCCGGTACGTGTACCGGGTGTCGGGCGAGGGGCAACGACTCGACGTGGAACTCGATCTCACCGGGCCTTCGGTGGTCATCCGGGGCGACGATGGCGCCACCCTGTGGCGGTACGGCTGAACCCCGGTCCGGATCGAGGGAGGGATTTCGGATGTTCCGCGCCGCGGCGGAGCGCCGAAAGTCCTCCCTCGATCATCCTGGGGGTCGGGGATGGCCATGCCCCGGGGGCACGCACCTCGCCCGGGACGAACGATGCCGTCGACGGCCGCCCGCGCGAGGCTGACCGCAGCCGTCCGCGCTCGGGGAAAGGGGCCACCATGTGCCTGTTCGTGATCCTCCTGTTCTTCGGCCCGCGCACGGTGATCGCCCTGTGGTGGCTGTTCGAGCCGCTGCGCTGGGACGTGACGTTCTCCAGCTTCTGGCTGCCGTTCCTGGGGTTCCTGCTCGCGCCGTGGACCACCCTGATGTACGTGCTGGTCGCCCCCGGCGGGGTGGTCGGCTTCGACTGGTTGTGGCTGGGTCTGGCCATCGTGGCCGACCTCGCCAGCTACAGCACGGGGGGTGTGTACGGGAAGCGCCGGCGCGGCGTCACGGCCTGACCGCCCCGGCGACGACGACGCTGTCGTAGCCCCAGGACATGATGGCGTCATGACCGGTTCCACTGCCGTTGCCCCTGCCGCTGACGTCCTGGCCCGCGTGATCGCCACCGTCGCCGGCCCCGAGGCCCACCCGCGCGAGGATCAGATCCGCGCGGTCGCCGAGCTCGTCGAGCACCGCCGACGGGTGCTGGTGGTGCAGGCGACGGGGTGGGGCAAGTCGGCGGTGTACTGGGGTGCCACCGCGGCCCTGCGCGGCCGCGGGGCGGGGCCGACCCTGGTCGTCTCGCCGCTGCTGGCCCTGATGCGCGACCAGATCGCGGCCGCACAGCGGGCCGGCCTGCGGGCGGCCACCATCAACTCGACCAACGTCGACGACTGGACGGCGGTGCTGGACGAGCTGCGGGCCGACCGGCTGGACCTGCTGCTGGTGTCCCCGGAGCGGCTGGCCAACCCCCGGTTCGCCGCCGAGCTGCCGGACCTGCTGGCCCGCTGCGGCCTGCTGGTCATCGACGAGGCGCACTGCGTGTCCGACTGGGGCTTCGACTTCCGGCCGGACTACCAGCGGCTCACCCGGATCCTGCTGCGCCTGTCTCCCGACACCCCGGTGCTGGCGACGACCGCGACCGCCAACGAACGGGTCACCGCGGACGTCGCCGCCCAGCTCGGCGACGACACGGTGACGCTGCGCGGGTCGCTGGCCCGGGCGTCCCTGCGGCTGTCGGTGGTGCCGGGGCTCAGCACATTGGAGGGGTACGCCTGGGTGGCCGACGCGCTGGCCACCATGCCCGGCTCCGGCATCGTCTACGTGCTGACCGTGGCCGAGACGGAACGGCTCTCGGCGTTCCTGCGCGAACGCGGCCACGACGTCGCGGCCTACTCGGGGCAGACCCAGAACCGGGAGGAACTGGAAGCCCGGTTGCGGCACAACCAGATCAAGGCGCTGGTCGCGACGTCGGCGCTGGGCATGGGCTACGACAAGCCCGATCTGGCGTTCTGTCTGCACCTGGGGTCGCCGTCGTCGCCGGTGGCGTATTACCAGCAGGTGGGCCGGGCAGGGCGGGCCCTGGACGACGCGGTCGCCGTGCTGGTGCCGGGGGCGTCGGACGAGCGGATCTGGGAATACTTCGCCACCGCCGGCATCCCGACCGACGACATGGTGCGGCGGGTGCTGGGCGTGCTGGACGAGGGACCGCAGAGCCTGCCGGCGATCGAGGCGGCCACCGGCATCCGGCGGGGCAGGCTGGAGACGCTGCTGAAGATCCTGGCGGTGGAGGATGTGGTCACCCGGGACGGGTCCGGCTGGCGCGAGGGCGAGCGGCCCTGGGTGCATGACGATGCCAAATGGTCGGCGCTGCGCCGGGTTCGGTCGGCCGAGGCCGATCTGATGCGCCGGTACGCGCACGGCGCGGGATGCCTGATGCAATTCCTGCAGCAGGCGCTGGACGATCCGGATCCGCACCCGTGCGGTCGGTGCTCGGTCTGCACCGGCGAGCTGCCCGCGCCGGGCGCGCGACCGGACCCGGAGACCGTGGCCGCGGCTCAGCGGTTCTTCCGCGGGCAGGACGTGATCGTCGAGCCACGCAAGCTCTGGCCCAGCGGGCTGCCCGGCCGCAAGGGCCGGATCGCCGGCCTGCAGCCCGGACGGGCGCTGGCCTTCGCCGACGATCCGGCCTGGGCGCAGGTGCTGACGTCGCTGTGGGGGGCGGACGGGCCGGCGCCGCCGGAGGTGCTGGACGGGATGGTCGAGGTGTTGCGGCGCTGGTCGCGATCCTGGGAGCGGCCGGCGGCGGTGGTGGCGATGCCGGCCCGCCGGTACCCGCAACTGGTCGGTTCGGTCGCAGAGCACATCGCCCGGATCGGCCGGCTGCCGCTGGTCGACGCGTTGGAGGTCACCGGCCCGCCGCCGTCGGCCGAGGTGTCGTCCGCCGTTCGGGTCCGGGAGCTGTTGGCCCGCACTGCGTTGCGTGAGGGAGTTCGGTTGGACGGGCCGGTGTTGCTGGTCGACGACATCATCCGAACCCGGTGGACCGCCACCGTCGCCTCCGCGCTGCTGGTCGAAGCCGGAGCGACGGCGGTGCTACCGCTCGCGATTCATCAACTGCCGTGATGCCGGACGACGTGAACGAGCCCACCGTGTGCGGCAGCGGAGGCCCGGCTCGCGCCGCACAGCGTTCGCTCGACGGCGATCACCAGGGCCGCGATCACCAAGCTTGCCGCCCCATCCGGGCCAGCAGCACGGTCTGCCGGGAGGCGTCGGCGGGCGGCTCGACCGCGGGCTTGCAGATCCCGGCCGTGTACATCGCCTCACCCCACGAGTCGATGCTCGCCTCCATCCGGTCCAACTCGTCATCGGTGAGGGTCGGGTCGGCGTCGACCGCCGACGCGATGTCCCAGCGGTGCACAACCATGTCGGGCACGTAGAACTGGCCGACGGTGTCGCCCACCGTGGTCGGGCCGAAGTAGCCGTCGTAGCCGGCCATGGCGACCTCGGGCCGGGCGAGCAGATCACCGACCCGGCGGGCGTGCGCGCGCCAGGCCGCGGCCGGGTCGGAGTCGGTGTCGGGCGCGGGCCCCAGGTCGATTCCGCGGCCGCTGAGGAAATCCCGCTGCGTCTGGATGAGATGCCGGACGACGTCCCGGGCAACCCACTCCTCGCAAGGGCTCGGCCGGTCCCAGCGGTCGACCGGGACGGCGTCGAGCAGCCTGGTGAGCGGGGCGTTCGCCTCCGCGTAGCGTTCGGACGTGGCGTTCTGGGTGCTCAGGCTCATGACCGCCGAGGGTAGGTCGAGGAAGCGGGATGCGATTGATGAAACCCGACCGGATCGAACGCGCCCACCTGCGTGACCCGCGCGACCTGTCCCACACGATGCACCGGTACCACCCGACGGCCGATTTGGCCGGCCTGGTGCAGCGGTTCTGGATCCCGGTGTGGTCGGTGCATCCCGGCCGCGAGGCCGTGCAGCGGGTGCTGCAGTATCCGTGCGCACTGCTGGTGGTGACCCCCGACTACGCGCGGTTCTACGGAGTGGCCTCGGGCCTGTCCACCACCACACTGACCGGCGACGGCTGGGCGGTCGGGGTGATGTGCGAACCGGCCGGCGGGTGGCTGATCGCCGGCCGGTCGATGGTCGAGTTCCGTGATCGGTTCGTCGACCTGGCGGACGTTCTCGACGAGGCGGCAGCAGTGGTGCGCGACGTGCGGGCGGCGATGACCAGCCCCCGACGGGCTGACTCGCACGCGGCCGCGACGGCCTGGATGAGCGACGTGCTGCGGCGATTCCTGCCGGTCGACGACGAGGGACGACTGGTCAACGAGGTGGTCGCGTTCGTCGAGCAACATCCCGACGTGGTCCGGGTCACGCAGGTCGGCGAGCGGTTCGGCCTGACCGAACGGGCGCTGCAGCGGTTGGTCCGCCGGCGCGTCGGACTCTCGCCCAAGTGGCTGATCCAGCGACGCCGGTTGCAGGAGGCGGCGGTGCGGCTGCGGGATCGCCCCGCCCCGCTGGCCGAGGTGGCGGCCGATCTCGGCTACGCCGACCAACCGCATTTCACCCGGGATTTCCGATCGGTGACCGGGATGACGCCCGGTGAATTCGCCGCTCGTTACAGCTGAGGGCCGTTCGGGGTGGCCCGCCGAACTGCTGGCGCACGCGCGGGCCACCACCTGCGCTACTGGATCGTCGAGTTGGTGAACGTCGGGCTGCCGCTGCCGATGTAGAAGATTCCGGGAAAGGTCTCGAAGTGCGGGTTGCCGGCCAACCCGTTCGACGCGTAGGTGTTCAGCCGGCTGATCGAACTGTCGATGATCAGGTGACCGGTCTTGTCGTTGCTGACGTAGAAGATCGAACTGCCACCGGCCTTGGCGGTGTTCCTTTCGATCAGGGTGCCGGCGATCCGCAGATCGTAGGACGTCCCGTCGGTGTAGATCGCCCCGCCACTGCCGCCGCCGGGCGTGCCGTCCCAGGCCGGGTTGGCGCAGCAACCGACGGCCTTGTTGTAGCTGATCAGGCTGTTCAACACGGTGATCGGCGTCCGCAGGCCGCTGATGGCGCCGCCGTTCGAGCAGTTGTTGCCCTGGCCGTCGGCCCCACCGAAGGTGCTGTTCACGATGTAGACCGGGTCCTGGTTGCGCGCCGCGTAGGAGTTGTCCAGGTCGTTGGGCGTCGCCGAATGCTGAGCCAGCACCCGGATGGCCGCCCCGCCGAGGTCGGGGCCGTTGGTGGCGCAGGTGTTCCGGACGAACACCGAGTTGACCACCTTCAGCCGGCCGCCGAGCGCGAAGATCGCGCCGCCGCCGTTGGATCCCTGATTGGTGTCGCCCGGCGACACGTAGGTGGAGTTGGTGGCGTTGCCGTCGGCGAACGTCAGGTTCTGCACGGTGACCTGCGGCCACGTCGGCGCGTACAGGCAGTTGCCCGAGACCTTGCCCAGCGAGGTGTCGCAGGTGTCGATGTACAGGATCCGGTTGGCGGTGCCGCCGGACAGGGTGACCTTGCCGCCGCCGTCGATGACGAGCTTCTGCGTGCTGTTGAGCACCTTCAGGGTCTGGGTGAGCGTGATCGTGACGGGGTTCGGCCCACAGTTGAAGGTGATCACGCCCCCGGCCGCCACGGCCGCGACCACGGCCGCCGAGGTGCAGCTCGCCGCCGTGCCGTCACCGATGACGCGGTTGGGCTGACTGACGTTCTCCAGGCCCATGCCGGCCGGCACGGTCGCGGTGCCGTTCGGGTTGCCAGGGTTGAAACCGGTGCTCCCGGAGGAGTTGGACACGGTGACGCCGACCGCCGTCGATGTCGTGGCGTTGCCGGCGGCGTCCCGCGCGATTGCCCGGACGCTGTGCGAACCGTTGCCGACCGTCGTGGTGTCCCACTGCATGCTGTAGGGCGCTGCGGTGTCCGCGGCGCCGACGTTCGCGCCGTCGACCTGGAACTGCACGCTCGTGACCCCGACGTTGTCTGCGGCGTTGGCGGAGACCGTGACGGTACCGGAGACGGTGGCGCCGGCCGCCGGAGCCGTGACGCTCACCGTGGGAGGCGTGCCGTCGGCGGCCGGTGCCGATGTGGTGAACGTGCCGTCGGCCGACGTGCCGAGGTTGCCGGCGGAATCGACCGATCGAAGCTGGTAGTGGTACGTCGTCCCGGCGGACAGCCCGGTGATGGTCTGGCTGTGCGAGGTGGTGAGAGTGTTGACCATCGCGGTGGTAGACCCGTACGACGATGTCGCGCCGTAGGCGATCTGGGTTGATGCCGGCTCGTTGGTGGTCCAGCCGATCGTGGCCTGGGTCTGGCCGATGCCGCTCGTCGAGACCCCGCTGATCGCGGGCGCCGTGGTGTCGGGCGGGGTGCCCGCGCTCGCCACCGGGATCTCGATGAGCGCGAAGTTCCACCGATCGTTGGTCGGCAGGGTGTCGTTGATGGTGACGGCGGCGGTCCCGGCGCTCGGTGAGGTCTGCCGCTGCACCCAGAAGGTGTCGCCGACGGGGGCCAGGTACTCGTCGACCTTCGTCTGGCCGGCGCCGACGGTCCGCGCCGCGGCCTGGTCCCAGTCGTTGCCCGCGGCCCAGACCCAGGAACCGGCCTTGCGCGGGGTCAGGGTGGCGGTCGGAGCACCGGAAGCACCTGCTGCGGCCACGGTCGCTCCGGTGAACGCGGTGTCGGCCCCGGCGAAGGCCGTGACGACCATCGAACCGAGATAGGAGCCGTTGCCGCGGGTCGCGGTGACCACCATGTTGCTGACCGTCGTGGGGGCGATCGACTGCCAGATCTCGCTGGTCCCGCGCTGCGCGTTGGATCGCTGACGCAGGCTCCAGGTCAGGCCGCCGCCGGTGACCGACGTGAACGTCTGGGTCGATGTGCCGCCGTCGGACATCACGAAGGCCAGGATGAGTTCGCCCGGCTGCGAGGTCGTCAACGCCGGGGAGCTGATGGTTCTCGACGCGGTCGATTGGTGGGTGACCACCTGCCGGTCGACGGACAACCCCGCCGCGGCCGCCGCGGTCGGTGCAAGCACAACCGCCAAGGTCGCCCAGATGAGGGACAGCACTGCGACAAAGGTCACCGGCCGCCGAAATCCACGCCTGCCCGTTCGCGTCATGTTGTATCCATATCTTCGGTGGTGAGGCCGGACGATGTGGATCACCGACAGCCGAATTCGACCCACTTTCGGGTACGCGGACGGGACTGTAGCGGACGTCCGGATTCCAACGGGTGGCGGATGTTCGCGTCTCGAAGAGTCGATCGCCCACAGTCGCCGGAAATTCGGACAAACCAAGATCGAAATCACTCCCAGTTATTACGGGATCATCACGACGCCCCGGAATTAGGGCGGGAGAGTGAGATTTCGGTTGACGTCGTGGCCGGCGTCAGTCGGGGCCGGTCGAGGGGACCCAGAACCCCCAGAACCCTGCCTGGCCAACACCCGGCGCCGACGCCCGAACATCCGCGACAGCAGCAGCACTTGGTGGTCCCGGAGCTCGTGCACCGTTGCCGGCACCGCGGCAGCACCCCGGGGTGCATCGGACGATCCGCAGGACGCGCACCCCGTGAACGACACCCGGCATCGTTGGGAACAAGGCGTCAGCAAGCACAGGTCCAGACGTCACCGGCGACCTTGTCGATGGCCACCACGACGTCCAGCACGCATCGCCTGGCCGCTCCGCGACCTCGGACCGGTTCTTGGGCCGGTAGCCGAGGGGCCCGTTGCCGTCGTAGAACAGCGCAGTGAAGGCGATCTGCGGGAACGCACCGCCGCGCAGCGCAACGAGCTGCCCGGACCCGTCGGCCAGCACCTGGTCCACATACTCCACCCGTTACTTCGTTTGACCGTCGGCCCAGGTCGAACCAGCCGGTCGAAGCAGTGTGCCGCCCCGCGCTCGAGCAGGGTCCAGGGGATCGGTCCCTGGACGTCTGTCCGAAACACGCCCGATGGCCAGTGCAGATGGCTCCGCTTTGACAAGTGCGGGCGAAATGCGCAGGGTCTGGAAAGTCGATCGCCGAGATCGGTTCCGTTGTCCGTATCGGGGTCTCGCTGGACCCGGGGTCAATCTGGCCGCACGACGACGATACGACGAAACGTCCGATTAGACTCTTTTGGCCTATTGGCTCCGCCTGGCGCCGGGAGGATGGTAGCGGTGGGATCAAGGTCGACGCTTAGAGGAAGTCGGCATGAGACAAGAGTATGGCGAACAGCATGTTGGTGGGACAGGCGGCGCCGCGTCGGAACCCGCATCGCAGGCAAGTGCGAGCGAGGCCGTTCCCTCAGGCTCAGGTCAGATCGAGATTCCCCTGGGAGTCCCGATCACTGAAGAAGAAATTGCTCAGTTGAAGCGGGCGGCGCGACTGCCGAATCCCAATCAAGACACGAACGATCGGCAACCAGACCCTGAGGACCCAGGGCAATCGGACGACCCATTGGAGTGAGCCTGATGGTGGATGCACCCCAGGGCAGCGCAAGTGACCTGCTGTCCGGCCAAGAACGAAGTCTCGCCGACGTCACCATGAATGAGCTGCTTGCCCTGCCGCCGTCGCCCATCCGCGACCCAGCATTTATCAACCGGTTCCCGGTACCCATCGAAGAATATGAATCGTTGAAACTGGCGGCGCGGGAGGTCACCGCAACTCCATTTGCCCCAGGCGGCGATCCCGACGTCCAAGTAGACACCGAGGCGGTCGATCGGGCAGCGGCGGGCAATCCTCCGGAAGACGGGGATTATGGGGACGGCGCATTGGCCCCGACCAGTGTGGTGAATTTCGAAGGTGTCGCGCAAACAGCCTTCCGGCCTCCCGACTGCACTCTCGCTGTCGGCCCGAACGATGTACTCGTCGGCGTCAACGTCGATCTCGTTGGGTACACGCGCGCCGGAGCACAGCGATTCCGCTGGGCCGGCTTCACGACGCTGTTTAACCCGGTGCTTCCGCAGGGCGCGCAGTTGTTCGACCCCAAGCTGGCGTACGACCACTATGCGAACCGTTGGATCGTCTGCATTGCCGGCCGCCGGGCAAACCCGCAGGGTTCGTGGATAATGATGGCTGTATCGCAAACGGCCGACCCGGCGGGCGCCTATTGGATCTGGGCGACAGACGCGGCGGTCGATGGTTCGACTGCGACGAACAACTGGTCCGACTATCCAATGCTGGGCTTTGATACCCAGGGCATATATGTGTCGACGAACCAGTTTGCCTTCAACGGCGGCTTCTCGTACGCAAAAGTGCGCATATTCAACAAGGCGGAGCTGTACACTGGGGGAAGCGGGGCCGGGCACAATATTCGCTGGTGGGACTTCCGCTCGCTGCGCAACGCGGACAATTCACTGGCCTTCTCGGTGCAACCGGCCGTTCACTTTCAAGGCGCCGGCGGAAATCCGCCCGCATTTCTTGTCAATTCCCTGTTCCCGAGGGGGAACAAACTCACGCTCTGGACCCTGGCGAACCCGCTCGCCTTGTGGAGCGGTGGTGCACCGACATTGACATCGAACTCGATCGCCTGCCGCAGCTACGACCTTCCACCGGCCGCGGTCCAGAAGGACGGCGGAACGGTCCGAATCGCCACCAACGACACGCGGCTACTGAATGCGGTCTTCCAGTCGGCTGCTGGCACGCAACGCTTGTGGACGACGCACACGTCCGCTTTCACGTGGCCCGGTGACAGCGAGGCCCGGTCCGTGGTCCAGTGGTATGAAATCGACCTGCCAAGCAAGACGATCACCCAGCAAAACGCATTCGGCGCCAGCGGCAGGCATTACTTCTTCCCCGTGGTGCAGACAGATATCAGCCGTAATGCCCACGTGACCTTTGGTCGGTCCGCTGCGGATGAGTACGGTCAACTACGGCAGACAGGTCGTCTCGCAACCGATCCGGCCGGCCAGTTGCAGGGTAGTTCACTGGTGATCGCCGGCCAGGCGTCATATAATGGAGGTCGGTGGGGCGACTACTTCGGTATCGGGCGAGATCCTGCGGACACCCGCAACGTTTGGAGCTACGGCGAATACGCGGGGCCGGCGAATAGCTGGCGGACGCGGATCGTGTCGACGCGCTTCTAACGCTCCTATTTCCAGCGCAGACGACCGTCCGACCGGATACGTGGATATTTACCATTCCCAACGCAGTGCGGGAATCTTCAATTTCATTGCCAGTGGAGTTGGATCCCACGTGATGTGGTGATCAACGCAAGGGCAATCGGCAGCTGAAACGAGAGGCAAGAACATGACTCGATTTCGGATAGAGGTCATTCTGGCTTCGCTCTTTGCGATCCTCGCAGTCCTGACGGCCATCTGGCCCACCTGGTTCGAGGCAATCTTCGAAGAGAGTCCCGATGCCGGGTCCGGCGCCTTCGAGTGGGCGATCGTGGGCACGTTCGGTCTTCTCGCGGTCATCTCGGGTGTGTTGGCACGACGCGACTACAGAAAGATCCGGCACGCCTAGAGATCCGCGATCCTGGCCGGCTCAGTCGAGCAGACTCACCCCGGCGGCCAGCCGGTAGGGGTTGGTCTCGATGAGGCCCCCGATCGTCCGCCGGATGCGGTGCACCTCGGCCCGAACGGCCACCGCCGAGCCGTCCGACCCGTAGACGGCAGCTGCCAGTTCGCCCGCGGTCAGCCCCCGGGGGTGAGCGGCCAGGCAGGCCAGGATCTGCGCGCGGCGTCCGGTCAGCACCCGCGTCCACGTGCTGTCCCGGGACTGCACGGTGATCTCGCACCGCACCGGGCTCGTGCGTAGTTGGACAGCCGGCGCGTCCAGGTCCGGACGGCCGGACGCCGCCGCGGACAGCAGCCATCCTCCCGGCGTTGCGGACGCCTCGAGCGGGCCGAGGTCCTCCACGAGCACGCACGCACCATCGACGAGCCCGTCGGGCAACGCGAGCCGGTCCCGGCCACCCGGGGCGCTCTCGTCGGCGATCCAGCCCCAGTTGTCGACCAGCACCCAGCGTCCATTGCCGGGCACGCTGGTGGCGCGGCGGAGCCGGTCGAGGCCGCGTCGGTGGGTGTCCCGGAATTCCAGCTCGGCCTGTCGCGCCAGGCTGCTGACCAGGGACACCGCACTGGGGTGGGCGTCGCCAGCCAGGAACGACAGGTCGATCACCCCGAGCAACTGCCCGTTGCGCGGGTCCTGCACCGGCGCCGCCGCGCAGCTCCACTCCTGCTGGGCGAAACAGAAGTGCTCGGCCGCGTGCACCTGAACCGGGGCCCCGGTGGCCAGGGCGGTGCCGATCGCGTTGGTGCCGACCGTCCGTTCGGACCAGGCCAACCCCGGCCGGAACCCGATCTCGTCGGCGTACCGGGACATTCCGCGCCCGCCGAGCCGGTCCAGCACTCGCGCCTTCTCGTCGGAGATGACCAGCAGGGTGTGGTCGTCATCGAGCAAGGGGTCCAGATGCCGGCGCAGCAACGGGACGACGCCCGCCATCGCGGACGGATCGCGGACCCGCTCCGGCCTTGCCGGGAGGCTGCCGGCCGGGGCGTCCGGCACCTCGCCCGGCAACCCGCCGACGGCCGGATTCACGCCGGCCCGGCGGACGCGGGTCCAGGACTGGAGAATCACCGTCCGGGGGCGGGCGGGAGAACGGCGACCCTCCAGAAAGGCCGCGTGCACGGATTCGAGCAGGGTCCGGTACTCGGCGGAGGTGTCCCCGCCGCCGAAGGCCGTCTCGAATCTGCGCACCCACTCCCCCTCGCGCCATCGCGGGCTCGTCACCCATCGCCCTCAGGGTAGGCCCGCCACCGCTGCGCCGAGGTTGCAGCTCGACGTTGCATCGCGTGACACCCACCCTCCGCCGCACCGGCGACGCACCCCAGCGAGCGCCGGACCACCGGCCCACCGACGGCCGGGGACGCTCCATTGCCGCACCGCCGAACGAGGGCCGTGACCTGCACCGATGCCGCCCGCAAGGCCGGATCGCCGGGCCGGTGACACCGGGCATCGTCAGCCGGGCGACCGGCCACCGGATGGCGGCCGAAAGCTCCCGGCCGATCGCCGATGGGTCTGGGCCGACCACCGGCCGTTGGCCCACGACGGCCGCACCGCCCTACCTTCTCGCCACCCCGACGGACCGATCGGGGGACGTCACGAGTCACAGGAGATGAGGGCGCATGAGTGCGGCGACCACCACCAAGGCGACCACCACCAGGGCGACCACGCCGGGACCGGCCGGTTACCAGACCGAGGAACTGCGCGGGGCCTACCGGCGGATGAGCGAGATCCGGGCCTTCGAGGACCGGCTGCACCAGGAGAACACCACCGGCGACATCCCCGGATTCATCCACCTGTACGCCGGCGAGGAGGCCATCGCGGTCGGCGTCTGCGACAACCTGCGCCCGACCGACTACATCGCCTCCACCCACCGCGGCCACGGGCACTGCCTGGCCAAGGGCTGCGGCATCCGCCCGATGATGTGCGAGATCTTCGGCAAGGACGAGGGGCTGTGCCGCGGCAAGGGCGGCTCGATGCACATCGCCGACCTGTCCGTCGGCATGCTCGGCGCGAACGGCATCGTCGGCGGCGGCCCGCCCCTGGTGATCGGCGCCGCGCTGACCGCCAAAACCCTGGGCACCGACGGGGTCTCGGTGTCCTTCACCGGCGACGGTGGATCCAACCAGGGCCTGACCTTCGAGGCGCTGAACATGGCCGTCGTGCTTCGCCTGCCGGTGATCTTCGTCTTCGAGAACAACGGGATGGGTGAGGCCACCGGCGCGTCGTTCGCCGTCGGCTCCGGCGACATCGCCGGCCGGGCCGCCGGTTTCGGCCTGCCGGCGACGGTGGTGGACGGCACCGACTACTTCGCGGTGCGGGACACGGCCGCGCAGGCGGTCGAGCGGGCCCGCACCGGCGGCGGCCCGTCGGTGATCGAGGCGACCGCGACCCGCTTCTACGGGCACTTCGAGGGCGACGCCGGCCTCTACCGCACCCCCGAGCAGCTGCAGCAGTACAAGGACACCCGGGACCCGCTGCGGATCTTCCGGGAACGCACCCTCGGCCTGGTCGACGTCGCGGACCTGGACGCGATCGACGCCGCGGCCACGGCCGAGGTGGACGAGGCCGTCGCCTACGCCCGGGCCGCCGCCTCCCCGCACCCCAGCCAGGTGCTCACCGACGTCTACGCCACCTACTGACCCGCGTTTCGCACCCGAGAAAGGTTCAACGATGAGCAAAACCAGTTACCGCGAAGCGATCCGGGCGGGTATGGCCGACGCCATGCGCGAGGACCCGACCGTCGTCCTGATCGGCGAGGACATCCGCGGCGGCAAGGGCGGCACCAACCCCGACCCGACCGTCGAGGCGTTCGGCGG
>Ga0164241_10001120_pt1 | contig 36023 bp, 47 predicted proteins | sample OricomyardsoilBY_FD_108780 | JGI IMG/M metagenome (GOLD analysis project Ga0164241, IMG submission 108780) | Backyard soil microbial communities from Emeryville, California, USA - Original compost - Back yard soil (BY) | ecosystem: Environmental > Terrestrial > Soil > Unclassified | place: USA... | reverse complement strand
TCACTGGTAACGTGACCGGAGACCTCACCGGCAACGTGACAGGCGATGTTACGGGCGATCTGACCGGAACGGCATCCATTGCCGCTTCTGTGCCAGTTGTAGCCTTTGCAAGCCTACCAGCAGCAACTGCTGGCGGTGTTCTGTTCTGCAGCGATGCAGCTCCAGACCCAGCGCTCTGCTTCGCAGACGGCACGAACTGGATCGATGTTCTGACCGGCGCACCAGTAACCGACTAACTTCTTGGAGTAATTTCACATGGCAGCACCAAACACTGAGTACAGCGCTAACCCGGATGTCGTATCTGGCGGCGCCTTTGGAGCGATCGTCGGCAACGACCCAGCGAACCCAGTCGGGTTCTATGGCGAGGCCGGTATCGCGCAGTACAGCACGACCGGAACCACGACTGGCTTCACCGCCGGTTCAGGAACCGCCTCAAAGTCTGACAGCACCTTCACTGGTGACGTTGGCACCAAGGCATACACGGTCGGCGACATCGTCAAGGCTCTCAAGCAGCTTGGCCTGATCGCTTCGTCATAAGCTCTTCAGTGAGCTAACTAAAGGCCCTTCCCGCACAAACGGGCGGGGCCTTTTTGATTTGGAGACCAAATGAACACGGTTCGCGAACTCATCAAGGGCGCCATGCGCCTGATCAACGTAGGTGGACAGGCTTCCCCTCTGACGCCTGAAGACTTTGAAGCTGGTCTCTACGCTCTCGACACCATGACGGACAGCTGGTCGAACGAGAAGCTGATGATCTACTCGATCAACCCATACATCTTCTGTTGCGTTGCAGGCCAGAAGCAGTACACGCTTGGCCCAGCTCGCACCAATCCAGGCGCCGTTACCTCCATCTGCCTTCCGCTTGGCGACAGCTGCTGCAACTCAGCCGGCAACCCAGGTTCAGGCTACGCTGATGGCTACTACCCGAACGTTACCGCCTCATACGTCGGCGCTGCTGGCGCAGGCACAGGCCTGGTCGTAAACGTTACCGTCAACCTTGGCTCCATAGTCGACATCCAGATAGTCTCACCAGGCATCAACTACCAGGTAGGCGACCTCCTGACGGTCGACACCGGTCAGATCCCATTCGCGTCTGACAGCCTGCCAGGTCCATTCGTCATCGAGGCTGCCAGCTCTGATCCGCCTGATGCGGACATCAACATCACCAACAACTTTGGTCCGCAGAGCGGCGCCTACGGCTTCTGCGCTGCTACCTACGTGTCTAACGCTGTCGCAACCCTGTTCGGTGGATTTTGGTCCACCTTCGCCGGCGTAGATGGCGGAAACATTGACAACTCGTCCGGCGGCCGCCAGATCATGGCCATCGCGGTAAGCGATGATGACCACCTGTTGATCGGTCTAAATGGCTCAAGCACGACGGAAAACGTTCCTGAGGCAGTCGTCATCACGACCTCGGGCGGCACGCAGACGCTGCACTTTGCCGACATCGTTGAGGCTGGCGTCGGCGGCGACGGCAACTACTATTTCTACTGGGACACCCTTGACCCTGCGATCGGTGCAGCGTTCACTGGTGACCAGACGGTAACCTTCCACTTCAACTCACCGACGGCAAGTTTCGGTTATGACGGCCCAGGCGGTTGGGGCAGCGTCATCTCCTCACCAGGCTCAATCAGCCTCCGTCAGGCATACCTGACCCCGGCGACCAATGAGCTCGTGCTGGCGTTCAACGGCGGCTACCAGCAGGATATCTTCACGACGGTCACCTTCGAGGGCGTTGGCACGTTCAACTCAGCTGACGCCGACTACACCGGCGGCGGCTGCGATACCTACTGGGAATGGGATCCATACGGCCAGGCCCCTTGGACCCCAGGTCAGCAGTACACGATCTCGTTCACGCCAGCAAACACCGCGTTCACCTTCTCGCCATGCTCAGTCGTTTCACAGACTGACTGGGTGATTGAGCGCCCGATGAAGATTGAGGCTGCCTACACCATCTGGAACAGCGGGCAGCAGGAAGTCGACATCCCGATCAAGCTCCTGACGATGGAGCAGTACGCTGCTGCATCCGTCAAGAACACGCCGTCAACGTTCCCATTCGGCCTGTACGACAACGGCAACTACCCGGTCAGGACCATCACGGTCTTCCCAGTGCCAACGAACAGCGTACCGCTTCGCCTGTGGCTGAGAATGCCGCTGATTGACGCGTCGTACGAGAACCTGGACCTGCCAGTTGACTACCCACCTGGGTATGAGCGCGCCTTCAGATACAACCTTGCCATTGAGCTCGCCCCTGAGTATGGCAAGACTGTCACGCCTGAGGTGCTTCGCATCGCACAGGAGGCGAAGGATCAGCTCAAGCAGCAGAACCAGGCCCCACAGTTCAAGATGGGCGACGGCGGTCTCTCGCGCAACTCCGGCTTCTTCAACTGGATCACGGGAAACTTCGGCACCTTCTCCAACTTCTAAGAGGCACCTTTGGAAAACAAGCAAGCCTTTGAAGGTTTCGTTGGCGGCTCGTGGGTGGACAACAACCCACGCTATGACAACCAGCGCACCATCAACTACTACACCCAGGCCTCACTCACTGGTTCTGCCAAGAACAGGCAGATCTCAGCCTTCCTGCAGCGCCCAGGCCTGCTTCCATGCCCTGGAGTTGACCAGTCCGTCGGTCAGAACCTGCGCTGCGAGTACACCCTGTCGATCGGCACCCAGGCCGTCGTCGTCATCGATAACCTGGTCTACGTTACGTCAGGTGCGAATGGCGCGCTGACCCAGCTTGAGGGCCAGCTTGACACCAGCACCGGCCCTGTCGCAATCTCAGACAACGCCGGGTACGTGATCATCGTTGACGGCACTGAGACGTACTACACCTTCGCAATCGGCGACACCACCCTTCAGAACCTGACGAGCCCTAACTACTACGGCTCGTTCGTGGTAACCTACCAGGACGGCACCTTCCTGTTCGTGCAGCCAGGCACGAGCGTGATCTTCTGCTCTGAGAACTCTGCCCCACAGGGTCCAGGCGGTGGTGGTCCAATCACCTTCGGCCCAGACAACTATGGTATCAAGCAGGGCTACTCAGACAACGCCGTTAGTGTGATCTCAAACGCGCGCGAACTGCTCGTTCTCGGTGAGCAGACAGGTGAGTGGTGGTACAACTCAGGCGCATCAGCCGTGTTCCCATTCCAGCGCCAGGACGGTAAGAACTTCCAGATTGGCTGCGTCTCAGCGCAGACCGTCGTTCAGCTCGCCGGCACCATCCTCTTCTTGGGTCAGAACCCACAGGGCGGAGCCATCGTTTACTCAATGGACGGCTACGTCCCATCGCGCATCAGCACTAACTACATCGAGAATGAGCTCCTTAAGGCTGGCGACCTGTCATCTGCGTCGGCGTTGGCCTTCCAGTACGAGGGACACTACTTCTACGCGCTGAACGTTCCACAGCTGAACACGACCTTCGTCTATGACATGGCTGGCGTCTCATCGACCGCCCAGCAGCCAGGTCTGTGGCTTGAGTTCCAGTCGACCTACGAGAGCGGATCACAGGGCCGCTGGCTGCCAAAGCACGTCTGCTACCTGAATGGTCAGCACATCTTCGGCGGCAGCAACGGCTCAACCTCAGGCATTGGCATGTTCACCCTGGACGCAGCGACCTTCACCGACAACGGGCGCATGCTGCGCCGCGTCCGTCAGTCCCCGCATGTCTCTGAGAACATGAACAACATCTTCTTCAAGCTGCTTCAGGTTGACTTCGACGTCGGCAAAGGCCTGGTTAACGACGGCATAAATCCTAGTAACGCCGTAAACCCATCAGCGACCCTTGAGTGCTCGAACGATGGCGGCTTGACCTGGGGTCCACCAATCAAGGCGTTCCTTGGAAAGATTGGTCGCTACCTGCAGCGCGTCCGCTGGTCCCGTCTTGGGGTAGCCCGCGATCGCGTCTTCAGGGTATCGGTTACCGACCCAGTCAAGGCCGACATCGTCTACGCGGTGCTCGACAGTGAAGTAGGAAACGCATGAACAACTTTTCGATCCTTTCCAAGATTGACACCTCTCGGCTTGCCGCCGAGCTTGAAGCAAACCACACCGCCTGGCAGGACGACACCTACCTTCGGGACTACCCTCAGGGACCATTCGGCGAAACCGACAGCATCATCCTCCGCTTCCCACCTCGCTCTGTCAAGCAGACCGAACATGAGCTGAAGAAGCACCTGTCGTCGATTGACCAGCACGAGAGCGTCTGGCAGCCAATTTCCTTCAAGTTTCCTGAGGCAAGGACGGTAGCGCTCGCGCTGGCCAACACGGTTGGCGCTACAAGGATCGGTCGGATCATGATCAACCGCGTCAAGGCAGGCGGTCGCATCTACCGCCACGCCGACACGCCAGCCCACGCTTGGTATTGGTGCCGCTTCCACGTGGTTGTAACCGCCGAAGGGCAGGTGGACTTCTGGTGCGGTAATGAGATGAAGAACTTCCAGACTGGAGACGTCTTCTTCTTCAGGAATGAGCTCGAGCATGAGGTCATCAACTACTCAGACAAGGACCGGATCCACATCGTCATCGACCTTCGCATTGAGGAGCTCAAGCCAGGCACCTTCCGCCCTGAACCAGAGGTCTACGAACCAGTCTATCCTGAAGGTATCTCCTACCAGGTTGAGCACTGGAATGACATCGTCAAGGAGTTTGAGCCCTTCATCCAGCCCCACTGGGAAGAGCTTGGGCTCGACCACCAGGACGTCCCTGTTGCCCTCGACTATGCGTCGTATGAGAAGCTTGACAACGATGGCTTCCTGCACACGGTTACCGTCAGAAAGGACGGGGAGCTGATTGGCTACCACATCTCGCTCGTTCGAACGATGCTTCACTACGTAAATACACTACACGGCATCGTCGACCTGTACTACCTTAAGCCTGAGCACCGCAAGTCCAAGATCGGGGTAGAAATGTTCAAGTTCGCCGAGGCTTCCATGAAGGAACTCGGGGTAGTCAAGATCATCACAGCTACCAAGCTGCACCTGAACCACTCAAAGCTGCTTGAGAGCCTCGGTTACAAGGGAACCGAGTTGACTTTCACCAAGATCGTATGAAGGTACTATGAACAAGATTGACAAGGCCATCCGCAAGCTCATCTACGAAGGTTTTCAGCCGAAGTCTAACTGCTTCGTCGCTGCAGCCGTCATCGGTGGAGCCGTCGTTTCAGCAGGTGTAGGCGCTGCAGCATCAAGCTCAGCCGCTAAGAAGCAGAAGAAGGCAGCCGGGCAGGCAGCTGACACCACGCTTCAGGCAACCCGTGAGACGAACGCTCTCAACTACGCCCTCTACCAGCAGCAGATGACCAACCTCTCGCCGCAGCTGCAGACGCAGCAGGCGGCCATGTCGGCGCTTATGTCTGGTCTCGGCCTCGGTCGCATGACGGCACCACAGACCGGTCCTCAGGCTCCTCCAGGAACCCCAACGACCGGCGGCGCAGGCGCTCAGCCAGGCCCAGGTGGTCAGGGCTGGGTGCAGACCCCAGGCACACCACCAATGGTCAACGCACAGGGAATGTCGTCTGGTCCAAAGATGGACCCACGCGGCATGCCGCAGATGAACGTTCAGCCAGACGGCTCAGTCCGCCCAGGCGCAGGTGGTTTGCAGGAATTTCTTCCAGCTGGTCAAGCAGATCCAAGCCTGTACCCTGTTACGGGCGCTGACAGCTACCGCGACCTTCACAACTCTGGTGGCCGCGGCGCAGGCGGAATGCTTGGCCGCGTAGCAGGTGCTGTGATGGGCGGTGCTCAAGGTGCAGGAGATGCGGCTACCCCGCCTCCAGCAGGCCTTAACATCTCTGGCATCGGCAACGTCGATCCACGCAACTACGGCGCATCCCAGGACCAGCTCGACCAGGCAGCAGGCTCTTACTCGCCAGGCAGCCTGATCGCCTCGTTCGGTCCAGACAAGTGGGCACAGAACGTCGACCCATCGTACGACTTCATCATGAACCAGGGGTCGAAGTCGCTTGCCAACTACAATGCTGCACACGGCATCTCAGGTGGCCAGGCTTCACGCGACCAGACAAGCTTCGCCCTCAACACAACCAACACGTTCTACAACGACGCGTTCTCCCGCTACCTGACGCAGCAGCAGTCGAACATCTCGAACCTGATGCAGCTCGCCGGTAACGGTGCCACCAACAACGCCAACGCGGCTGCTTCGGGCCTTGGTCAGAACATTTCAGCAAACACCATGGCTGGTATCGGTGCTGCAACTGGCTACAACACGGCAGGTGCTGCAGCTTCGGCAGCTGGAACTGTGGGTGCTGCTAATGCGGTCTCTGGCGCAATCGGCCAGGGCATCAGCGGCTACCTTGGCTACCAGTACCTGAACCGCGTCGCACCAGCACCACAACTTGGAGGCCCAGTGTAATGGCCATCGACCCGTCAATCTCGCTGAGCGTAAAGCCAGCTGAGCCAGTCATCAACCAGTTCGCCGAGTACGCGAACCTTGCCCGTACCATGGCCGAGCTGCCAGGCATCCAGGCTGACACCGCCCTCAAGGTGCGTCAGCAGAAGTGGAAGGAATGGCAGACGAACAACTCAGAGCACTACGTGCATGAGATCGAGCCAGTTGGCGCCGACCTCAAGGACCTCAAGAGCAAGACGCTCGATGAGCTCAGCAACACCGAGGTCGCCAAGCCACAGATGGTCATCGATACCGTCGGCTACGCAGCAGCTGCAGCCAAGGCTGGCTTCTATGAGGAAGCACAGTCCGTCGCTGCCCACGACCTTGCCAACCAGGCGCAGGCCCTGCAGAACAAGCAGTCAGCAATGGGTCTTGCAACGACCGAGCTGCTCCAGCGCCAGATGCAGATCAGCAATGACGAGGCGGCAGGCAACCTTGCAGTCTCCGCGCGCGGTCACTTGTCTAACATCATGGAAGCATACCGCGTCAACAACGGTATCGGCATGGCCCCAACGCCAGACCAGCAGAAGATGCTTGACACCTTCTATGCCAAGAACCTCAAGGGCCTGCAGGACCAGTTCGGCAAGTCCCTCCAGGTAACCGCCATCGTTGGTGAACCACCTCCAGGAATGGAGCGTGATGAGCAGGGCCAGATGGTTCCAGCTCCTTACCACTACAACCCGGCTGAGGGTGCTGCCTGGCAGCTTGCTGCTTCAGATGCAGCCGCCCAGGAGAAGCTCGCCCAGGACAAGGCCACCTACTTCGGCCCTGCCGGTCGCGACCCTAACTCAGACCTTTCGAAGTCCCTCGGCGCTCGTGTCGCGGAAGCGGCTGGCGACAAGCGCTACCTTGGTATGTCTGCGGCACAGCTGATGCAGGACCCTGTCGCAAGCACGTACTTGACCAGCATCATCAACCCACAGTCCGAGCGCGCGGCTGCAGTAACCGCGGCCCTGACGGCCAACAACCAGAAGAGCGTGATCGACAATGGCATCAACGCGATCAACCGCTTCAACAGCAAGCTGACCGGCGTCGACGCTGCCAGCATGCAGTCCCGTCCATCCGTGTTCTTCTCGCAGATGGCCTCGAAGTTCATGAACGATCCTGACTTCGTTGCTGCTAAGCTGGCGTATGAGCGCATCACCCAGTCCAACCCAGACAAGACCTGGACCCAGATGTCCATGTCTGCCCTGATGCAGGACCTCAAGACGCAGTCAGCTCAGTACGACCCAATCATCGAGCGCGGCGTCAAGATCGGTGCAGCTCCAACCATCGCTGGCGCAGGTGCTGCCGCCGGTGCAGCTCCATCTGGTCCTCGCACGACCAAGATGAAGTCGCCAGGTGGAAAGACCTACGACGTTCCATCAAATGAGGTCGCTGAAGCCAAGGCCCGCGGTCTCGTAGAGGTACAGTAATGGCCGATTGGAAAGACGACGACAGCCTCGTGCCGGTCAAGACTGACTGGCGTGAGGACGAAAGCATTACCCAGGCAGCAGCACCAGAAGGTCAGAAGACCTCTCGCTCTGAGGCCTTCGGCCGTGGCTTCGCCAACGCCGCTTCCCTGGGAACAGGCAAGTGGTTCAAGGCGCTGTCGCACGGGGCAGGTGATGCTGCAGCTGAGCTGATCATGGGCTCGTCTGACACGACCACGACGTACTCAAAGGATTACCCAAAGACCTCTGCCCGCTCGCTTGGTGGCCAGCGCTTCAAGGAGAAGCGCGTCGGTAAGCCAATCGACCGCGTGCAGTCCGCCGCCAACCAGATGAACCGCCCATTCACGTGGGAAGGTGTTCTCGCTGAAGTCAAGGGAGAGAAGGAAGCCAATGCCACCGCATTCAATGAACACCCTGGCGCCTACATCACAGGAGCAGCTGTTCCCGCAGTTACCTCACTCGGAGCCGCAGTTAAGGGCGTCGCTGCAGGAGGAGCAAAGTCCCTTCCTGGTATCATCGGAACAGGGGCCGGCATGGGAGCGGTTGCAGGTGCCGCTGAGGGAACTACCCCTGGCGAGGCAGTCGCTGGCGCAGCTACGGGAGCAGTCATCGGCGGCGCACTGTCTGGTGCAGCAGCTGGAGTTCTAAAGACCTTTGACTACGCGATCACCAAGCTCGGCAAGAACCAGATCAACAAGACGCTTAGCGACCTGATCACCAAGGCTCGCTCAGGCGACAAGGTCGCAAGCCGCGAGGCCGTGAAGAAGCTCAAGGAAGCCTTTCCAACCGTAGGTGAAAAGGGCAAGGCAACCACTCCAGCGGAAGCTGTAGAGATGGCCGAGGACATGCTCGGCAGAATGTCCGGCAAGGGCAAATGGGTGTGGGACCTGCCTGAAAACGCAGGTAAGCCGCTCCCAGCATATGCGCAGCGCGTCAAGGACCTGGTCACTCAGCAGGACCGCAAGGCAGTCGAGAATACGTTTGCACCAACGTGGGGCGAGATTGGTAGCGATGCTGTCAGCACTGTTACGCATGGTGCCCCTGGCGCCGTCGCTGGTGCTGTGCTTGGTAATGCGGCAGATGCCGTCATCCCAGGTTCCGGAACCATCATTGGTGGCCTCGGCGGTGGTATCGCCACCGGAGCCAAGCAGGCTGGTGACATGTTTGAGGGTGCCGTCAACCGCGGCGCGATGACGTACGCGGCAAACCCAGGCGCGCAGAACTACGTGCAGAACGCAGCTTCAGCAACCCCAATTCTGTCAGCCCAGTCCCAGGAGCCGCTGGGACTAAATAGTGTCATCGGCCGCTACCTAGACCAGGTGTGGAGAAAATAATGTCCCGCTACCTGTCACCAGCATTCAACGGCCAGCGCCTGACCAACCGCAACGGTCAGGTCCTAGCAAATGGCTACATCGAGGCCTACGCCTACCCTTCGTGGTCTGAGCAGAAGAACACCTACACAGGTCAGGCTGACGATGATCCTGCAAACCCAAACCCTGTTCCTCTGACCCCAGATGGCCTGCTGACGAACCCAATCTGGCAGGCTGATGGCGGCTACAACTTCTCCGTGTACGATGTGCACGGTGTCTGGCAGTTCGACCTCGAGAACGTCAACGGCGTCGGCTCTCCATCCTCAGGTGGAGGTGGTGGTGGTGGTGCTACCCCTGGTGGCGACACCCCAGACCTGCAGTTCAATGATGACGGCACCTTTGGTGGTGTACCATCAGTCGTTGACGACGAGATCGACCCAGATGATGCCTGGCTCCGCCTGCACATCCACGGTGGTGAGGACCCAAATCCGACGATGCAGTACTGGTCTGGTCCTCCAGTCGGTACGGCTGAGACGCTTGAGATCTACCCAACGACGGTCATCATGGGTAACAACTCGGGCTCCACGATCTTCACTCCAAACTGGAGCCGCTGGGTCAACGGCGACTACTTCAACGACGGCGACGCGTTCTGCATTCAGGCCCAGTTTGCGATCATGGGCAGCCGCAGCTCTGGTGATAGCTTTTACATTGGCGCAGATCAGCCTGAGGAAGAGGACACCTGGTGGAAGACCCAGGTCAAGTTCCCAACCGGCGCATATGGCACGTTGCTGCTGAACTGGACCCTACAGGGAACGTTCAACTCCTACCAGCCAACAAACACCGCGGCTGGCTGGACAGTCAACGGTTGGGCACCGCTGGACGACTGGGGAACCTACGCTGACATCCCGCTCGTGCGCGGCTCGACTGAGTTTGTGTACGACGTATCCGAAGCAGGACTGACCGGCTTCAAGTTCTACGCCAACCAGTTTGCCCCTGGCACGACCTTCTACTTCCTTGGTGGAGCGCTTGTTCGCTACCGCCCATCATAAGAGAGCTGCATGAAGTTTTACTCTCCAATCTGGAACGCCGAACAGTTCTTCGACACAAACAACAACATCGTGTCCAACGGCACGATCCGCACCTACCTGTACCCTTCGTGGTCTGTTGAGGGGACAACGTACAGCGACCAGGACGGCGATGTTCCAAACTCCAACCCAATCGAGCTGGATGAGAGCGGCTACAACCGCACTCCTATCTGGCTCGACCAGGGCGTTGCGTACAACTTTGAGCTCCTCGACGTCAATGGCAACCAGATCCAGGTTGGTGAGAACATCATCGGCATCCAGCCATCGCAGGTAGCCGGCTCAGGTCCAGCCAACACGGTCTGGAACCTTGTAGGTGAACCAACCTTCATCTCGGCAACCCAGTTCTCAGTTGAGGACAACCACTCTGTAGAGTTTGCCGTGGGCAACCGCGTCAAGCTTGTCAACTCCGGCGAGGGTGGCACGACCTATGGTACGGTGACCGCCGTTACGGTCATCTCAGACATCACCTACGTTACGATTTACGGCGATGCCATCATCAACACGATTGAGGAGGCCTACTGGTCCGTCAACACGGCTGCCGGTGCAACGGTCGACGCCGCAGGTGTTGCCTACACTCAGTCGCTCAACTACTCAGACCTGGACACGGCCGGCGGTCGCATCAACGCCCTCCAGACGTCCGTTGCCAACGGTGCTGTGGCTATCCTGGACCGCAACACGGTCTATGAGGCTGTTGGCACTGCAGGCGCCTTCGTCCTGACCCCAGATCCAGCAGCAACGCTTGGCGTCAACGACAGCTATGACGTCACCTTCGACACGGATGGTGGAGCAACCCCAACCCTGAACGTCTCAGGAACTGGCGATATCGGCATCTACCAGATCGACTACGACAACACCTACATCCCAGCCGTGATCTTCGCGGGCATGTCCACGCGCGTGCTGTTTGACGGCACCGACTGGGTCATCGCTGGCGCCGTTCCACCCCCACCACCAGATCCACCAATCGCCATCTCGGTGATGATCGCTCACCACAGCACGTCCGGCAACGGCGGCAACGGTACGACGTCATGGACCACCCGCCCACTGAACTCGGTGCAGATCAACACGATCTCTGGCGCTTCGCTTGCTGCAAACATGGTTACCCTGCCTGCTGGCACATACATTGCCAGCGGCTACACCGTCTTCTTCGCGAACGACGACCACAAGACGCGCCTGCAGAACGTCACCGCCGGGTCGACAATCTGCTACAGCAATGCCGGTTGGAACCGTGGCGGTGACGGTCGCAACAACGTCCCATACTACTTCCAGGGAGTGTTCATCCTGCTTTCCCCAGCCAACATCGCCGTACAGTCGATCGACGCCAACACTGGCACAAACGCGCACGGTGAAACTGCTACGTCCTTCGGTGGCGCGCAGAACACCTGGGTCAGCGTGATGTTCCAGAAGATCGCATAAGGAGGCTTGATGGCAGTCTCACGTGGTCTGATCCCGCTGCAAACAACGCCGGTCATCGACAAGAATGGCCGCCTGACCAACCCATGGTATTACTACCTGCGCGGTGAGGACAACAGCTCAGGCGTCGGCTTCGTCTATGACGGCTCAGCTGAGAGCTACGGTCCAACGACCGTCTTTCAGGGGCTCGCCTCAAGCCTGGGCTCAGGTGAGCACGGCTACCTGTACTTCGCTACCGACACTGGGCTGGTTTACCAGAACGTAGCTGGCACCTGGCGCGCGATGTTCCCTGCCCTGACGGGCGACGTCACCACGTCAGTCCACAGCACGGTCACCGAGCTCTCGCCAACAGGCGTCACCCCTGGCACGTACCTCAACGCCAACGTTACGGTTGACGCCAAGGGTCGCATCACCTATGCAGAGGATGGCTCTGGTGGCGGTGGTGCAGGTTCTGTTGGTGGTCCTGGCGCCGTCCAGTTTGCCGGCACGGACCCAGGCACCTTCGAAGGTAACGAAGAAATCTTCAAGTTCGAGTATGACGACACCGCCGCCTTCAGACCGACGCTGACGATCGGCGCCCCAGACCAGAACGATGGTCCGCTGATTGACCTGCTTGGACCAAATCAGTCCCGCATCCGCGCAGAGAATGAGCTCTCGCTTGAGGGGCAGGTCATTTCCCTGAGCACCGATGGCAGCGTAAATATTCTATTCGATGAGGATGGAGCTTGGAACCTTGCAGGGACCGACCCTGGCGTCGAGTACCAGTCAATCACGAGCCGTGGACCAGGTTTGCCGCCAGTGTGGCAGTACGCGCCTAACCCAATGGCCTTCCACTGCATGGGGATCGCATGATCAACCTTATCGGCTCAGGCTCATCTCTCAAGGCGATCGTCGCTTCAGGCGGTACGGTCAACCTTGGCTGGATGACCAACGCCACTGACACCACGACCCCACCAGGCGTCGCGATCGGTCAGTACGCCCAGCAGGGCAACCAGGCCTCAGCAGCAACGATCACCGTGATGCTCGCGCCGGCCGATAATGTCTGCCGCAACGTTGTTCTCGTCTCATTTGTCAACGCTTCTTCAGACGATGTAACGGTTACCGTCGTCAAGGACAACTCAGTTTCAGTCGTTCCGTTGACGGCTCCAGTCGTGCTTCAGCAGGGCTGGGCTCTTCGTTTTCAGATCGATGTTGGTTGGCAGGTATTCGACGGGTCAGGATCAATCGTTCCAGGCGTGATCACGCTGACGGGCGACGTTACAGGTTCAGGCACGAGCTCAATCCCAACCACGCTTGCGACCGTCAACTCTGACGTTGGCTCGTTCACGAACGCAAACATCACGGTCAACGCCAAGGGGCTTGTAACCGCTGCCTCGAGCGGCGCGCCGCCAGGTGAGACGGTAACTACCGTCGCCTTCGCCTGGTCAGACATCTCAACCTTCCCGCTTTTCACTGTGCCGGCAGGCAAGATTGTCTTCGGCGTGGAGCTGATCATCGCGACACCATTCAACGGAACCTCGCCAGCCCTGACGGTTGGCGATGCAGGCGATACTGACAGGTTGATGACCACGGTTCAGAATAACCCAGCAGCGGTTGGAACCTACTCTTCGACACCATCTCACGTTTATGGCAGCCCAACTGTCGTGAACCTCTACATTACCCCAGGGTCTGGTGCGTCCGCCGGCTCGGGATACGCAGTCATCCGGACGCAGGCTTGACGTAAATACTAAACTTCCTGGAGGAATATCCACATGACCGCTCTCGTAACCCCAAAGAATGAACTTGACCTGACCGGCACAACCAAGCCGGATTTCCAGATTGATGCCAACAACGGCGGTCCTGCCATCCAAAATGACAGCGGCGACCTCAAGCTTGTTGACGCTGCTGGTGATGCGGTCAAGGTAACCGCCCTTGAGCTCGTGCTTGAAGGCACCGCTGACCAGGTAGTCCTGGACAGTGGAGGCACCTACCCAACCACGATCTCCTCAGCTGCCTCGCCAACTGAAGCAGTTCAGTTCACGCTTCCACCAGACAATGGTTCGCCAGGCTACGTCCTGACTACGCTTGCTGGCGATGGTGTTGCAACCTGGGAAGCCCCATCAGCCGGTTCTGCAAACGGTGTTCTGATTGCTCGCAAGGCGATCGCCTTCGGTGACAGCTCACCAATCGCGCTGTTCTCGCTGCCAGCCAACGCAGTTGTCAACCAGGTGGACGTTCTCGTCAACACCGCCTTTGACGGCACCGCCCCGCAGATTACCGTTGGTATCTCAGGCAACACCTCGAAGTTCACCGCCGCTTCTGACGTCAACCTCAAGGTTGTCGGCTCGTACGGCGTAACGGCTTGCCGCAGGGTCGCAACGTCGGGTTCGCCACAGGCGCTGATTGCCACGTACACCGCTGACAGCTCGGCTGCAGGTGCTGGCTTCATTGACGTCTACTACAGCATCCCAACGATCCTGTAAAGTCTTAGGGAGCCCCTAAGGACGCTCGCCGCTGGCCTTGTTACCCAGCATAAGTCGAGCGTCGCCACTTTGAGGTACGAATGACGAATAAGCTCAACATTGATGGCACGCAGTGGGACCAGTTTTCTATTGCTCAGCTAACGCTCACGGCCGGTGCAGAGAGCGCAGACTATGGTCTCAACTTTGACACCAATCTTGCACTTGATGGAACTACCACCCTAGTACGCATAAGAGATGCGGCAGGCGCGGGTCTGCAGCTAGGTGCTGCTGCTTCAGGCAGCGGCTCATGCGCCATCGAAATCAACGACACCACCAACGTAGTAACCATTCGTGGTTCTTCCGGCGTTACGATGTCGATGGGCTCTCACTCATACGCCATCAACTCAAATGGTGCTCTTGCAATCGACAGCTCTGCAGGTACGTCAGGACAGGTTCTGACATCAGCAGGTTCATCTGGTGTTCCAACCTGGCAGACGCCTACGGGCACCCCGGGCGGCTCTAACACCCAGCTACAGTACAACAACTCTGGTGCATTCGGTGGCATCAGCTCGGCTACCTACAACAGCGGCACGAGCACGCTGAGCATCACCACCTCGGTTCTCGCGACCACCACGGTCAACACTCGCCTTAACATGAACGGCGTGCTGTATGACGGCTCCGCTTCAGCAGGCACGTCGGGACAGTATCTTAAGTCTAACGGCTCTGGTTCACCGCCTACATGGGCAAACGGGACATCTGCCGCTGGTGGTTCAGATACGCAGGTGCAGTACAACAGCTCAGGCTCGCTGGCTGGCAACAGCAAGCTGACCTACATTGATGGCATGCCCGGCTTGTACCTTGGTGCGGCTGGCGGTGCGTTCACGTTGTGGGGTAACTCAGGCGACGCCACGCACGACGGTGTAGACGTCAACCTGTTCGGTGGCTCAATCGCTGGAGCCACGGCAAATGCCGGCGGTAACGTAACGCTCGTAGCCGGTTCAGCGACTGGCACCGGTGGAACTGGTGCTGACGTCATCATTCGCGGTGGTAACGGTGCTGTGGCTGATGGCTCAATCTACCTCGACGTCCCAGTAGGTGGCTCAACCCCGGGCAAGCTTATAATCCGCCAGTTCTCCGGCGGAACCGAGATGGCGCGCGTCAACTCAACGGGCGCATGGTCTTACGGCTCTTCTGGTACAAACTTTGGCACCTCAGGCTATATTCTCAAGTCTCAGGGATCTGCAACAAACCCAACATGGGTCGACCCAGCAACCATCGTTGGTGCCCCAGCCGGCTCTAACATGGAAATCCAGTACAACAACGCTGGTGCCATGGGTGCGAACACCGGCTACAAGATTGACACCGCGAACAACCACCTTGTTATCGGCACGGACAGCTCCACCACCTTCCGCATCGTGCGCGAGACTGTCTCGTCCGGCACAGCCGGCATTCTGACCATTCGCGGCGCTGCACATTCTGGAACTGGGGCTGGCGGTCTTGTAACGCTCGCAGGCGGAACCCCAACAGATGGTGCTGGTGGTGCAGTAAGCATCTCAGGCGCTAACGGCGTGGGAACTGACAAGGCGGGTGGTGCGGTCACTCTTGCAGGTGGAACATCAACGGGCACGGGTACTGGTGGCTCGCTGATAATCACATCGGGCGCCGGATCTGGCACAGCGGGCTGCAGCTCTGGTGCTTGCACCATCGGCTCTGCTGGCGCAACCAATGGAACCTCAGGAAACACGTTCCTGCAATCTGGCGGTGGCTCAACCATCGGTTCAGTCAACCTCCGCACTGGCGGTGTTGCTGGAACCGTGCGTCTCTCAATCTCCGGAACAGGCGCGCTGACCTCAAGCCTGTCAACGATGGGCTGGACCACGTCGGGTGCCGCAACGCACACCTACGGTGGCAACAGCACGATTGGTGTAACGGGCACGTTTGGTGTAACCTCTTCTGGCGCGATGAGCCTGACAGCCACCTCGAGCACGCTGAACCTAACATCGTCAGCGCTGAACATCAACGCAGCTGCCGCAACGCATACGTACACGAGCAACTCAAGCATTGGTGTAACTGGAACGTTCGGCATCACGTCGTCTGGCAACCTGACGCTCAACACCTCGGGTACACTGACAAGCAACGTTGGCAAGTTCTTCCTGTTCGACGCTGGTGGCACCCACGACTGGCTGAAGTTCGACCCAACTGTCGGCACCGCCTCAACGACCAACCCGAACGTTGAGCTGCACTACCGCCAGCTGCTGCACAAGTTCGGCACTGACACCGTGGGCGCATATGACGTTGATGAGACGCAGTCGCAGCCAAACCTGACAATCAACTACTTCCCACCACAGCCAACTGGCGGCCCAACAACGGGCACCTACCAGTCCGTAGGTCTAAACGTCAACTCGACCGACCAGGCAACGATGGCAAGCGGCTCGGACAAGAGCAACCTTCAGTTCTACATGCACTCGGGTCGCCAGTACTCAAGTCCGACGGCGTTCTCACTTGGCGCTGGATTTAAGCTCTACTACACGGACGCATCAGGAACGCCTGCCCTCAGCCCTGAACCAATCATCCTGAACATCCACGGCGGCGCTGCAACCCTCAACATCCATGATGATCACCTGCACGCGGTGAACATGCCGATCGTGTTCCCTGATTACACGGTGACGGCTCTAAACGCCCTCACGATGCCAACGTACGCAAGGGCATTCGCAAATGACGCACTTGCCCCAACGTTCGGTGCAACCGTGGTTGGTGGTGGTTCGGCAAAGACGCCTGTCTGGTATGACGGTGCCAACTGGATTGTAGGATAACGCTATGCCAATCATCTCAGGCGCAGGACGCCGAAACATCATCGTTGACCCAACGCGCATCAAGGGTAATCTCCGCGTCTTCAAGAACGTCCAGGAAGCTGTACCCCCACCAAGCTGGCGCAACCATCCAGACCTGATGGCAGTCTATGAGCCTGGAACTGGTTATCGCGCCGTCGACAAGGGTGCTGTCCAGTACGATGAGCCTGCCGCAGATCAAAAGCAGTCTGAAGCTACCCTCCGCAAGCGCGGTTGGTTCCCATCAGACGGCCAGACACCAGCCCAGAGAATGACATCCTTCCGCAGGAGACAAGCAAGTGAGTGAGCCAATCAAAGCAGCAGCAGACGCAGGGGCGGCAGTAACCGCGGTCCTGGCCATCTTTCAGCTGCTGCCATACATCGCAGCGGGCTTGTCGATCATCTGGTACAGCATTCGCATCTACGAGTACTTCAAGACCAAGAAGGTAGTAAAGGACTAACATGAGCTGGTGCCCAATTAAGGACACGAAGTCCTACATCGTTGAGCTGACGACCGACGACAGCGGGCGCAAGTCCCTGTCCAAGACGATCACCTTCTGGGCGTTCATCTTTAGCACTCTGTTCTGTTGGAAGCTGATCATCATGGGCGGATTTGGGGTTGAGTACTTCACCGCCTACCTTGCATCCGCTGCTGGTCACGGGCTGCTCTCCAAGTTCCTCGACGGAAAGGCCGGTAAAGATGCTTCCGGTTCCTAACAAGTACCTTGTGATTGCAGGAGCCACCCTGCTCCTGGTAGTTGGTGCCTACTTCAAAGGGCACTACGATGGCAAGCGCAAGTTTGACATCCTCAAGGCAGAGCTAACCATCCAGGCGAAGGCTGACCAGAAACGGGTTGACGAGATCGAGCGCGACAACGAATACGTAAAGAAGGAAATCGCAGATGACTACAAGAAACTGGCTGATACCCGTGGCGGCACTATTGCTGATCTCAGCAAGCGGCTGCGCGACCGTCCGACCATCAATCTGTCCACGCCCGGCGGAACCACCTGCAAGCCTGGTGACCCAGCCGTCGGACCAGGAGCTTCAGGAAGCGAAAGCCCGCCTGCAGCAGCTCCTGGACCAACTGCCAGCCTCGACGCCTTCGTCCTCAGAGACGCGCTGACAATCGGCAGAGATGCCCTTGACGCAGAGCTTCTGTGGCGTAAGTGGGCACGTGAAACCAGATGAACTCACTCCGCGAACAGCTCTGTCGAGATGAGGGGGTCAAGCTGACCGCCTACCAGGATACTCTCGGGTACTGGACGATCGGTGTTGGCCATTGGCTTGGGCCGGCGAGCGAAACAAAGTGGAAGGGATACAAGATCACCCAGCAGCAGTGCGATCTGATGCTCGATGGAGACATCGCTAAGCATACCGCCCTGTTGACGACCAAACTTCCATGGGTGTGCTCGCTCGACCAGGTCCGACAGGAAGTCCTGATCAACATGTACTTCAACATGGGTGACAAGCTTCTGCAGTTCGTCAACACGCTAGGGATGTTCAAGGCCAAGAACTTTGAGGGCGCTGCAGCCAACATGCTCAAGTCCAAGTGGGCAGAGCAGGTAAAGGGCAGAGCTACCCGTCTGTCTGTTCAGACCCGCACGGGCATCAGACAGTAAAAAGGCCCTCCACCTGGCGAGATAGAGGGCCTGATCAGGGCGAGGTTTAGGTGTTTCTGGAAGACCTTGACGGGCCTTACGGCTTCGTCCGCCCTTAACTCAATGTGTTCCTGTTGGCCGCGTACCATGCAAGCACGCTGTTGTAATCGAGCTTATGCATAGCCGCGAAAGACCTGCACGAGAACTCACCAGGGTTACGACCACGCGTGGCAATACACGAGCTCTTCGTCTTATTGTACAGCTCAAGAATGTTATCTGGTAGGTTCCTGGTGATCTTGCGCTCAACAGGATCGCGGTGGCCGAGGCGTTCCTTCAAGCGATACACGCGGAGGCGAGCTTCAGCGCAGAGCGCTTCAGCTGCGCGCACATCTTCTTGAGCTGACCGCCAATCTGCTTCAGCCCGCCCAAGTTCAGCTTCAATTTGAACACGTGCCTCTGCGACACGCTTGTTGCGGATACCTTGCAGCTTCTGCAGCTGTGCTTCTAGATCATCGAGAGCCATCGTTTCTGCTGGGTCCACCACGGTGTTCTCAGCGTATTTGGTCTCATCGATGATGGGAACGTATTCCTTGTCTGGGTCTCTATCCCATTCGGGCCCCCAAGTTCGCTTAACATCAGCGAAGAAGTTCAACACACTTCGATGATCTGATGGTGTTGATGGAAAAACCAAGATTGGTTTAGAACGATCTGTCGGAATGAGGCGACCATGATTGGCCTTTGTCTTGTCGCCTTTGGCCAGGCCGAGCGAGATAACCCGATCGGCCACGCGTTGGATATCTTTGTTTGCTGAAAGCTGCATTAACTTCTCCTTAGTTGAGGAACGAAAGTTGGAGGAACCAGAGGGATTTGAACCCCCGCGTGGGCGCACCCACACCCGCTTTTGGGGCGGGTGCTTTTGACCTCTCAGCCATGGTTCCAAAATTGGAGGTGTCGACAGGATTTGAACCTGCGCTCAGGCGCATCCGTGGTCGTTCATAAAACGACTGCTTTTGACCGCTCAGCCACGACACCATGATCTTACGATGCCTCAATCTCAGTCTTCATGCGCGCCATGGCCTTGATGGCGCGCCATCTCTCTTCGATGGGCTGCTTGCGATTGCGCCACACGATGATCATCGCCTTGCGCTCCAGGTAGGTGGTCTTGGTTTTCCACCACTTGTTGATCTCGATTGCGGTCGGATGATCGTCAGCCATCAGCTTGCCGGTCTCAGGATCAATGATGGCAGGTTGGCAGCCCGGGCACTCGTCGCAGAAATCGTGATCGTCGCTGATCATGACAGCGCCTCCAGCTTCTTCTGCTTTCGCGTGATGCAGATTGACAACAACACGTTGATAGTGAGTGAAACGATGATCGCGAGCACTGACCCATTGCCATTACTGATGCCGACGGACCGATCGATAGCATCTGGAATATGCGTTGACTTGTTCAGGTAGAACAGCACAGCAAATATCGCGCCGTATGTGTACACTGTTTGGACGAAACCATCAACCCTGAAGTCAAGATATGCCAACCGAAGCAGCTGGATCCACATGATGAAGATCAGACCGAAGTGTAGCGCGTTGATCATTTGCATTTCCTCTTCAAAGTTCGAATGGTTTTCTGGGCCTGAAGCATCTTGCGACGCTCAGGGTCGCCGTAGTCCAAGTTCTTGACAGCTTGAACCAGGCGCTCGTGCCTCTTGCGTCGCTTCTGGTTGGCTTCAATGCGGTTCATGCGAACGCCCGACGAGCCATCTTCTCAAGATGGGCTTTCTCTCTTGCGCGCAGGCTCTTGTCGCAACGGTACATCGCGACCAGAATGATCAGCAGGGGGTATCCGAAAAACATCAAGAAAATCATTTGTGTACTCCATTTCTAACCTAGAGCCATTGTACACTATCTAAACTGAAAAGTGTTGCCCATTTAACACTTGGATTATTTCAGTGGATTGTGGCAAATGACCGCTCGCCCAGCCCTTCCGGGTCCCAGAGGTGTTCAACCCCGGAGGTCTTGGACAGGACGCTGGCCGCCTCATCTACGGTCAGCTCCTCGACGAAGATGTTCGTCTGGATGCCGGCGACCAGGATGGTGCCTGGGTTGATCTTGATCCCCTGGTTCATCGCGATCGAAAGCACGCCTTGGACGATGATGTCGAACTCGTCATCTGGCGCCCCAACTGGTGGGTTTTCGAGAAGGTCCCAGAAGCGCTTGTCGTCAAACTTCTCCGTGTCGAGCAGGATCTCAGGGATGCTGTCGAACTTGATCGCGTTCAGCTGGGTAAACTCAGGGGTGGCGATCAAGATAGCAAACAAGCCATCCTTCGGTAGGGTCTTGAGGGCGCGGGTGATCTCTGCTTTTGATGGGTTCATTTTGTCTTTTCCTTCATGTTCTTGATGCGCTCAAGCATCTTGGCAGTCGGCCAGTCGCTGGCATTCAGATCGGCAATTGTGTGGCCAAGCTCCTCAGCCACGCACGTGATGATCTCCTCGATGTGATAGTACAGCTCGAAGGCTGAGACCACGTTCTTGTGCTTGCTGAAGCGACCAGTCTTGGGGTCAACCCAAGCCCAGCACCGACCCTGCCTGGACTTGCGGAAGACCTTCCACCAGAGCTTCATGTTCTCAGCACCATAGACCTTGCGCAGGTCTGTGATGCTAAACTCAACCTGATCTGGAACATCCCTGCGGGCGCGCGCGCGCTTGATGGCAGGATACCAGCACTCCTTAACGAACTCTTCTCTGGTCGGCCATGCCTTACGGGGACGGCCAGACTGGTTGGGACGCTTACCGCCCCATTTCTTCTTGATCACTTCAGCCATTTTACACCCTGACTTGCTTATCTGTAAACTATGTATTGAAAGCAAGCGACCTGTTGACTTGCTTTTGGATGTTGTGTCCCACTTGCTTTCGGGCGCTGCTATGTTCTTACTACTTTAAAAAGCAAGTTTGACATCGCGGTCGTCTGCCGCTGCGCGTCATCCGACGGCGTTTACTGATTATGAGGAGAGCGCAGGGCGTCTCCTCAGAAGTCAGCATACTCCTGGTTGGTGAATGGTTAAGTAGATGTATGAGATTGAAACCAACCCAAGTCAAGCCAACAAGGGAAGCTCTTCTAAAGGAACAGGGAGGGATTTGTCTCCTCTGCGGGAAGCAACCGGCTCGTGCCTGCCTTGATCACTCACATGAAAACGGGCAGATACGTGCCGTCCTCTGTTCAGGTTGCAACTGGATGTTGGGCAAGGTTGAACGGGCCGCCAAGCGGACCCCATCACCTCACCTCTTCCTGATGGGCCTGTCCGCCTACCTGAAGCACCACCTCGACAACCCATCAGGGGTGTTCCACCCGTCCTGGCTGACGCATGAGGAGAAGGTTGCCCGCCTCAAGAAGAGAAGCCTGCGTCTCCGCAAGCAGAGGAGCAAGAGATGACCCGTCAGTACAACGTAAAGCAGATCAAGTGCCCTCACTGTGAAAAGACTGGTGCCGGTCAGGTGATGCGCCGCTGGCATTTCGAGAACTGCGCAGTGATCACCGGCCGTGAGGTTGGACGCCAGGCAACCAAGGAGGTCAACCCTCCCAAGATCAAAAAGGACGGCTTGAACCGGTTCCAAGCTTACTTTGACGGCAAGTCCCGCATCTCCGTGATCAACGTTGATCAACCAGGTCGCCACCACGTCCTTAGCTGGAAGCCCATCACCCCGATCTACACGTCCCCCAACAAGCTGCACCCCAAGGAGCTTGCTGACGACATCCGCGCTTTCCGCAAGAAGCACAACCTTGGCAAGCCAACTCGAAGCGGGGTCGTCCAGGTAAAAACACCATCAACCGCACGGGTGGCGCGCCGCCGAGCGACCTTCGCCCCAGTCCTGCTCGATGGTGTGTAAATACCCGATCGGAATGTAGCTCAGTTGGTAGAGCGCGACGTTTGGGACGTTGAGGCCGCAGGTTCGAGCCCTGTCATTCCGACCAGTTTTTGACGTGTAGTGTAACGAGCATACCGCCAGCCCGTGTAGGACAATAAAGCCTTGCGGACGAAGAAAGGGGGTAAACCTTAAGTGGTTCCCGCGGAGGTGGAACTAACCTTCACACGTCATCTACCCTCGCCAGCGGTCTACTGGGCCAGACGCTACGAACGTCAGGAAAGGTGGTTCAACTCCACTCGAGGGTGCCAGCTTGGGTCGGTGGTATCCGTAAGGACCGCAAGGGTGCATTTCCATTGTCCCTCCTGACGACCCTTTCGATTTTTGACCTTTCGTCTAATCTGGCAGGACGCAGCGCTCTGAACGCTGAGGTGTAGGTTCGAGCCCTACGAGGTCAGCCAGGACGGGTGGAACACGCCGATGCCGTAAGGCGCAAAGGGGCTCAATGAGCCCCTTCTCTTTGCCAGGTCCTCGGTGGATAAATATTCCATCGAATGGAGGAACTATGATTGGTAAACTTGTTAAGCTCCTGTTGGACTTGATCAGCCTGCCGATCGCTTTTGCCATAGACTTTTGCACCTACTCAGCCTGGTCCCAGCGCCTGACTGTGATTGACGAGATACGCTGGGACCTTTCAGAACTAAAAAGGAAATCACTATGAAGATCAAGACCGTTCGCATCGAGCTTGAGCTCGTAACAGAAACCGGCCTGCAGATCAGCGGCCTTCAATATTTTGACGGCGAAGGCGCGCTCATCAAGATTGGCCAGTATGTCGGTTCAGCGATCACTGAGATCGAGAAGATGCCGGCAGCTCCATCGGAGAAGACGAATGACTGAAGAACAAACAGAGCTGGAAACCCTTCCAGACCCAAAGGAAGCGCTAGCAGCAATCCTGCTAAAGCGCCTGCCCGACTTCACCAACCAAGAGCTGGCTGACGTGATAGAGGTGCCAGTCAAATACTGGCCAACCAACCCTCATTCGCATACGATGAAGGACGTCAAGGCCGAGCTCAAGCGCCGCCTCGAGGTTTCGAAGCCAACCGAGCAGGACCTTCTCAAGCTTGCGCTAGAGATAGCTATCCTTCGCCACCTTGTCGGCTACGGCCCTGGCGTCTTCCCTGAGCTGCACTTGATCCCAAAGCACGTTCAGAACGCCGCAATCACCAAGAAGTCGGCCGACTTCCACGCGATGCGCAAGGCATTCCTGGAGCCAACATGAGCAAGAAAGAAAACCCAGGACCAGGCGTCAACGAGCTGACCGTCAAGCGCGCCAAGAAGATGCAGAAGGAGCTCAAGGGCCATGTCTGCGGCCTGCGCGCCAACGAGTGCTGGCTTGTCTGCGTTCCAGTAGACGAGGAGTTCAACATCCCAGGGTTCCAGCTGGTCGAGGTAGACAAGAACCCAAACAGGGAAGTTGTCGCCATCGTCGTCTCCTCAGGCAAGGGCTACTACCCAGAGCTTGGCAAGTTCCCAAAGACTGTCTCACATGGCAACCGCATTCCAAACAAGTGCAAGGTTGGAGACATTATCGTCTCATACGAGAAGGCGGGCCAGCGACTTTCAGTTGACGGTCAGAACTACTTCATGGTAGAAGACCACCGTGTAAACATGGTTGTAGAATGATCGAGACCAAGCACCTATGGGAGAACAACCCAGTTCTCGATCCACGGCTTCGTGCCAACGATGAGGAGCGCAGGGCTCTCTACCCAGAGATCCTCCACCTCGGGCGCTCACGACTGCACCTCGTCAAGCCTGTGAACGTTACCGTCGTAGACTTCGAGAGCGGGGATGTTATCCAGGATTGGCGCCTGATGGACATGCCAGAGAACTACTACGACTACATCATCGCCGACGGCTCATTTAACTGCCTCCCTGTCGAGGATTATCCAACGGTTCTCGAGCGCTGTCATAAGGCGTTATCAAAAGATGGTCAGTTCAGGGTTCGACTTTACACAGACAAGTGCACTATCGAAACCCCTCGGCTGCTGAGCAAGCTCTCACCTCATGATTTCTGCCTGCTTGCGTTTGAGAATGGCTTCAGCTACGCGAAGCTGGCAATTGAGGCTCCGTCTGATGAACCAGGCCTTGCTCCAATCGTTGTGTTGATCTTCACCAAATGAAGAAGCCAATCCTCTTGATGCTCTCTGGCGGCGCGGACAGCACGGCTGCCCTGTGGGCGCTCAAGGACGAGAACGTCCATGTTCACCACGTTCACATCATCAACCGTGAGGGTAGAGATGAGCGTGAGACTAAGGCGGTAGAAGACATTCTTAAGTGGATGAGCGCTCACGGCTACAACTTCCCACTGACAGATGGCAGTGTGGTCGCTGTCCCTGGCGACAACCTGCTATGGGACAGCGACATAACAATGTTTGTGGCCGGAGCACTCGCGAAGAACGGCAAATATGAGCGCGTAGCTTTTGGCGCAACGAAGGACGATGAGATCGGGATCAACGACTACCGCCGTATCCGCGGCCGTAAGCTCTTCTCTTCATTCAGTTCAGAGACACGGCTGCTCTTCCCAGTTCGCCATCTGACGAAATTTGAAGCGGCGCAGACCCTTCCGAAGGAACTCTTCGATCTGACGTGGTCATGCCGCACACCTGTTGACAATCAACCATGCGGAACCTGCTCTACCTGCAGGACGCTCGCCCAGTTTACCCACCCCGGTCCCTAAGGTATGATGCACAAGATACCTGGCTACCCGAAGTACCTGCTCGATGGCTCACACGCCAAGGGCTGGAAGATCTGGTCTGAAAAGTCCAAGCGGTACATGTCCTTGGTCCCAAACAACCGAGGCCAGCGGCTGATGTGCTGCGCCTGCATTGACGGCAAGCACAAGATGCTGTACCTTGACTGGGCGATCGCGCGCATCTTCGTACCAGGTTACGACAGCACGTGCACGCTTGCCCACAAGGACTTTGACTGGCAGAACAACTCAGTCAAGAACCTGGTGTGGCAGCCGGGGACAAAGTGGAAGACCAACGGGCGAGCAGGCGTCAAGACCAAGCTTGGAACATCGTCGCACAAACAGGCAATGAAGTCAAGATATGGCAGCTAAGAACGAACATACTGGAGACACCATCCAGTCCAAGAAGAACTCGAAGGCCTACCGGGACAACTTCGACAAAATCTTCAAGAAGAAGGGTCCTCTACTAGGAACCACAGTGATCGCCAACCAAAAGCGCAGAAAGGTGAACAAGTGAAGTCTGTTTACGACCACATTGAGCAACTTCGCCTGCTGGGCAAGGTTTACTTCATCGACTATGGTGCATTCTTCCACTACGACGATGTCTACTTCCAGCCACGCGGTGAAGACTGTACTCATCCTTACGCGAAGGCAGGACCTCACATGAGGATGATGCTTCGCCCAGGAGCAAAGCCATACCAAGAGCCCGCCCCAACGGTGGAGCCAGTATGAGACTTCTCAACTTCTTTGGGCTCTACACACTTGAGCAACTAGAGGAAACTCGACAGAAGGCTTTCACTACCGGTCAAGAGTGCGGTCAACGCATTGCCACTGGACGCCCGTTCAGTGAAGGACCTTCTGACCACGTGCTCTTCAACGAGTTGATGGAGAAATACCAGAACCCAGCACGCGCAGAGTTTGGGCAGTCTGTCCAGCGAACACTTCAGTATGCATTGAGAGCAGCAAGAGACGCTTCCAAGCGCCCACCGGAGCAGGAGGCACCATGAATGCGCTGCAAACCAAGGACCTTTCAGATGTGCTCGTATGCCGGCACATTCATGCGTATGCAACGAAGACACGTGAAATACATGACAAGTGGCAGAAGTCAGGGCAGTCCTTCTTCGACTACTTCTCTGCACAAGGTGAAGAACACCCATTCCCCTATGAGACGCTTGCTACAGAAACAGGGTGCAGCGAAAAGGTTGCTTTCCGAGCAATGGAGCGAGTGCATAACAAAGGTTTGGCAGAGAGCGGTGTGTCATTGCGCACTGGCTGGTTGACAGACAAAGGTGTTGCGTTGCTCAACGCTTCCACGCCGCCATCTGAAGGGTCTGAACTGCCGTGAAAATCCTACCATTTGACACACCTAAATCAATGTGCGGCCGTGCCGCTATTGAGGTCATAGATAGTTTTGGTCCTCTCGTGTCATCTCGACCGTGGAGAGCACCTCATTATGCGTGGGCATTTGGTGAGATGGAGCATTCAGTTAGATGTATTTGCGAGGCTTCAAAGGTCCAGGCACCTGGCTCGGAGGAGCTGTCGTGACATCAGTTCTGATCTGCATGCCGTGCTACTCGCACCAGCTGACGATCAACACCACCTCGACGCTTCTCGGTATTCAGGGCGTCTGCTTCTACAACAAGATCGACGTCGCCTGCCAGTTCATCGGCGGCGAGAGCTTCATCACCAGGGCGCGCAACCGGCTCGTGCACAACTTCCTCAAGTCAGGCTTCACCCACCTCTTCTTCCTTGACGCCGACGTCTCAGGCGACCCTACGCTCATCCTCGATCTCTTGAAGGCCGACAAGCCGGTGATCGGCTGCCGCTACCCAAAGAAGAACATCAACTGGGACGGCGTTAAGGCGCAGCTCCAGAAGAAGCCTGACAGCACCGCCAGAGAGCTTGAGCTCGCAGCTGCCAGCTATGACACCGACCCACTGTACCTTCAGGGCGGCTTTCAGCTGATCAAGCGAGAGGTCTTCGAGAAGCTGAAGCCAGTTGTCTCATCTGCCTATGAGCCGCAGGAGAAGGAGGTCATTACGAACTTCTACCAGACAGGGCGAGTAGACAACATCGAGCTCTCAGAGGACTACTACTTCAACCACCTGTGCCGGGAAGTTGGGATCGACATGACCATCCTGCCCGCCCAGTTGAACCACACGGGCACTTACACTTTCAGGGGAAGAGCATGAACATCATGAACATCACTCAGGGGATCATTTGCGTCGAGCTATTCTTTATTGGGTTATTTTTGATTGGCATTGGGTGTGCCATCGACAACCTCGTAGAAGCCATCAAGGCGCGTAAATGATCACAGTTCTCATTCCCACAATCGGTACAAAGCACCTCAAGCAGGCCATCCTGTCAGTCTTGGATCAGTCAGTTGAGGCTCGTCCATGGGTCATCGTTGACGGCGAGGAGCATTGGCACACCGCCTCTAATGCAGCAATCAGCGACATCTGGGACGAGCGCGGCGCTGAGTGCATCAACCTGACCGTCCTCCCTGAGAATACCCACCAAGGCGTCCACTTCGGCCACCGCATCCACGCCGCCTTCACCCACCTCGTCAACACCGAGCACATCGCCTACCTTGACGAGGACAACTGGTATCAGCCAGACCACCTCGAAAGCCTGCTGAACCTCAAGGCCGGCATCGCCTGCTCTTACCGCGGCCTCTACGATCAGGACGGAAAGTTCATCAAGGACGACCTGATGGATAGCTGCGGCCCCAAGTCAAACTACCAAGGTGAGTTCTTTACCGACACCTCATGCTGGTTGTTCAGGACAAAGGTAGCCGTGCAGTTCGCCCACGCTTGGAACCTATCTCTACCAGCACCAGGCGGCCGAACTTTTTCTGATGAGGTGTACACCACATATGGTGCAGTCGGATGCACCTACCAACCCACCCTTTGCTACCGCACACGCCCAGGAGCCTGGCTCGTATGAAGAAGAACAGAGTAGGAAACTACGTTGGTATGTACCCACGCAACGAAGAGCATGGTAGGTCAATCACCAAAGGTCGGCGCAGGCAGGTCAAGACGATGATGTCCAAGATCGCTGATCTTGCCAGAAAAAGTGAGTGGCAGCCCATCCCTGGCTACCCAGGCTACTACCTGACACAGCAGGACGTGATCATCGGCAAGACCGGCAGGCCTCTCAAGATGTGCCCAGTTGACAAGAAGAACCCAGACGACTGCTACCTGATCACCTCGATCTCTCGCGGTAATGGCCCTGAACCGCTCTACCAACACCAGGCAGTCGCCCTCGTCAGGGTCCCTGGGCACAAGCCTGGCATGGTCGTTGATCACATCAACCGAGACAAGTCGGACAACCGCGCCCCCAACCTGCGCTGGGTCTCAACGTCAGTCAACCTGCTGAACAACAGCTCTGAGAGAAGCATCAAGCCAGCTGCCGTCCTCGGTATGTCCCTTGAGGAGTTCTCTCAGATACCACCTGAACAGCGCGCGTACATCACAGACTATCACGCTAAAGGTGGCAAGGACTGGTGTAAGTTCTCATACCAGGTTTACCTGAAGACAGGTCGTGCCGGCCCTCTTTTCAACGCGCGGTCGAGCACGTGTCTGTTTGAAGGTCACCCACCATTGATGCTTCTCAGGACCTCCCGCAAGTGGAAAAACTTCGAGGTGATGAGCGCCGAGCTGGGTATCCACATTGAGCAGTGGGTCAAAATCCCCCTAAGCGACAGACAGCGCATCATGGCCGCCCGCAAGTACGGCGAAGGTTGGATGACCTTCGCCTATGAGCTGTACGTCAAGCACGGTAAGGTTCCATCACTGTTCAGCCAATACAGCTTCTACCACACCTGCCTGGTTCCCAATCACCCACCAATCTCACCTGACAGGCCCAATCATCGACCTTACCAGACTTAGACCCGTACGTAAATAGCCGCATGGACCTGAGAACAAAAGGTCCTGCGGCACTGGGACCGACTTCCCTGGGTACACTTCCACGGGGAAGGCATGAAGCTCGTTCCAAACAAAACCTCCAATTACAAGGCCGGTCCCGGCCGTAACCCCGGTCAACGGGGCACCTACATTAAAGTAGGTCAACTCGCCCAAGCAATCACAAAATCCCTTGGTGTCTCATACGAAGAGGCCCTTGCAGAGCTGCTTGAGGCCTCTCGACAGGACTACTTCGACGTCGACGAGAAGGGCAAGCGCCTCGACAAGCAGACCTACGTGAACCTGATGATGTTCCTCGGGTCCCGCATGCTTGAGCCTCTGCCACAGGTCCAGAAGATCCAGAAGGTAGACGAGGTAGAGGAGATGTCAGAGGAAGAGCTCAAGGCCCGCGCCCTCCAGATCGCACAGAAGCTCACCAAGGACCAATCATGAAGATCCACCTCAAGCGCTTCCCAACGAGCCGCTACACCACCCTGGCATCTGGGCACATTTGCCCACCAGAGCACGCGGCGCTTCAGCCATATCCACCTGAGGCCAAGGGTGTCCATTACGTCCGCTTTCAGCGCATCTTCAACATTTGGAAGCTGCGCATCAGGTTCGCTGTAGCCAAACTGCACCGCAATCGTTACGAGTGGGACAACGCAGTCCTGCTGGACTGGCAGCTCACGTGAGCGATACCCAGCTCCAAGAGTTCTTCGACGCAGCTGACTATGAGGAGCTCGTCCGCCTGAACAAGGAGATCATGAGCCGCGAGAAGCGCAACATGATCGACCACTGGTACCCTGAGGAGACGCATGAGTTCCTCGGTAAGCAGTACTTCGCCAAGGAGCTCTACCCAAAGCTGGTCCAGTTCTGGGAAGCAGGCAACACGTACACCTACCGCTTCCTCGACGCAGCCAACCAGGTCGGCAAGACCTCAGGCGTCGCCTATGAGGTATCCCTCCACCTGACCGGCCTGTACCCAGATGACTGGACAGGCAAGCGCCTCAGCGGACCCAACCGCTGGTGGATCGCAGGTGAGAGCTGGAAGGACGTCAGAGAAATCATGCAGGAGCGCCTGATTGGCCAGGTCGGCGAGCTTGGATCAGGTCTTATCCGCTACGACTGCCTCGACCTCGAGAGCATGACGAAGACGGACCGCGTTGAGACCCTTGTCCCATCCTTCCGCGTCCGGCACTTCGATGCTGACGGCAACTTTGACGGCTACTCCCACGTTACCTTCAAGTCGTACGAGGCAGGGCGTGAGAGCTTCCAGGGTCTTCCGAGAAACATCTGGCTTGACGAGGAACCAGACCTGCAGATCTATGAGGAGTGCGTCGCCCGTACCACCTCAGACCCGAACTTGATGCTGATCATGACATTCACCCCAAACAAGGGGGTGACCGACACCTTCTTGAACTTCTGCCCTGGCGGCTGGCCTGGCCCTGGCTACTGCGGGCCTATCATGCACAACGGCAAGAACACAGGCCGCTGGTTCACCAACATCACGGCCTACGAGGTCCCACACATCACCAAGGAGAAGCTTGAGCTCCTTGAGAACCAATACCACCCTCACGTCAGGGAAGCCCGCCTTCTGGGCAAGCCAAACATTGGCAGTGGTGCCATCTACCCAGACGACCCAAAGACGTACACCGTCCAGTACATGGAGATCCCAAAGAACTGGAAGCGCTGCTTCGCCCTCGACGTTGGTTGGAACTGGACGGCGGCCGTCTGGCTTGCCATCGACCCACAGACCGGCATCCGCTACATCTACGACAGCTACAAGCAGGGTGAGACTGAACCTGTCGGCCACGCCAAGATCATGAGAGACCACGGCATCTGGATCCCAGGCGCCATCGACCCTGCTGCCAATGGTCGCGGTCAATCAGGCTCTGAGGCGCTGATGCAGCAGTATCGCGACCTCGGCCTGGAGCTGACCAACGCGGTCAATGAGGTGCAGGCCGGGTTGAACGAGGTCTGGATGGGCATCCGCTCAGGCTACATTAAGGTGATGAACTGCCCAAACAACCAGCCTCTCTTCTCAGAGATGGCCAACTACCGCAGAGACGAGAAGGGTAGGATCATCAAGGAAAACGACCACTTGGTTGACGCCCTTCGGTACGCGATCATGACCGAGAAGGTCAAGGGGATTGCAATCACTGAGCCGGGACCTAAGATCCAATCCACTGGGTCATACATTCACCGTAAATACTGAACCCTACCGAGGACACCATGCCTAAGAAAGTCCCGCTCGCCGCTGACGAGCTTACCCCAAGCCTCTCCCCTGAGCAGCGCCTGATCAAGTCGGCTAAGGCCAACTACAATGCTGCCATGCAGGGCTGGCGCAGGTACACCAATGACGCGAAGGACTGCCTCAAGTACGTCGAAGGCGACTACATGCCGTCCAGCTGGGTAGCTACCCAGGAGGCCAACGCCCTTCCAGCGTTGACCGAGGACCGCATCCCAAAGATGGTCGCGCACGAGACCAACCAGTTCCTCGAGAGCATCCCAGCCATTCAGATCTCGCCGGCCGACGACAACACCGACGAAGAGTTTGCCGACAACATGTCGGACATGATCAGGACGATCGAGCAGGACAGCCACGCCAAGGTCGCCTACGGCAAGGCCGGCTGGTACAGCATCGTCACAGGTCTCGGCTATGTCCGCGTCAACTCTGAGTACGTCTCAACTGACAGCTTCGAGCAGCGCCTGAAGATTGACGCCGTCGTCAACCCATTCACCATCCTCCTTGACCCTAACCACCAGTCCCTGACGGGCGCTGACGCTGAGTACGCCTTCGTCGTCGTTGAGATGACGCATGACGAGTACCTCCGCAAGTATGGTCGCTCCAAGCTGGCCGAGGTGATCAATCAGAACAGCTTCCAGGGCTGGACAAAGAACGACACCAACTCGTGGTTGACCACCAAGTTCATTCGCGTGATGGAGTACTACGTCAAGGAATATTACGAGCAGAAGCTCTGGAAGATCTGGAACCCAGCCGGCTATGAGCAGCTCGTGTTCGAGCAGCCACCAGCTGGCACCAAGATCATCGACCAGCGCGTTGCGATGAAGCCTGTGATCAAGCACTACGTCCTCAATGATCGCGAGATCCTTGATGAGACCGAGTGGCCAGGTGAGTACATCCCGATCATCGCCTTCAAGGGTGAAGAGTTCTGGAACCCTCAGGACGAGCGCGTCCTGAAGGGCATGGTCTACGACCTGCGCGACAGCCAGCGCCGCATTGACTACATCAACAACACCCAGCTTGAGATGCTGATGCTGGCCCCTAAGGCCCCATACATCGGCACCGCGAAGCAGTTCGAGGACAACCAGGCTGAGTGGGCAACGCTCCACACCTCTCACCAGGCGTACATCACCTACAAGCCAGACCCTGCCAACGGCGGCGCCCCTCCTCAGCGCGACGTCGCTGAGCTCCCAATCCAGTCAGCTCAGGTCATGCTCGTCAACGCAACAGAGGCGCTTAAGGCGGTCTCTGGTCAGCAGGCCCCAGACATGGGTGAGAATGGTCCTCAGAACGCAGAGAGCGGGCGCGCCCTGCTTACTCGCGTCGAGCAGGCCCGCATCTCCAACTTCCACCGTCAGCACAACATCCGCCAGTCAATCGCGCAGGTGGGTCTCGTCCTCGTGCAGGCCATCCCAGTGTTCTATGGTGAGGCAGGTCGCTCCATCATCGGCACCAAGCAGAACGGCGACCAGCAGACCTTCGTGCTGAACAACAGCATTGAGACCAAACTGGAGAATGCCAAGTTCAAGGTCGCCGTCGAAACAGGTGGTGCCTACGCAACCAAGCGCCAGGCAGCCATGGACGCCGGCATGCAGCTGATCGGCGTTTACCCAGAAGCCGCCCCTCTGATTGCCGACCTTATCGCGCAGAACGCCGATTGGCCAGGTGCGCAGGAGATTGCAGCCCGTCTTCGCGCTGCGGTCCCACCAAACGTGCTCGCCGCAACCGACGACCAGGTAGAGGAAGGTCCTCAGCAGATCGCCAACCTCAAGCAGCAGGTCCAGGGCCTGACGCAGCAGGTCCAGGAGATGGAGGCACAGGTCCTCCCTGACAAGACGCAGATCCAGAAGCTGTCCTTCGAGAACGCCGTCGCCAAGAACGACAACGAGCTTGAGGCAGCCAAGATCAAGCTGACCCACCAGGAGAAGATGGCAGAGCTTGATCTCAAGCGCGCCGAGCTTCAGGTTCAGCAGGAGACCCTGATCGCACAAATGGAGGTCAAGCGCGTTGAGCTTGAGCTTCAGGAGCGTGAGCTTGAACTGACCGAGCGCAAGTTCGAGATGGAAGTTCAGCTCGCCGGCATCAAGGCAACCGAACAGATGCAGGATCAGCACCACAAGGCACGCAAGGAAGACCGTGAGGACAAGCTGGCTGACCTGAAGTCAGCGTCAGTTGAGGTCCCGTCGGTCCCTGACCTTGACAGCGTTGAGGTAGAAGGCACATCAAACCTGAACGGTCCAGGCGACGGACCGTTCTAAGAAATCTCGACCGTACGTAAATACGGCATGGCACTCACGCCACCTCGTGAGGGTACACTCTATTAAGAGGCGATTGTGGAAAACTCTAGCTCAAACGCGGGCGATACTCAGGTTGCTGACGCGGGCAACAACGAAGCACCAGCCGGACAGGAAACTGAAGGTGCACCAGGTTCAGATGAGAGCACTGAACAGGGTCAAGCAGGCAAAACGTTTACTCAAGAAGAGTTGAACGGGATCGTTGAAGCTCGCCTTAAGCGAGACCGAGACGCTCGAGATGCAGCTACGGTTGCAGCACAGGAAGAGGCAGAGTTCTGGAAGGCGCAGGCCAACCGTCAAGCTCCAGCCACCCAGGTAGCTGCTACGCCAAAGCCGGTTCTTGCTGACTACGCTTCTAACCCTGCTCAGTTTGAGAAGGACCTTGAAGCTTGGACGCAGCAGAAGGCAAAGGCAGACTTTGAACGCCAGGCAAGCGCACGCAACTATCAAGTTCGCGCACAGGCCGAAGCAGCCAAGACGCCGGACTTCTACGAAAAGATGAAGTTCTTCGATCAGGTTGCGGCACCAGAAGCTCTTGCAACTGCTATTCTCGAGAGTGAAGTCGGTCCTCAGGTAGCCTACTTTCTCGCAACCAACTTGAAAGAGTACAACAGGATTTCTCGTCTCTCCCCGGTCGGACAGATCAAGGAGCTCGGGAAGCTTGAAGACAAACTGACGGCTGCAAGTGCATCTGCACCTGTGGTCAAGAAACAACCGCCGAAGCCGCTCACCCCGGTTACCGGTTCAGCACCAGCAACTACTGGTTCAGAACTGGCTGCAAGCGATCCAGACGCGTTCATGAGAGCCCGTCGAGAGCGTTGGCAGAAGAAAATGGGGTTGAAGCGTTAAGGCCATCGCCCGACATAGAGGATACTACAATGCCAGCACCATCAAACCAGCTCCAGACGATCTCGATGATCACTCCTGAGAGCGCACAGGTTCTTTCCAACAACCTCACCATGGCCCGTCGCGTCGCACGTAAGTGGGACCAGGACTTCGCGGTCAAGGGTGCAAAGATCGGCCAGACGATCAACGTCCGCCGCCCAGCCCGCTACGATGTCCGTGAGGGCAACGTGGTCAACATTCAGGCCCAGACTGAAACCTACAGCCCACTGACGTTCGACACGCCATACGGCATCGACCTCAGCTTCACCTCGCAGGAACTCGTGATGTCGTTCGACGACCTCGCTTCCCGTGAGATCGAGCCAGCGATGATCCGCATCGCCAACTACGTTGAAGGCAAGGTTGCAGCACTGACCAACAAGTTCTACAACGCCGTTGGCGCACCAGGCACCGCCCTGACGAAGACCAACGCCCTCGACGCCGTCTCTGACGCAGTTGCCCTGCTCTACAACAACGACGCTCCAGTCGGTGACATGAAGCTCAGCGAGTTCAACACTCCTGCCTTCAACAAGATCCTCGCCCTCCAGGGTCAGACGATCTTCAACCCACAGAAGCAGATCGGTGAGCAGTACCTCAAGGGTCTCCAGGGTGAGTACAACGGAACCTACCAGTTCCTGAACCAGCTCGTCCCAACCCACACGAACGGCACGGTCGCAGCAACCGGTTCCGCAACGGTAACTTCAACCCCAACCAGCCCAACTGATGGCAACACCATGAGCGGTACGCTGGCTGTCACGGTTACCTCCGGCCAGGTTCCAAACGTTGGCGACATCTTCACCATTGCTGGTGTCAATGCAGTCAACCCACAGAACAAGGGCGACCTCGGCTACGTTCAGCAGATCACGGTCCTCGGTGTAACCGTCAACAGCGCAACCTCGCTGACCCTGACGATCTCGCCAGCTCTCGTGAACTCTGGTCCATTCCAGAACGTGTCTGCTCTGCCAGCCCCATCTGACCCAATCGTGTTCCTCGGCGCTGCTTCTTCGGTTGCACGTCAGTCGGTCATCTTCCACGAAGATGCCCTGATGCTCGCCAACAAGGAGCTCGAGATCCCGAAGGGAAGCTCGGTCGAGTTCGCTGACTACAAGGTTGACCCAGACACCGGCATCGGCGTCCGCTACGTCCGCTCGTGGGACGTTCGCACGAACCAGTTCATTGACCGTTTCGACACGTTCATTGCAACTGCAACTCTGTACGAGCAGCTCGGCGCACGCATCATCTACGCATAAGGTGTCCCATGCCAGTCAACACTGAGTACAGCACCAACCCATCGTCCTTCGGCCGCAACGCCTTTGGGACGACCCTCTACGGTGATCCTGAAAAGATCACCGTAACTGGAACGCCTGGTGATGTCGCAATGCTTGTCGAGGGTGACCTCGAGGTAGAAGGCGACATCATCGGAGACATCACTGGAGATATCACCGGCAACGTGACAGGCGATGTCACTGGTAACGTGACCGGAGACCTCACCGGCAACGTGACAGGCGATGTTACGGGCGATCTGACCGGAACGGCATCCATTGCCGCTTCTGTGCCAGTTGTAGCCTTTGCAAGCCTACCAGCAG
>Ga0164241_10001119_pt1 | contig 36040 bp, 31 predicted proteins | sample OricomyardsoilBY_FD_108780 | JGI IMG/M metagenome (GOLD analysis project Ga0164241, IMG submission 108780) | Backyard soil microbial communities from Emeryville, California, USA - Original compost - Back yard soil (BY) | ecosystem: Environmental > Terrestrial > Soil > Unclassified | place: USA... | reverse complement strand
GTCTCTGTCTGCGCTGCCGTCTCTGTCTGCGCTGCCGTCTCTGTCTGCGCTGCCGTCTCTGTCTGCGCTGCGCTGCCGTCTCTGTCTGCGCTGCCGTCTCTGTCTGCGCTGGCGTCTCTGTCTGCGCTGCCGTCTCTGTCTGCGCTGCCGTCTCTGTCTGCCGTTTCGTCTCCACAACGTTCCGCGCTGCAAGAAGACCGAGACTGAGAGTTCGCGTCGCTAGGTTTCGTTGCCGCGCTTGGAGGTCGTCTCCGCGCTGCGTGGGCTGCGACGTCTCGCGGTCGCCATTTTTTGTCGGAGGGTTTGAAGCAAACCCTCCCCCCGAAAACCGCATGCGCGGTTTTGGGGCCCCCCTCCCAACCCGGCCTTGCGCCGCACGGCGCGGCGGCCGCCCATCGCTTTGCGATGGGGCCCGTCTCGAGTGCGAGCTCGGCGCGGTGGCCGAGTGCGAGCTCGTCGCGGTAGTCGAGTGCGAGCTCGGGGCCCGTTTCGAGCTGCGAGCTCGGCGCGGCAGCTGAGTGCGAGCTCGTCGCGGCAGCCGAGTGCGAGGTCGGCGCGGTAGTCGAGTGCGAGCTCGGGGCCCGTCTCGAGCTGCGAGCTCGGCGCGGCAGCCGAGTGCGAGGTCGGTGCGGCAGGTCGAGTGCGAGGGCGGTGCGGCCGTCTCGAGCTGCGAGCTCGGCGCGGTGGCCGAGTGCGAGGTCGGCGTGGCCGTTTCGAGTGCGAGGTCGGTGCGGTAGCTCGAGCTGCAAGGGCGCGTGGCTGTCTCGCGCGGCGAGCTCGTCGCGGTAGCTCCAGCTGCGAGCTTTTCGCGTCGTGGCCAGCCCTTTTCGCGCGGCGACGACGCTGCGCCTTTGCTTGCCGACCAACGGTGAAGTCAACGGCGATTCGATGCGCCGATCGCGAATCTCTTCCCACTTTCCACCACCGTGGTCTTCGGTGCTCCGATTCGTCAGAAATTTTGCCGCATTTCGTCGCTCACGATACGGCCTGGCCGGTATCCGATGCGGAGTGAGCTGTCCAGAAAACCCCGAGCGCTGTTGACACTGCTGGGGTCGCTTCGTAGCGTGGCGGCTCGCGGTGGGAAGAAGTGGCAAGGAAGCCCATCCGCAAATCGTGACGGAGCCGCGGGCTCCACGCGGAGCACAGGAGACGATGTTTCGAGGGCACTTCGAGCACGCGATCGACGACAAGGGGCGAACCAGCCTCCCGTCGCGCTTTCGCGATGTGCTCGCGGGCTCGACGGACAGTCGCCTCGTCGTGACGCCTGCGCTCGGCGACCCGTGCCTCGACGTCTACCCGATGCGTGCGTGGGAGGAGCTCGAGGCGAAGCTCGCGACGCTCAACGCCTTCGATCCGATGGTGATCGACTTCCGACGCTTCTACGTATCCGCGGCAGTCGAGTGCGAGCTCGACAAGCAGGGTCGCATCCTGATCCCGACGCAACAGCGCGAGCACGCCGGGCTCACGAAGAACGTCCTCTGGCTGGGGCACGGGCAGAAGGCCGAGCTCTGGTCGAAGGAGCAATGGTCGGCGATGACGCAGCAGCGCACCGCCCCCGAGCTTCGCGACCTCCGCGCTTCGATGGGGAAGCTCGGTCTATGAGCACGCGTCCGCTTACGAGGCAGGTGCGGCAGTGAACGTACTGAACGTCGTCCCTATGCCTTCTGCACCGCCCCCTCCGCTGCCGAACTTTCCCCACGTCACGGTGCTCCTGCGCGAGACCATCGACGCGCTCGAGCCCGCCGCGGGCAAGACGTACGTCGATGCGACGCTCGGCGCCGGCGGACACGCCGAAGCGATCCTCGAGGTGCCGGGAACGCGTGTCCTCGGAATCGACCGCGACGAGAGCGCGCTCGCGCTCGCGACCAGCCGGCTCGCTCGCTTCGGCGAACGCTTCGTCCCGGTGAAGGCCACGTTCTCGCAGGTGCTCGAGGTCGTGAATCGCTACCAGGTCGGCAAAGTCGACGGCATCTGCGCCGACGTCGGCGTCAGCTCGATGCAGATCGACTCGCCCGAGCGCGGCATGAGCTTCCGCGCCGAAGGCCCTCTCGACATGCGCATGGACATGTCGTCTGGCGAGACGGCGCTCGAGCTCATCGCGAGCCTCTCGGACAACGAGCTCGCCGACGTGATCTACAAGTACGGCGACGAGCGCCGCTCGCGTCGCATCGCTCGCTGCATCAAGCAGGCAGAGTCGGCCGGCGAGCTTCAGACGACGCTCGATCTTCGTCGCGCCGTCGTCCGCGCCGTCGGCCCCGCCAGGGTCGGCGGTGTCGATCCCGCGACGCGGACCTTTCAGGCGCTTCGCATCGCCGTGAACGGAGAGCTCAGCGAGCTCGCCGAGCTTCTCGATGCCGCGACGCGCGCCATCAAGACCGACGGCGTCCTCGCGGTGATCTCGTTCCACTCGCACGAAGACCGTCTCGTGAAGACCGCGTTCAAGGAGCGCACGCTCTGGGCGCCCCTCACGAAGAAGCCCGTCGTCCCGACGGATATGGAATCTATCGCGAACCCGCGCGCGCGCAGCGCGAAGCTTCGAGCGGCGCGTCGCATCGAGCCGAGCGAGCTGTTCGACGACACGACGGACTGGGAGGACGCATGAAGCAGCGCCCCTTCCTGGCGCTCTGGACGCTCGCCGTGTGCGCCACGGTCATCGCGTTCGTGCTCCACCTCGGTCTCCGAGGGCGCACGGTCGACGTCGGCTACCAGCTCGGCAAGGCCCGAAAAGAGCAAGCGCGCCTCCGCGAGGTCAAGCGCGTCCTATCTCTCGAGGCCGCGAGCTATCGCACGCCCGATCGCGTCGAGATGGTCGCGCGCACGCTCCTCGGCATGACGCCGCCCCCGCCTGAGCGCGTCGTCCTCCTTTCCGATCCCGTGCCCGCCTCCCGCGTCGAAGCGAAGTCCGACGGCGCCCCCGAAGGATCTCATCCGTGAAGAACCTCACGCCCGAGCGCGCGCGATGGATCAAGGTGCGCATGGGCGTGCTCTGCGGCCTCATGGGACTCGGTCTCGGGTTCGTGGTCTCTGGCGCCGATCGCATCCAGAACAAGGACGGCGCCGCCTGGTTCGAGATGGCCGAGCGCCAGCGCCAGCGCCGCCTCCACATCGAGCCGAAGCGCGGCACGATCTACGACCGGAACGGCGCGCCTCTCGCCGAGAGCGTCGAGGTCCCGAGCATCTCGCTCGACTCGGTCGAGATGCTCCGCGGCATCGAAGAGAAGTACGTTCCGCTCCGCATCGACGACTACGCCACCCGCGTCGCCGAGGCGCTCGACCTCCCCGTCGACGACGTGAAGGCGAAGATCGAGCGGCGTCGACGGTTCCTCTGGCTCAAGCGTCGCGTGTCCGAGGAAGAGGTCGCGAAGGTCCGCGCGCTCGGCGATGGCGATCAGCGTCACCCAATTCACGGCCTCACGATCGAAGGCGAAGGACGCCGCTTCTATCCGAACAAGGAGCTCGCGGGGCCGCTGCTCGGGTTCGTCGCACCGGACGGCGACGGCCGAGAGGGTCTCGAGCTCAGCCTCAACGAGGAGCTCAAGGGCAAGCCCGCAGAGGTGCACGGCCTCCGCGACCGCGCCGGACGCCTCATCTTCAGCGAGGGGATGGACAACGAGCAGGCGCTCGCGGGTCACAACATCTACCTCACGATCGATCGCGCGATTCAATACACCGCCGAGCGCGAGCTCGAGGCCGCGCTACGGACCTACGAAGCGAAGGGCGGCGCGGTGGTCGTCCTGGATCCGACGAACGGCGAGATCCTCGCCATGGCGAGCGGTCCAGGCTTCAACCCGAACGACTACGGCGCCGCCGATCCCGGCAATCGTCGAAATCGCGCGGTCGTCGATCGCTACGAGCCCGGCTCGACGATGAAGATCTTCACGCTCTCGACGGCGCTCGCGCAGAAGACGCTGACGCCGACCGAGCAGATCTATTGCGAGGACGGCAACATGGCGATCGACAACGTCGTCATCCACGACACGCACGTGCACAAGTGGCTGACGCCGACGCAGATCCTTCAATATTCGTCGAACATCGGCGCGTCGAAGATCGGCCTCGGCCTCGGTCAACAGCGTCTCTACGAGGGACTTCGCCGCTTCGGCTTCGGCGAGTCGCCCGGCTTGCCGCTTCCAGGGCAGGCCGCGGGCGTCCTTCGTCCGCGAGATCGTCCATGGGTGCAGGTCGAGACCGCGAGCGCGAGCTTCGGTCAGGGCATCAGCGTGACCACGATGCAGCTCGCCCTCGCCGCGGGCGCCGTCGCGAACCGCGGTCGACTCCTCGAACCCGTGCTCATCAAGCGGGTGCAGGACTCGAGCGGCATCACGCTCGACGAGCCGAAGACCCGCGTGCGTCGCGCCGTAATTTCACCCGCTGTCGCCAAGCTGATGAGCGAGATGCTCGTCTCCGTCACCGAAGGAGAAGGCACCGGCGTCGAGGCGAGCATCCCCGGCTACCGCGTCGCCGGGAAGACGGCCACCGCGCAGAAGATCGATCCCGAGACCGGGCACTACACCGACACGCACTACACCGCGTCGTTTGTCGGCTACGTCCCGGCCGACAAGCCGCGACTCGTCGTCGTCGTGGCGATCGACGAGCCGATGGCCGGTACGTACGCCGGCGGCTCGGTCGCGGCGCCGGTCTTCAGGCGCGTCGCAGAGATGTCGCTTCGCTATCTCGGCGTGCCGCCCGACGGGACGGACTCGCCGAAGAAGCTCGACGGTGTGACATCAGCACAGAAGGGCGATCCCGCAGAGACGGCCTACGAGGTCGTTCGCGAAGCGAAGGGCGACGCCGCGCCGGATCTGACTCCGGCGAAAGTGAAGACGCGCGCGCCCAAGGCGGGTGAGGTCGCGACGCCTGATCTCTCCGGCTACCCCGCGCGCGACGCGATCAAAGAGCTCGTCGACGCAGGGCTGTTTCCTCATGTCGAAGGCTCGGGACGCGTCCTACGTCAGGAGCCGTCGGCGGGCAGCGTCGTCACGCGCGGCAGCACTGTGACCATCACCCTCGAGCCGCCGTCGTGATGACCGAGCGCGCGTCTTCCCCGTCGGTATCGACGCCTCCGCCCGCGATGCGGCTCGGCGACGTCGTCCGCGAGATCCCCGCCGCGACGATCGCGTTCGAGAACGCATCGCACGCATCGCTCGGCGTCACCGGCGTCCACCACGATTCACGCGCCGTCGAGCCCGGAGACCTCTTCGTCGCGAGGGAAGGCGGCCGCGTGAACGGTCTCACGTACGTCGCCGAGGCCGTCAAGCGCGGCGCGGTCGCCGTCGTCGCGCGCCGCGGCGCGCTCGCGTCTTCGCCCGGTGTGCCGGTGATCGAGGTGGACGACGTCCCGCTCGCCCTCGCGCTCGCCAGCGCGGCCGTCTACGGCCACCCGACGTTCGGCCTCGATGTCGTCGGCATCACGGGGACGAACGGCAAGACCACGACGACCCTGCTCACTCGCGGGATGATCGAGGCGTCTGGAGCACGTTGCGGGACGATCGGCACGCTCGGCTACGAGCTCACGGGCGCGTTCGCTCGGCCGGCCACGCACACGAGCCCAGAGGCCGACGAGCTGGCGCGGCTCGCCCGAGAGATGCGCGACAAGGGCGCGACGCACCTCGTCATGGAGGTGAGCAGCATCGCTCTCGCCGCGAAGCGTGCCGACGGCGTGAGGTTCCGCGTCGCCGCGTTCACGAACCTCACGCAAGATCACCTCGACTACCACGGCACGATGGACGCCTACGCAGAGGCGAAGGCCCGTCTCTTCACCGAGCTCGGACCCGGCGCCGCTGCCATCAACGTCGAGCCAGAGCTCGGGCGCGCGCTCGCATCTCGCGTTTCCCGGGGCGCGCGGCTCGCGCGCTATACGGCGAAGCCCGACTTGTCGGCTGCCGACGTGTATCCGGAGCGAGCCGTTCACGACGCAAAGGGCATAGAGCTCTCCGTGCGAACGCCCATCGGCGTCGTAGAGATTCGGAGTCCGCTGCTCGGCGGGCACAACGTCGAAAACCTCCTCTGCGCGGTCGCGATCGGCGTTCTCCTCGATCTTCCGATCGACGCGATCGAGCGCGGTCTCTCGGCGGATGTCCGCGTCCCGGGTCGACTCGAGCGGTGCGACGATCCGACGAAGGACGACGTCGTCGTCCTCGTCGACTACGCACACACGCCGGACGCACTCGCCCGCGTCCTCGCGAGCGTCCGCGGGATCTCGAACGGCGCCGTCGTCTGCGTGATGGGCTGCGGCGGCGATCGCGATCCGTTGAAGCGTCCGCTGATGGGCCAAGCCGCCGGCGCGGGCGCCGACCGCGTCATCGTGACGAACGACAATCCTCGCTCCGAGGATCCGCGGCTCATCGCCGAGCAGATCGCTCCCGGTCTCGAGCTCACGGCGACACCGTTCACCGTCGAGCTCGACCGCAGCGCCGCGATCCACTCGGCCGTCCTCTCGGCAGCGCCGGGGGACGTCGTGCTCGTCGCCGGCAAGGGGCACGAGACCTATCAAATCATCGGACCGACGACGTTCTCGTTCGACGATCGCGAAGTCGCGCGGCAAGCGCTCGCGCAGCGCCGCGCGGCGAGGGGCGGTCCATCGTGATCTACGAGCTCTTTTACCCGCTGAAGAGTCACTACAGTTGGCTCTCGTGGCTGAACGTCCTTCGGTACATCCCGTTCCGGACGATCATGGCGACGATCACCGCGATGCTGATCACGTTCGTGCTCGCGCCGTGGTTCATTCGCGAGCTCAAGCGCAAGCAGATCGGCCAAGTCGTCCGAAAGGACGGCCCCGCGACCCATCAGATCAAGGCCGGCACGCCGACGATGGGCGGCGCGCTCATCCTGCTCAGTCTGCTCGTCCCGACGGTGCTCTGGGCGGATCTTCGCAATCCCTTCGTGCTCGCCACGACGGCCGTGACCGCAGGCTACGGACTGATTGGCTATCTCGACGACTACCTGAAGATCAAGAGCAAGAGCTCGGGCGGGCTCGCGGGTCGCTACAAGCTCTTCGGTCAGACGATGATCGGCGGGGCCGCGATCGGGTACACGTTCCTCCTCGACGAGCGGATGCCGAAGGACTGGAACGAGATCAAGACCCAGCTGTCGTTCCCGTTCGCCGCGTTCAGCAAGCACTCGGTCGAGCTGCCGCTCTGGCTCTACGTGGTGTTCGCGGTCTTCGTCGTGGTCGGTACCTCGAACGCCGTGAACCTCACCGACGGCCTCGACGGTCTGGCCATCGGTCCCGTCATGACGAACGCAGGCGCCTACCTTATTTGGGCGTATGTCTCGGGCGCCGTCATCGCAAAGCTGCCCCTCGCGAACTACCTCGATATCCCGCGCATCGTCTCGGCGGGAGAGCTGAGTGTGTATTGCGGCTCGGTCATCGGGGCCGGCATCGGCTTCCTTTGGTACAACACGTATCCCGCTCAGGTCTTCATGGGAGACGTGGGCTCGCTTTCCCTCGGCGGCGGCGTCGGGATGCTGGCGATCTTCACGAAGAACGAGCTCTTGTCGATTTTGCTCGGCGGCATCTTCTTCGTCGAAGCCGCGAGCGTCATCACCCAGGTCGTGAGCTTCAAGCTCACGGGTAAGCGCATCTTCCTGATGGCGCCGATCCACCACCACTACGAGAAGAAGGGGTGGGCGGAGCCGAAGATCATCGTGCGGTTTTGGATCATCTCGATCCTGCTCGCGCTCGTGTCCCTCGCGTCGCTGAAGCTCAGGTGACCCATGGCTGCCCAGAAGAGCCTCCCCAAGAACCGTCCCCTCGAGAAGGCCGCTCCGGCGACCGACAAGAAGGTCTTGCCGCAGCCGATCGTCGAGCTGTTTCAATCGAGCCCCGACGGCCCGGTCGACTCGGTGCTCGCGGCGGTCGTGATCGCGCTCATCGGCTTCGGGGTCGTGATGGTCTACTCATCCTCTGCCGTCGAGGCGACGACTCGCTATCACGACGCAGAGTTCTTCCTGAAGCGACAAGGCGTCTGGGCGCTCGCGGCCCTCGTATCGATGTGGATCGCCAGCCGCATCGACTATCGTCGCATCCGCATGTTCACGTATCCCATTCTCGGGAGCGTGGCGGTCATGCTACTCCTCACGATCGTCGGCTTCGGTCACCGCGCGGGCAACGCGAATAGGTGGCTCGCGCTGGGGCCGATCCACATTCAACCGTCCGAGCTCGCGAAGCTCGCGGTCGTCATGTGGCTCTCGTATTCGCTCTCGAAGAAGGCTGACAAAATCAAGAGTTTCTCGGTCGGATTCCTCCCTCATTTGTTCGTTTCCGGTGTGTTCATGCTGTTGTGTCTGAAGCAGCCAGACTTCGGCAGCGCTGTGGTTCTCCTCTTTCTTACTTTCACGATGCTCTTCGTCGCGGGCGCACGGATCCCGTACATCGCAGCCTTCACGATGCTCATGGGGCTCGGCGCGGCAGCCGCCGTTCGCTCCTCGGGTTATCGGTACGCTCGCTATGTCGCGTGGATCGACATGGAGGCGCACCGCGACGGTCTTTCTTACCAACCGTTCCAGTCGGTGATGAGTTTCGGGTCGGGGGGGACCTGGGGGCTCGGCCTCGGCCGGGGTCTCCAGGTCCTCTACCTTCCCGAGGCGCACACCGACTTCATCAGCGCCATCATCGGCGAAGAGCTCGGCTTCATCGGGATCCTCGTTTTGGCGATGGTCTATTTGGCAGTCGTCGCGCGAGGCGTGAAGATCGCGCTGAACGCGGCGGATGATTACGGCAGTTTTCTCGCTTTTGGGATCTCGACGCTGTTCGGGGTCCAGGCGCTCACGAACCTCTGCGTCGCGATGGCGATCCTCCCGACGAAGGGGCTGACGCTCCCGCTCGTCAGCTACGGCGGCTCGTCGCTCTTGGTCAATGCGATCGCGATTGGCGTTCTCCTCAGCATTTCCAGGCCGCGTCGCAAGCTGGCCACCAAGGCAAAGGAGAAGTCGCAGCCCGAGCCGAAGCGGGACGAGGCCCCGCTCCCGAGCGCGACGGCAGTCGTCCTGTCATCCGCCGACGAGGGGGCGGCCGGGTGGTGACGGTCCTCATCGCTGGCGGCGGTACGGGCGGACATGTGTATCCGATGCTCGCCGTCGGGCGCGCCCTCGCGGCGTCGCGCCCCGACGTCTCGGTGTTCTACGTCGGCACCGCGCGGGGGCTCGAGGCGAAGGTCATGCCCGAAGCCGGCTGCGATCTCGAGCTGCTCGACGTGGCGCCTCTACGTGGCGGTGGCGTGAAGGGGGCGTTCGCCGGAGCGGTCAAGGCTGCGAAGAGCCTCGCGGCGTCCGCGGCGCTCGTTCGTCGACGCAAGCCCGATGTCGTCCTGTCCGTCGGTGGCTACGCGGGCGGCCCCGTCGCGCTCGCCGCACGCCTCATGGGCGTCCCTCTCGCGGTGCTCGAACCGAACAGCGTGCTCGGACTGACGAATAAGCTCCTCTCTCCGTTCTCGAATCGCGCGTATGTCGCGTTTGGAGACGTCGACAAGTCCTTTGCGCCCGGGGTCGCGCAGCGATTCGGCGTCCCGCTCCGCGGCGAGTTTGCGCCGAACGTCTATCTGCCGAAGGCGGACCGATTTCGAGTGCTCGTCCTCGGCGGAAGCCTCGGCGCGAAGGGCATCAACACGCGCGCGCCGGCCGCGCTCGCCCAGGTCTTGACGGCGTTTCCGCACGCGGACGTCGTTCATCAGACGGGCCGCGGCCACGCCGACGGCGTTCGAGACGCCTATCGACAGCTGGGCCTCGAGGGCGACGCGCGTGTCCGCATCACGGAGTTCATCTCGGATGTCGCCTCGGAGCTCCTCGCCGCGGACGTCGTCGTCGAGCGTTGCGGCGCGAGCTCGCTCGCGGAGCTCACCGTCGTCGGCCGCGCGAGCGTCCTCATCCCGTTCCCGTTCGCCGCGGACCAACACCAGCTCGCGAACGCGCGCGCCCTGGAGAAGGCCGGCGCCGCGATCGCGATGCCCGAGTCGGAGGTGACTGGCGACCGCCTGGCGGCGGCGCTCCTCGAGCTCGCCGCGGATCCGGCGCGCCGAAAGACGATGGCGGACAGCGCACGCGCGCTCGGTCGCCCCGCCGCAGCGAAGGACGTCGCGCGAGATCTCCTGGCGCTCGCCGAGAGGAAGAACTGATGTTTCGCGGTCGGGTTCGTCACGTGCATTTCGTCGGCGTCGGTGGGGTCGGCATGAGCGGTCTCGCCGAGATCCTCCGCAGTCTCTCGTTCGACGTGTCGGGCTCGGATCTGCGCGCGTCGAGTACGACGCAGCGCCTCTCCGGCATCGGCGTGCGCATCGACACGGGCCACCGCGCCGACAACGTGGCGGGCGCGGACGTCGTCGTCTACTCGAGCGCCATCAAGCCCGAGAACCCGGAGCTCGTCGAAGCGCGCGCTCTCGGGACGCCGGTCATCACGCGCGCCGAGATGCTCGCCGAGCTCATGCGGCTGAAGTACGGCGTCGCCATCGCGGGCTCCCACGGCAAGACGACGACCACCTCTCTCGTCGCGACGGTCTTGCGAAGCGCGGGCCTCGATCCGACGGTCGTCGTCGGCGGAAAAATGGCAGCGCTCGGCTCGAATGCGCGACTCGGGGCAGGGGACCTCCTCGTCGCAGAGGCGGACGAGAGCGACGGAAGCTTCCTGCGACTGACTCCCACGGTTGCGGTCGTCACGAACATCGACCCCGAGCACCTGGACCACTACGGCTCGCACGACGCGATCAAGAACGCGTTCGTCGAGTTCGCTGCGCGGGTGCCGTTCTACGGCCTCGCCGTTTTGTGTCTGGACCACCCGCACGTCCAGGACATCCTCCCGAGGATCCAGCGTCGCTACGTGACGTACGGTCTCAATCCGCAGAGCGACTACTCGGCCCGGGCGATCCAGTTCCGCGGCCTCGAGACGAGCTTCAACGCGTATCGGCGCGGCGTCTCGCTCGGTGGTTTCACGGTCAAGATGCCCGGCGCACACAACGTGCTCAACTGCCTCGCGACGATCGCGGTCGCGGACGAGCTCGAGGTGCCACTCGACGTCACGAAGCAAGCGCTCTCCACGTTCGGTGGCGTCGCCCGGCGGTTCTCCGTCGTGGGCAAGGTGGCGGGGCGCACGCTGGTCGACGACTACGGCCACCACCCGGCCGAGATCCGCGCCACGCTCGAGGCCGCCCGGCGCGCCTTCCCGGGCGAGGATCACCGCATCGTCGTCGCGTTCCAACCGCATCGGCACTCGCGCACGAAGGATCTCTTCGACGAGTTCTCGCTCTCGTTCAACCAGGCCGACGAGCTCATCGTCACGGACATCTACGCGGCGGGCGAGAAGCCGATCGACGGCATCACGAGCGACAGGCTCGTCCAGTCGATCCGCGAGCACGGTCACCACCATGCGCAGTACGTCGCCGACAAGGCCGACCTCCCGCGTGTGCTCGAAGAGGTGTCGCGCGAGGGCGACATCGTCATCGCGCTCGGCGCCGGCGACATCAACGCCTGCCTCGCCGGCCTGCGCACGCGTCTCGAGGCGCACGCGCCGAAGGCCGCTCCGCCGGGAGAGACGCCGTGACCAAGAGCGAGCGTCCCCGAGCCCCTGTGTCTAGCCGTGCGCCGAGCGGGAACGTTCGACGTCCCGCCGACCCGAACGAGGCGACCTCGCCGGAGCCGCCGCAGGCGAAGGGCGCGGAGAGCGTTCGTCCGACGGTGCCGCCGCGCACGGGGCCCCGCTTTCCGCGCCTCGCGCGCGCTGCCGTGGTCGTGAAGCTCGCCATCGGCGCCGCGATCGTGATCGGAGCGTCGGCAGGTGTCGCATGGGGCGCGAAGCGCTACGTCACGACCAGCCCGCGCTTCGCCATCAAGACGGTGACCGTTCAAGGCAACGTGCGCAGCGCGCCGCAAGACGTCGCCCGCGCGGGTGGGATCGCGGTCGGCGACAACGTGTTCGCGCTCGATCTGGATCGCGCCGGCCACGACATCGAGCGCGATCCGTGGGTGAAGTCCGCGAGGGTCACGCGCAAGCTCCCCGGAACGATCGAGCTCGCGATCACCGAGCACGAGCCCGCGGCGCTCGTGTCGATCGAGGACAAGCTGTTCCTTGCGGCGCGCGACGGAGAGGTCTTCAAAGAGGCCGCGCCCGAGGATCCGATGGATCTTCCCCTCGTGACGGGCGTTGTCGCCTCGGAGGTCGCGCGCGACCGCGAGGGCGTCGAAAAGTCGATCGTGAAGGCGCTCGATCTCGTCGACGAGCTCACGAAGAGCGCACTCGTATCGCGCTACCCCGTCGAAGAGGTTCACCTCGAGAACGACGGAACACTCGTCGCGATCGTCGGACGCGACGCGATCGCGCTCTACCTCGGCAAGCCTCCGTATCGCGGCAAACTCGAGCAAGCCGAGCGCGTGTTCGCCGAGCTCGACAAGAAAAAGGCTGCACCTTCGATCGTCTTCTTGGACAACGACAACAGCCCCGAGCGCGTCGTCGTGAGGATGCGATGACCGCGCCTGCGCGCACCGTGTCCGACATTTGTCGCGCGACGAGCGCGGCTCTCTGGACTTTCGCGCGCGCGAAAACTTGTCCGTTCGAGCGCGCTTCTGGCAGCTTCCGGCCGACTCTCGAGTCTCTCGTCGGTGACGAGACCGAGAGTTCCAAGAAGAGGCAAGCGTGAAGAGCCGCGTGGACGAAACCGAGATCGTCGTCGGCCTGGACATCGGGACGACGAAGGTGTCTGCCGTGGTCGGCGAAGTCGACTCGGACGGGATCACCATCCTCGGCGTGGGCAACGTCCCGTGCCGCGGGCTCCGCAAGGGCGTCGTCTCGAACATCGAGTGGACGGTCCGCTCGATCTCCGACGCCATCGAGGCCGCCCAGACGATGGCGGGCGTCGAGATCCGCACCGTGTACGCGTCCGTCGGTGGAAGCCACGTTCGCTGTCTCTCGTCGGACGGCGTCGCCGCCGTCGCAGGTGGCGAGGTGAACCGAATGGACGTCGATCGCGTCCTCGAAGGCGCGCGCGCCATCCCGGTCGACGCAGACCGCCAAATCCTCCACGTCTTGCCGCGCGAGTATCACGTCGACAATCAAGACGGCATCCGCGACCCCGTCGGGATGAGCGGCGTTCGCCTCGGCGTGAAGGTCAACCTGGTGACGGCCGCCACGAGCTGCGTACAGAACGCGGTCCGCTGCGCCGAGCGCTGCGGCCTCACCGTCGCGGACGTGGTGCTCGGCTCGCTCGCGAGCGCCGAGGCCGTTCTCTCCGAAGACGAGAAGGAGATCGGCGTCGCGGTCGTCGACATGGGCGGCGGCACGACCGACCTCATCCTCTACGTCGACGGCGGCATCGCTCACGCGAGCGTGATCCCCGCAGGCGGAATGAACGTGACGGCGGACGTCGCCGCAGGGCTCCGAACGCCGATGGGAGAAGCCGAGCGCCTCAAGCGTTCGAGCGGCTGCGCTCTTGGTCGCATGATCGCCGAAGACGAAGAAATCGAAGTTCCTGGCGTCGGCGGTCATCTGCCGCGCCGAGTTCCGCGCCGCGTTCTGTCGGACATCATCGAGCCGCGAGTCGAAGAAATTTTTGCCGTGGTGCGAAAGCGCATCGAGGACACGGGCTTGCTCGAGCAACTCTCGGCGGGCGTGGTCCTCACTGGCGGCGGCGTGCTGCTCGAGGGAATGACCGAGTTCGCAGAGGAAATCCTCGGCATGCCCGTCCGAATGGGCACCCCAGTCGGCGTCCGTGGCATCAGCCAGCTCGTTCAAGGACCGCAATTTGCGACCGGCGTGGGGCTCGTCCAGTTCGGCTCGAAAGCGCTCGCACACGCGAAAGAGCGCGAGTCCATGGACGTCTCGAAGATCCTCCGCGGGCGTCAGAGCCTGCCTCCGGCCCTCGAAGAGGACGACCTCCCGATGAGCCTCGAGAAGAGGAAGCAAGGCCGCTTTTGGAATTGGCTCAGGGCTGCGTTCTAGGCATCATGCCGGCGGGTAGACCGTTTGAACGCACCATCTCGTTCGATTGATTGCACCGTTTGAGTTTCTAGTTTTCCGTTCTGTCGTTTCTAGGCACCGAAGCTCTGGGCTCTGTCGTCACGAAGAGGCGTCCAGTTCTTCGATTGGAAGATCCGAGTTCAAATCGCTCGCGCGGCGTCGCCGCTCGATCGACGAGAGAGGGCCGCGCGGTACATGCCGCGTGGCAGGCGGCGGCCACACGCGGTTTACCCCTGGGAGGGTTCGATGAGTTTCTCGATTGAGTTCGCCGACGATCAGAGCGGCTACGACGCGCGCATCAAGGTCATCGGCGTGGGTGGCTCGGGCGGAAACGCCGTCAACACGATGATGAACTTCGGCCTGGAAGGCGTGGAGTTCATCGTAGTGAACACCGACGCGCAGGCGCTCAACGCCAGCCTCGCTCCGAACAAGATCCACATCGGCTCGAGCGTCACGCGCGGTCTCGGCGCAGGCGCGGATCCCGAGAAGGGTCGCAAGGCAGCGCTCGAAGACGTCACGCGTCTGAAGGAGCTCCTCTCCGGCGCCGACATGGTCTTCGTGACCGCCGGCATGGGCGGCGGCACCGGAACCGGCGCAGCTCCCGTCATCGCACAGCTCGCGCGTGAAGAGGGGTGCCTGACGGTCGGCGTCGTGACGAAGCCGTTCATGTTCGAGGGCAAGCAGCGCTCGCGTCGCGCAGAGATCGGCCTCTCGATGCTGACCGAGCACGTCGACACGCTCGTCACCATCCCGAACCAGAAGCTCCTCTCTCTCGGCGACGAAGAGCTCAGCTTCGTCGAGGCGTTCCGCAAGGCCGACGAGGTCCTCTACCAAGCCATCAAGGGCATCAGCGATCTCATCACGCAGAACGGGCTGGTCAACGTCGACTTCGCGGACGTGAAGACCGTGATGGCGAACATGGGCCGCGCGCTGATGGGCACTGGCTGCGCCAAGGGCCAGGGCCGCGCGCGTCTCGCGGCGGACACGGCCGTCAACTCGCCGCTCCTCGACAACCTCTCCGTCGAAGGCGCGATGGGCGTGCTCATCAACATCGTCGGTGGCCCCGACATGAAGATGAAGGAGATCGAAGAGGCCGCGAGCTTCATCCAAGAGCAAGCGCACGAAGACGCGAACATCATCTTCGGCGCTGCCGTCGACGAGAACATGGGCGACATGATGAAGGTCACGGTCATCGCGACTGGCTTCGATCGCCCTGCAGAGTACGAGCTCGCCGCGACCGCCGTCCGTACGGCGCCGCAGCACGCTTCGTCGCTTCAGCACTCGGCGCCGCCGCAGAGCGCACACATGCCGTCGTCGCGTCCGGCGTACGCGTCGCAGCCCCAGCTCGACGAGCGTTCGTCGCGTCCCGGCATGCGACCGTCGCTCCAACCGCAGGCGTCGGGCATCCCGACTCAGCGCAACTACCCGCCGCCTTCGCAGCACGACTATCCGACCGACGAGCGCGAGCTCGCTCAGCCGAGCCGCCGTCAGCCGGTTCGCGAGGCCGAGCGCAGCACCCGAGCGAGCGGCGATCCCCGCGACCGCGCCAGCTTCGTGCCGCCGCTCGACAGCGACTGGGACACGCCGGCGTTCCAGCGACGCGGTCAGTGAACTGAGCGCAACATGAGCAGATCGAGCCCGAGGGCTCGAGCCGAACGCGCGGGTGAAGTCACTCGCGCGTTCTTGCGTTTGTCGGAGCGCGAACGGGCGGCGTCGATCGCGTCGAGGAGTGTTCTCCTGCGAAGCGCATGTGCATTAACCAAGCCTCACGCGTTGACACCCGAACCTCAGCGGTTATGGTGCCGGGCGGCGCGTGCCCCCGACACGCGCGCGTCCAATGAGCGAGAAGCGTTGTTTCTATGAGGTTCTCGCCGTCGAGCGCACCGCGTCCGGCGACGAGGTGCGGAAGGCGTACCGTCAGGCCGCGCTGAAGTATCACCCCGATCGAAACCCGGGCGACCAAGAGGCAGAGGCACGCTTCAAGGAAGCGACCGAGGCGTTTCAGGCGCTCTCGGACGACGACAAGCGCGCTCGATACGACAAATTCGGCCACGCCGGCCTCGAAGGCCAGATGCCCGACTTCGGCGGTGGCGACATCTTCAGCCACTTCCAAGACATCTTCTCCGAGTTCTTCGGCGGGGGCCGTGGTGGCGGACGCGGACGCGCGCCGCGCGGGCCGAGCCGGGGACAAGACATCCGGGTCCAACAGCGCATCACGCTCAAAGAGTCGTTCACCGGCACGAAGCGCGAGGTCCCGCTCCGCACGCCGGCGATCTGCGACACGTGCGAGGGAACGGGGGCGAAGGCTGGAACGAAGCGGAAGTCCTGCGTTGCTTGCGGCGGGCAAGGCCAGGTCACGACGGCGCGTGGCTTCGTCATGTTTTCGCAAACCTGCCCCGAGTGCAGCGGCGAGGGCTCGGTCGTGAAGTCGCCGTGCGAGTCGTGCCGAGGCGCCGGTCAGGTCGAAAAGAGCCGGAAGGTCGTGGTCGCGTTCCCGGCGGGTATCGACACGGGGCAACGTCTACGGGTCCCTCAACAGGGCCTCGCGGGAGCGCAAGGCGGGCCGCCAGGCGATCTCTACGTCGACGTCGAGATCGCGCCGGACAGCGAGTTCGAGCGTGACGGAATGGACATCGCGACTCGGCTCAAGATCACCGTGACAGAAGCGATGCTCGGCGTGACGCGCGACATTGTGCTTCCGGACGACTCGGTCGTATCGGTCGAGGTGCCTGCAGGCACCCAGCCAGGAGAGGTGATTTCGACCCGTGGCAAGGGCGTCCCTCGGATCGACGGCCGGGGTCGCGGCGCTCTCCATGCGGTCGTCGACGTTTCGATCCCGAAGTCGCTGTCCGAGCGCGCGCGACGCCTCTTGAAGGATCTCGACGCCGAGCTCGCCTCCGGCGACGCGGTCGAGTCCTCGCCGAAGCCGTCCAGCGCGCACGCCAAGAAGGCTGAGAGCGCCTGACGTCTCGTCGGCCGCCTCCGCCTGGGCGCGGCCGGGCCGCGGGTCGATCCGGCCCGCGCGGGGATACCGCTCAGCGCTCGAGACCGGCCCATGCGCCGACGCAGGCGAGCGCGAAGGCGAGGGGTGCGAGGGCGAGACCGAACGCGACGGCGATCGGAGCCGCGAGACCCAGCAACACGACGATCGCGACGATGGCGATCGAGGCTCCGAGCGCAGGCTCGAGGACACCTTGCGCGTTCGATGCCCTCGCCACGAGAAATCCGGAGGTCGGAAACGCCGCGAACGCAGCGGTGCCGAGCAAAATGAGCGGCGGCGCGCTGCGCTGAAACGCGTCGGCTTGGTCGACGGCGGCGAAGTCGACCCCCGTTTGTCGCCCGAGCATCACCGACGCAGCGAGCAACGTCGAGAGAACCCCGATCGTCACGAGCGCACCGAACGCGATCCACCGCAGCATCATCGGTCGATCGGGGCGCGTGAGGAGCGCCTTCTCGAGCTCGGCCATCGACGGCGGCTTCACGCGCAGAAGGCGCGAGAGTCGACCTCTCGGCCTCTTCGCCTCCATCTTCAAGAGGTCACGTCGCGCAACGAGCGAAAAGAGGAGGGTCGTCAGCGCGAGTGGGACGACCGCGAAAATGGCCGAGGGGCCGCGCGCGAAGAGCAGATGGGAGGCGATCGAGCCGAACATGACGGCCGCCATGAAGCCGCGAGTGAAACCGACCCCCCCTACGGCGCGACGCCGCTCGCGCCCGAGCGCGTAGCCCCACGTCGACGACAACGCGACGTGCGCGGCGAGATCGAGCGCCGTGCGCACCACGAGGAGCCACGTAATGGGCGCATCGTGCAGGTGATCGATCGTCTGCAAGGCTTGAAATCCGAGCGACGAGGCGATGGAGATCCGCATCGCGTCGTACGGTCGACGAAGGTTCTTCGAGCGCAGCGACGGCACGGCGGCGACGACACGCAGGCTCTCCTCGATGGGGCCAGCGACCAGGAACGCGAAGGCGACGGAGACGACGTCCGTGTGTCCTTCACGCGGAAGCTCGACGCCGAGGTAGGTCGCGACGCCGTAGAGGCCGAGCTTCGCGACGACGAACCCGAGCGCCCCGAGCAACGTCGCCTGGATGCCGGGCCGCCACGCGCGACGCTTTCCGGACGGTGCGTCCGTCAGCGGTCCGAGGAGCGCCGGGACGATCGCCAGGGCGAAGAGCAGCGCGAGATCGGCTGTGCGCACGCTCGCGTCTCAGAAGTGCAGGCCGACCGTCCCCTGGAGCGCGAAGGTCGCGCCATATCCCGAACCCTCTGCTTCGAGGAGCGTCTTTTGCGCATCGGGCAGGGAGTTGCCGCTCGGGTCCTTCAGCTTCTCGACGTCTGCGAGCGAGAGGCCCGCGCGTTTGAGCGCCAGAAAGTCGAAGCTCGCGTGAATGCCGAGCGCGAGGATGTTCACAGGATAGAAGTCGACGCCGGCTCCCGCTCGCGCGTACGCGCCGTCGATGGAGACCTGCTGCGGCACGACGGTGTTGAAGCTGCCGAGCGCGGCGTAGCCGCCTCCGAGATCGAAGCGAGGTTCGATGATGCCGAGCGGGATGCGGAAGCCGAGCTCGCCGCCGATGCGGCCGATCTGCCACGCGTCGAAGAAGCCCATGCGTCCGCGCACGCCGAGCGTGAGGAAGATGAGCTGCGCGCCCGCGCCGGCCGAGATGACCCCGCCCGATGACGTCGTCTCGACCAAGCCGGCGCTGAAGTTCTTTTCGTCCACGTTGAACGTCTTCAGACCCACGTGCTCGAAGCCGCCCTGGACCTCGACCCAGACCCAAGAGAGACCGCGGCCCGAGTCATTGTCCTTGGATGAGTCGAGGTCATTGCGGATGTCCGCGCTCGACTGCGGCGCTCCGCCCGCGCCGCTCGGGGGTGGCGTGCCAGATCCGGTAATGGGGGGTGGTGGTGCGAGCCCGCCTGCGTTCATCCCGCCCCAAGAGGTGTCGGCGGGCGGTGGCGTGGTCGTCCCGGGTTGCGCGGCGCCGTCATTCGGCGTGCCTGGAGCCGTCTGAGCGAGGACGCACGGCGTCGTGAGGCCGACGATCGCGAGGGCCGCGAGAGAGAGGCCTGTGCGGATCATGATCCGCGGCCGCCTTCGTCTTCGCCGTCGAGCGAAGGCTCGCCCGGGATCCGGAAGCCGCCGTTGAGCCAGCGTCCCAGATCGGCGAGCTTGCAAGTGCTGCTGCAGAACGGCGCGAAGGGGTTGCCGCTTCGTGGCGGCGCGTCGGCTTTGCAGGTGGGACAGGGCGCGGCGACGGTGCGCGTCTCTGTCGAGGTCATGCTGCGCGAAGGCCGGGATCGTTCTTCGGACACGCCTGGAACGTAGCACGTCGGAGGGTCAGTTCGGCTCGACCCGCACGACCTCGACGGTCAGCTCGACGTGACGTCCGCTTGCCAGCGTGAACGTCGCGGTGCCGGTTTTTCCCTCGAACGTGAAGGCGTACTCGATGCCGTTCGGATCGAGGCTCGCGCTCGGGCTCGGGGGAGGGCGATCCGAGACGTCCGCCCGCATGCGCAGCGTCACGGTGCCCGCGCCCACCGGATGATCCGGCAGACTGAAGACGAGGAGCAAGCTCTTCTGTGTGCGCCGAACGCTCTCGACGATCGACTCGGGCGCGTCCGTGATGCCCGCGACGGGATCTCGATCGCGAACGACGTGGCCCGCGGCGTCGAGCTCGAGTGTGACCTCGACGCTGGCGGTCTGTCCGACCGGAAGCGTCTCCCATGCCGGGACGTGGGCCGCATAGGGCGCGAGCTCTTTCGTGAAGCGCGCCGCGAGGCTCGGCGCCGTCCGGGCGTGACCTCCGTCGCCTTCACCGCTCGTGCCGTCCCCGCCGTGGGCGATACCGGGGCTGGTTCCCGCAGCGATTACGCTGCCCGTCGCTCCACTTTTCTCTGCCGTTGGAAGGGCGGTCGGAAAGGCGCTGGCGGGGGCCAGATCCGCGGAGGCCGCCGAGTCTGTCCCCCCACGGACCGCGTACAGCACCTGGTTCGTCTTCAGCACCTTTAGCTCTTGCTTCAGCGCGGTGTCGGCGAGCGCTTCGGTCGGCGGGACCTCGGTGGGTTGGGCGGCTTCGGGGGGGGATGGCGTCGGCGCCGGCGTGGGCGCGTCGGTCTCGGCCGGGGCTTCGGCTTTGCCGCCCGCGAGAGCATCGGCCTCGGTACTTCCCGGCGGCGGCTCGATCGGCTCGGCAAGGACGAGGTCCATCGGAGGATCTTCGGGCGGCGGCGGCGGAATCGGATGGTGCAGCCTCGAGAGGAACGCGATGGTGATGAAGACGGCTGCGAAGACACCATGCACCCCGACCGAGACGAGGAGCGAGATCAGCCCGCCCGGATCTGGTGCTCTCCGATGTCCCGTGGCGTGAAAGGGGTCGAGCATCGCAACGCTGCAATCGCGAGTGTTCGCCGCTACGGTCACGCGATAAGGACGCCCGCCGACGGCGATGGTTCCCAACCGAGTAGATAGCACCTTCTGGCCATGATCCTCGGCCTCTCCACGTCCAGCACGCGCGGCTCGGTCGCGCTCGTCGAGGGCGACGTCGTCCTGGCGACGGAATGTTACGTCGGGCTCGAAGACCACGCGGAGCGACTCTTCGCGGCGATCGACGCCGTGCTCGTACGGAGCGGCCGCTCGAAGGCGGACATTCGTCGCGTCGCTTGTGATGTCGGCCCCGGCTCGTTCACCGGAGTTCGGGTCGGGGTCGCCACCGCGGAGGGCATCGCCCTCGCGCTCGGCGTTCCGTGTCTCGGCGTCGGCTCGCTCGAGGCGATGGCGTTCGAGGCGAACGATCGTGCGGCGCTCGCGGTCCTCGACGCCAAGAAGGGCGAAGCGTTCGTCGAGACATTCGACGCGTCCGGCAAGTCCACCGCCGCGGCGACCCACGTTCCGATCGAGGCTGCGCGGCTCGCCATTCAGGCGGCCCACGCGCGAGGGCTCATCATCGTCGGCGAAGAAGCCGATGCGCTCGTGCCTGGAGTCGCGCTTCGATCCGCCGGCGCGGACCTCCCCGATGCGGCGTCGATCGCGCGAATCGCGGAGCGGGCGCAAGACCCTGCCGAACATCCTTCGGCGCCGCGCTACGTCCGCCCGCCCGACGCGAAGCCGATGGCCGCGGCGCTTTCCGTGACCGACCCGGTCGACCGCTGACGAGCGCGTCATCCTCGCGGGGCTCCGGTGTATGCTCTCGCCGGCGATGAGCGACCCGAAGGCGGGCATACGAGAGGAGCTTCTCGGCGGCGGCCGGCCCGATGGTTCGGAGGAGAGCCCGGACTCGTCCGATGAGCGGCTACGTTCGCGCTTCGGCAAGCGCTTCGAGGCCGGTGAGGTGGTCTTTCGAGAGGGCGACGTGGGCGAGCACGCCTACCTCCTCGAAGAAGGGCGCGTCCGACTCATCAAGCGCGTTCGCGGGGTCGAGCGCTCGCTGATGATGCTCCGAAGCGGAGATCTCTTCGGTGAGTCGGCGCTGCTCTCCGGGGCGCATCGCTCGTCCACGGCGATCGCGCTCACCGCCGGCGTCGCGCTCGCGCTCGATCAGGCGACGCTGCAGCACTTGCTCGAGAACAACCCCGTCGTCGCGTCGCGGTTGGTGAAGCAGCTCGTGCGCCGCCTGCGTGACGCGGAAGACCAGATCGAGATCATGATGCTCTCGGACATGCAGTCGAAGGTCGTGAGCGCGCTCTTGAAGCTGGCTCAGAACCAGGCGGCCGACATGGGAGGCGGCGGGGTGATGTTCTCGATCTCGCCGATGGAGCTGTCGACACGCGTCGGGCTCGACGTCGACACCGTCAAGCGCGTGGTCCAAGAGCTGCGCGAGGGACAATACCTTCGCGTCGCCGACGAGCGGCTCGAGGTCCCCGATCTCGACGCGCTTCGCCGCCTCTTCGCGCTGCTCGGCGTCAAAGACGAGATCCGCGGCGAACCAGACGAAGCGCCCTGAGGCGCCCGTTCGAGTCAGTCCGCAGGGCTGCGAGCTCGGGAGTGGCTGATTTGCCGGGGTTCCGGCGGTTGACGCGATGGTGCTCGTGCGGTAGCCCCTAGCCGTCTGCGCAGTCCTTCTCCTGCGCGACGGGAGCACCCATGCGGGGATCGAAGCGTTCGGATGCCAGCGGTCGAAACGAGCAGGCGAGCCGATGGCCCGCACGCGCCGCGTGGATCGCGAGTCTGGTCGCGCTCGCCACGAGCGGATGCGCGGCGGCCAGTGACGGCGTGTCCGATCCCAAGAGCGTCGCGGTCTACGATGTCGCCCGTGACGAGTTCAGCAAGGGCAACCTTCGCGAGGCGCTGAGCAAGGTCAACGAAGCGCTCGACGTCGACTCGGACAACGCGGACGCGGCGTACCTCGGCGCGATCATCCACCTCGCGTTCTGTGCGAAAGACGAAACCTCGAGCGATTGTCGCTTCCCAGAAGCAGAGAAGTTCGCCCGCCAAGCGCTCGACTCCAGCCCCGAGATGCGAGACGCGCGGAATGTGCTCGGCGTCGTGCTCGTGCACGAGAAGCGTTACGACGACGCGATCACCGTGCTCAAGCCGTTGACCGAGGACATCCTCTATCCCTCGCCGGAGAAGTCGTGGGGCAACCTCGGCTGGGCGTACCTCGAGAAGGGCAAGACGAACGAAGCCATTGAAGCCTTGCTCCGCGCCGTCGCGTCGCAGCCGGCGTTCTGCGTCGGAAACTACCGACTCGGCGTCGCATACGACAAGGCCGGAGACCCGAAGGCCGCACGCGAGGCGCTGACCCGCGCGCTCGAGACCGATCGTCCCGGCTGCAAGACACTCCAAGACGCGCTCCTTCTGCGAGGTGAGATCGCGATGAAGCTGAAGGACGTCGACGCAGCCCGCAGCGACTTCAACACCTGCGCCTCGGCGGGGCGTTCGACGCCCATCGGTGAGCGCTGCCTCGCGCAGCTGAAGGTCCTCGGCGGTCCCCCGAAAGAAGCTCCGCCGCCTGCGGCGAGCGCTCCGCCGACGACCCCCGAAGGCGCAGCGGCCGCCCCGACCGCGTCAACGCCTCCCCCGGCTCCGGGCTCGAAGCCCTGAGCCCGCGTCCGAACGTCAGAGGCTGAGCAAACGTTGCGCGACGCACTTCGATCTTTTTCTTGGATTCGAAAAGTCAAGAGGCAATTAGGCCGCAGATCCGCTACCACCGTGTCCCGCAGCCGCCCGCCGACGTTCGGCGTGCAGGTGCGTTCGGGGCGCGTTCGACACACCGCCAGCTAGCCGGGAGCCCATGGAGTCGATTGGCCGAGCTCTGAGGAGCATGCGTGAAATGCAAGGGATGAGCGTGGAGGAGATCTCCCGCGCAACCCGCATTCCCATCAGCTCGATCGAGCGTATCGAGGGTGACCACTTCGACGACCTCCCCGGAGAGGTCTTCGCTCGTGGCTTCCTCAAGGCCTACGCGCGCGCCGTCCAAGCGCCGGTCGACGAGATCCTGGCCCGCTACACCGCGAGCCGTCGCATCTCCTACGTCACGCCGACGCCGCTCTCTGCGCCGCAGGGCAAGCGCTCTCCCGGACGCCGGGTCGGCGTCGCGATCGCGTTCGTGCTCCTGCTCATCCTCTTCACGGTCGCCATCAGCATCGTCCTTCGTCCGCGCGGCCAAGGCGCGCCACGCGAGCTGTCGATGCAAGCGCCGAACGCACCGGCCCTCGTCTCGAGCGCCATCGTTCACGTCGGCTGACGCGCGAGCGCGCCGAGTCCCGCATGCCGAGGGCTCCGCGCAAGGCATCCGTCTCGACGAAGACCGAGGCGCTCGTCGTCCGTCGCGTCCAGGTCGGCGAGGCGGATCTGATGGTCATGGCGCTGACACGCGCTCACGGTCAGGTCTCGATTTCGGCGCGCGGGGCCCGCAGGGCGACGAGCAAGCTCGGACCGCTCGAGCCGATGCATACGTTGGAGGTCGGGCTCGCGCTCGTCCCGGGCGTCGAGATCGCGAAGCTGACGGAGTCGAAGATCCTGAGGCCGCGCATGCGCCTCGTCGACGATCCGCGGCGCCTCGAGCTCGCCGCGCGCGTTCTCAGCTGGGCGCGCGATTTGGTGCCGCCGCTCTCGCCGGAGCCACGTGCGTTCGATCTCGTCGAAGGCGCGCTCGACGACCTTCTCGTGGCCGAGCCAGACGCCTTCGACGCGGTGATCGTCTCGCTCGGTCTCGAGCTCCTGGGCGCGCTCGGGCTCGGTCTCGAGCTCGGCGCATGCGTCGCGTGTGGCACTGCGTGCCCCAGGCGAGCGAGCGCGTACGTCGACGCGATGCGGGGCGGCCTGGTCTGCCGAAGCTGCGGCGGAGCACGCGAGATCCTCCCGATGGCGACGCGCATGAAGCTGCTCTCTGCGGCGAACGGAATCAGGCCCGAGCTCGACGCGGCAGAGGCCGCGGTCGGCGTTCGCATCGTCGAAGATGCGATCAACGCTCAGCGCGGCGTTCGCTCGCGACGCGCGAAGTAGCGTCGAGCGGCGATGGGCGCGTCCGTCGCCCCCTCGATCTCGAGGAACGGCCGGCCCGGCGCGTCTTTTGGAAACGAGAAGCTGCCGGTGTTCGCGTAGCCGTCGGCGAGGCATTCACGATGGGCATGACCCATGACCACGAGCCGCGCGCCGCTCGCGTCGCGGATCGCCGCCGCGCCCTCCTCGAGCAGCGAGGGGACGGAGCCACCGTAGCGATCGTATCCGAGCGCCCACGACGCGCCCATCGCGAGCGCGCCGACCCCGAAGAGCGAAGCGGCGGCGCCACGCTTGCCGGTCGCGAGACAGGCGGCGCTCGCGGCGAGCGTGAGCGTCGCCGCGACGCGATCGAGGTAGAGACGCTGAAACGTCGCGCCGAAGCTCTGCATCGTAGGCGCCGCCCCGAGCGTCGCGAGCTCGCGTACGAGCTCGACACCCAGCTCTTCTCGCTCGGCGAAGGCGACCTCTTGCGTGGCGCAATCGTCCGGGGCGCCCTCTCGAAAGAACGGTCCGCTCGCGAAGAGCGCTCGAAACGCGGCGTCGAAATATTTGTAGACCACGAAGGGACCGCGCACGCCGTACCAGGCGAAGGCGCTCATCAACAGCCGGAGCGGCATCGCGTCGTTCGCGTTGAGGTAGCGATGCGCGCCCGTCGGGGCGATGAACTCCTCGACGAAGTGCACGCCGAGGCTCTTGGCGCCGAGCATGAGCGGGTGGCTGGCCGCGTTGTCGGGATCGAAGAGGTGGCCGTGCTCGACATGGAGGCCGCCGTCGCGAAGAAACCACGGCGAGGTCCGCACACGCGAGGCGGCGCCGCCACGCACGCCGAGCGCCGCGAGGCTCGTCTCGCGTTCGTCCGGATCGCCCACGGCCTCGTCGTGGTTGCCGCCGAGCAGCCAGAGCGAGCCGCCGCGGTCCACGTGCTCCGCGAGAGCGCGTGTCACGCGAGGCTGACCGCCCCAAGCCGCCGCCAGCGCCTTTCGCCGGTCGACGCCTGGCTGATCCGCCGAGAGATCGAAGAGGTCCCCGACGAAGACGAGCCTCGTGCCCGGGTGCCCGGAGATCACCGAGACGACGTCGTCGACCGCGTCCTCGGGCGTTTCGCGCGTGAGATGGAGATCTCCGAAGACGAGGGTCCGCTGCATCGCGCCGGGCGGTACTTGGAACGGGAAGCAGGTCGGCGCAAGCACGGAAGGCGAGCGTGACTCGTTGGTCCGCGAACGAGTCGAGGCGAGTCCGCGGCGCTGGCGTCGGACGCCGAGCGCGGCGAAACTCCCGACTCATGAGCGCCTTCGCCGTCGTCCTCTCGCACCACGGTACCGTCGAGAGCATGGCGGACATGCCTGCCTTTCTTGCGAACGTGCGCCGAGGCCGGCCCGCGCCGCCCGAGCTCGTACGCGAGATGGTCCACCGCTACGAGGCCATCGGCGGCTCGCCGCTCATGCGCGAGTCGTTGGCGATCGCCGAGCGACTTCAGCCGCTCGTCGACGCCGAGGTGGTCGTGGCGGGGCGCCTCTTCTCGCCGTATCCGAAGGCCGTGCTCGGCGATCTCGCGGCGCGCGGTGTGACGAAGATCGTCAGCGCGCCGCTCGCGCCGCAGTCGGTGCACGTCTACCACGCGGCTGTCCGCGAAGCGGCGGCGCCCCTCGGCGTCGAGGTCGTCGAGATCGCCCCCTACGGCGAGGATCCGGAGCTGGTGCGGGCTGCGGTCGAGTCGATCGACTCCGTAATCGAGGCCGCGTCACCGCCGCGACCGATCGTGCTCACGGCGCACTCGCTCCCGACGCGCATCCTCCGAGGCGGCGATCCCTACGAGCGTGACTTTCGCGCGATGGCCGCGCGCGTCGCCGCGCCGTTCGAGGTTCGCGGCCACCCGGTTTGCGTCGCGTTTCAGAGCCAGGGTCAGACCGACGACGAGTGGCTCGGCCCGGATCTGCCGACCACGTTTCGCACGTTGGCCGCCGCGGGGCACGCAGAGGCGATCCTCGCGCCCATCGGCTTCGTGTCCGAGCACGTCGAGACGCTCTACGATCTCGACATCGAGGCGCCCGCGCTCGCGCGCGCGGCGGGCCTCGCGCGCGTTCTCCGTGCTCCGGCGATGGGACGACGCCCGGCGTTCGCTCGCGCGCTCGCGACGGCCATTGTCGCAGCGCTGGCTCGTCACTCGGCCGATGCGGGGTAAGCTACGCCCCTCCCATGCGAAGGCTCGCGCTCGGGGCGCTCGTCGCCCTCTTCACGCTCACGAACCCTGGACGCGCGACGGCCGACGAGGCCGGCCTTCAAGAGGCGCAGAAACTGCTCGATCGCGCGGAGTACGACGACGCGAAAGCGGCGATCGACAAGCTCGTCCCGACGGACGGCGCTCGCGCGCGCGTGCTCGAGGCGACGCTCGATCTTCGCAAGGGTGACTACGCCGCCGCGGTGAAGGCCGCGGACGCGGCGAAGAAGGACGCCAAGGCGTCGGCCACGGCGGCCGCCCTCAAGGCCGAGGCGCTCGCGGACAGCGGTCACTTGGAAGAAGCGATCGCGGCGCTGCGTGAGGTGGAGTCGGATCCCACGGCGCGCCGCGCGCGGCTGCTCCTCGGCGAGTACCTGATCCGCGAAGGCAAGCGCGCCGACGCGCGCGCACCGCTGATGACGCTCATCGACGACTACAATAACGACGCGATCACGGCGACCGACGCAGAGGGCCTCAGCATGGTCGGGCGCGCAGCGCATCTGCTTCGAAGCGTGCGCGACGCGAACGACGCGTACAACGACGCCGAGAAGGCCGGCGCGAAGACCCGCGTCGAGACGCTCCTCTGGCGCGCCGACCTCTTCCTCGACAAATACGATCCGGGCAACGCCGGCGCGGTCGTCGCCGAGGCCGAGAAGCTCGCGCCGAACGATCCGCGCGTCCGCGTCGCGAAGGCGCGCGTCATGCTCGCGAACGCGATGGACTTCGACGGCGCCGAGAGCGAGGTCAAGCGCGCGCTCGCCGTGAACCCGAACCTTCCCGACGCATTTTACGTGCGCGCCGGGCTCGCGCTCCGCGATCTGGACATCGAACAGGCGGACGCCGCCGCCGACGCGGGCCTCGAGATCAATCCGGAAGATCTCGAGCTCCTCAGCATGAAGGCGGCGATTCGGTTCCTCGCCGACGACAAGGGCGGCTTCGACAAATTCGAGAAGAAGATCCTCTCGGAGAACCCCGAGTATTCGACGCTCTACCAAATTGTCGGCGAGTACGCCGAGTGGGAGCACCGGTACGACGACATCATCGACTTCATGCAGCGCGCGGTGAAGATCGACGGCAAGGACGCAAAGGCGTACGGCGAGCTCGGCCTGAACCTGATCCGCGCCGGCCGCGAGACCGAGGGCGTCGAGGCGCTGAAGCGCGCCTGGGATCAAGATCGCTTCAACGTGCGCGTGTTCAACACGTTGAACCTCTACGAGCGGGACATCGCGAACAACTACGTCACCGTCGACGGTCAGCCGTTCCGCATCCGATACGCGAAAGGCGAGAAGGCGATCCTCGAGCGCTATGTCCCACGAATGCTCGAAGAGGCGTGGGGCTCGATGGTGAAACGCTACAAGTTCACGCCGAAGACGCCCGTGGCGATCGAGCTCTACGCGGATGAAGAGAACTTCAGCGTCCGCACCAGTGGCCTACCGAACGTGGGGATCCAGGGCGTGTGTTTCGGGCAAACGCTCGCGTTGATGAGCCCCAGCGCAGGGCCGTTCAACTGGGGCAACGTGCTCTGGCACGAGCTCGGCCACGTCTTCGCGATCCAGGAGTCGAAGAACCACGTGCCGCGCTGGTACACAGAGGGCCTGTCCGAGTACGAGACGATCGTGCGGCGCCCGGAATGGCAGCGCGAAGAAGATCCGGCGCTCTACGCGGCGCTGAAGGCGGGACGCATTCCACATGTCGAGGGCTTCAACCGGGCCTTCACGCACGTCGACAGCGTCGAGGACGTCACGATGGCGTACTACGCGGCGAGCCAAATTATCGTCTTCTTGGTCGACCACTACGGTTGGGACAAGACGGTGGCGATGCTGCCGCATTGGGGCAAGGGCGAGCGGACGAAAGAGGTCGTGAAGGCCTCACTCGGCGTCTCGGTCGACGACGTCGACAAGGCGTACCGCGAGTGGCTCTCGCAGCGTCTCTCTCGCTACGACCACCAATACGTGCCCGACTTGCACTCTCCGCCTCTCGAGGACGCAGAGGACGCCGCGAAGAAGGCGCCACGCGACGCGCGCAAGCAGGTCGAGCTCGGCATCGCACGTCTCCGCGCTGGCCAGGAAAAGGAAGGCCGCTCGGCGCTCGACGCCGCGCTGAAGATCGACCCGAAACAACCCGACGCGCTCTATGTCCTGGCCGACCTCGCGCTGAGCTCCGAGGATCACGTGAGCTTCCCCGGAAGAGGCGCCAAGCCCGCTCCGAAGAAGGGCGCCTCGGACGCGCCGAAGGGCGACGACGCGAAGAAAGAGGACGCGCCTACGAAAGCCGACGCTGCTCCGGTCGACGAAGACGCCGCGCGCGCGAAAGAGGCGAGCGGGATCCTCGAGCGGATGATTTCGAACGGCTCGGACGGCTATGCGGTCCGCATGAAGCTCGCGCGCATCGCCGATGCGACCGAAGATCTAGACGGCGAGACGAAGGCGCTCGAGGCGGCGAGCAAGCTCGATCCGAGTCAATCCGAGCCTGTCGCCGGGCTCATCGCGATCGACCGAAAGACGCACGACGGTCGCAAAGAGCTCGATCACCTGAAGACGTACGTGCTCCTCGAACAGCACGATCGCTCCGCGTGGCTGCGATTGCTCGACGGCCTGGTCGCGCGCAATCGATGGGAGGACGCCGCGAAGGTCGGGGAGAGCACCATGTTCGTCGACGTCGGCAACCCCGAAGCGCATCGACTCTACGCGCGCGCGCTCGCCGCGTCCGGCAGGCACCTGTCGGCCATCTACGAGTACAACAGCGCCATCGTCGCCGGCGCGCCCCCAGAGATGGCGGCGGGCGTCTACCACGAGCTCGCGAAGGGCTACGACAAGCTGAAGCAACCGAAGCTCGCCGAGCAAGCCCGCGCCTACGAAGCGCGCATGTCGAAGTCCGCCGCGCGCGCGAAGTCCGACGAGAAGAGCGGGGACTAGCTATTTCAGCGCGGGCCTAGGCACCCGGAGGCCGCCACGGGCGTAGCTCACGGGTCTTCGCGAGAGCGTAGAAGCGCTTCTCTTCGATCCATCTCCGCGTCCGGGAAACCGAGCGTGTCGAACCGGCCGAAGAGGTTCAGAAACGCGGGGGGATGGAAGAACGACGACGGCGCGCTCGACTTCACGAAGCCCTCGATCAGCTGCGCGCGCAGCCACGCGCGTACGTCATCGACGACGATCGCGTCATAGCGAGGCAGGGCTGGAAGGAACGGCTCATCCATCGCGGTCTCGAGCGGCCCATCGATCGCCTCCATCAACGGCTCGAGCACAGCGCCCGCCGAACCGAGGTCTCCGAGCTCGACGAGCACCCGGTGAAGCGTGAGGCGGCGTCCGACGTGCGTCGGCTTCACTCGCACTGCATCCTCGGACGCCTCGAGCGCGCCGCGCAAACAGGCGAGTCGTTCGGCTGGCGGGACGTCAAGGCGGGACGCGCGAACGAACGCTGCGACGCCCTTGGGGAGCGGCCCTCGCTCGGCGCCTCGAACACAGCTCGCGGTGGCATCCGTCCCTTCGAGCGACGGCACGGCGTCGACCATGTCGATGGTTGGGAGCGCGCGTCCGAAGCGTGCGCGACATGCGCTCGACACGGCAAACGCCACCCGTCGGGAGTCTCCGGCCTCGATGCGAACGAGGGCGCCCAGCATGGGCACGAGCCCATGTGGCACGAGACCGAGTGTCGCGAGCTCGTCGGCCACGGGACCGAGCGGGTGAAACCCTCGCTCCAGGATCACCAGCGCACCCTGCGCAAGCAGCCTCGTCGCGCCGTGCAAGATGTCGAGCTCGGGTCCGAGGGCGCCGATTCGGATGAGCGCGACGTCGCCGGCGACCAGCTCGTCGAGCGGGGCGACCCGAGTCGTGCGCGGTCCGAGCGACGCGCGTCCCTCGCTTCGTCCCGGAAGCACATCGGAGACGCGCACGCTCGGCGCGTTGGCGAGCGTGGCGTGTGCGGGCTCGGTGAGCAGGGGAGCGAACACCGTCACGATCGCACCCGTCCGCGCGAGCGCGAGCGCATGTCCGCCGGTCGCGGGCATCACGTCGACGCACGCCGCACCCGTCGGTAGGGCAGCCAGTGCGAAGGCGAGCTCGCCGTCGTCCAGCCGACCGCGCTCGACGGCTTGGAACGACTCCGGATCCTCGAGCCTGCTCGGAAGGACGAGTGCCATGCCCTCGACCGTCGCGTGGCGCGCGAGCCCGGACGCGACGAGGTCGAAGCCGGGAAGGGCCGCCTTGGCCTCGCGCTCGCGCACGTACAGCGCTTCGAGCGAACGCGTGAAAGTCGTGGCGTCCCCGAGCGGGCTCGCGAGCATCCGCGCACGAAGACCCACGCGCAGTGACGCTCGCCGTGGCGCGTCGAGCGCGAGCGCGACGGCCGCTTCGACATAGGCCTCGGCCGAGCTCGTCGCGAGGTCGCTCAGGCCGACCGCGTCGAGCAGGCTCGCCCCGACCCGGCTTGCGTGCGTGTCGCCCCGAGGCTGACGACAGGCACGCCCATCCAGAGGGCCTCGCAGGTGGTGGTCGTCCCCGCGTATGGGAACGTGTCGAGGACGATGTCGATCTCGCGCAGTCGCTCGATGTGTCGCTGCCTCTCTCGAACCGGCGCGATCTTCGTCACGCGGGCTTCGGAGATGCCAGAGGCCACGAGTCTCTGGCCGAACGCTCGTCGAGCCTCTTCGCTGTGCGTTCGAAACGCCAACGTCAGCGTGGAAGCCGGAACGCTGTCGAGGATCTTCGCCCACACGTGGAGCATGGAGTCCGTGATCTTCGCCAGGTTGTGCAACGCGCCGAACACGACGCCCTTCGAAGGAACACGCGACGTCTCGAGCGTCCCGATCTGGGGATCGAACGTCCATGCGGTGTGAGGAAGGCGCAGCAGCGGCTCGACCGCGTAAGCGTCGGCGGACGGGGGAGAGGCGACCGGATCGGTGATGAAACCATCCATCTCGGGCAGCCCCGTGACGTCGGGGTATCCGAGAAAGGACAGCTGCACTGGCGCAACACGGCGCGCAAAGATCGCGAGCTGGTGCGGGCCGGTGTGCCCCGCGAGATCGACCAGCACGTCCGGCGCGTCGGCGGAGATTCTCTCGGCGGCCGCGCCGGTCGCGAGCTCACGAAGGTCGACGAGCTCGGTCACCGCCGCGGCGATGAGAGCGGTCGTCGCGTCGGGCGCCTGACTCGTCGTCGAATAGCAGTACACGTCGAAGCGCTCGCGATCGTGCGCGCGAAGCACCGGCAAGAGGAACCTAGCGACGGAGTGATTCCGGAAATCAGGAGATACGTAGCCGATCCGGAGCTTCCGTCCGTGAGTCGACGCGTCGCTCTTGCAGCACGTCGAGACCCGGACGCCGAACCGATCGCCGAAGCGTCGGTGGTCCAGGCGAAAGGCCTCGAGCGAGGCTCGTCGCTCGGACGCCGAGGCGCTGAGCTCGGGTTGGTAGTAGTGGGCCGTCATCACCCGAGCAGAATGGGTGACCGGCATCGTGGCGGCTCGACGGTCTGCCCTCTCGAGGAGCTCATGACCTTCGTGCGCGCGTCCCACTTTCATCAGCTCGACGTTGAGCGCGAGGAGGTAGCTGACAGGCGGGCTATGGCGCGGATCGTGGCAATCGATCGCACGGCGCAGAAACGCGATCGCGCCATCCGTGTCTCCGTCGTCAGACCGAGCGTCGGCTTGCGCGGCGAGGACCACGCTGTCGTTCGGCGAGCGTCGATCCGCCTCGCGCAAGAACGCGTCTCGCTTCGCTCGGTCCTCTTTCGCCGCGGCGAGACCGGCTCCGCGAATGAAGAGCGCTGGCCCGGAGACGCGCGCTGCCGCTCGTTCGACCAGCGCGAGGGCGTCGTCGACACGAAGAGCCCGCTCCAGCGCGTCCGTGTAGGCGAGCAACACGGTCAGGTCGGCAGATTCGGAGGCGCGCTCGGTCTCGAGCAGCGTCACGGCCTGCTGCGTCTCGCCGCGATCGAGCAAGGTACGCGCACGCTGCTCGAGGGGCGGGGGAGAAGGCGACACTGGCCCATGCTAGCGCCCAGCTTCATTCGACGCGGGTGGTTGGGCGCACGCCTGTAGCTCATCGAGATTACGTGTGATCTCGATGATCATGCCCGGGCGAAGCGGTGCAACTGGCAGACCGGAACGCGCGTAGCCCGTGGAACCTTGGTTTGAGCGATGAGGCTCTACCTGGGCGTTCCTCAGGAGGAATTCTTATGAAGAAGACAACTACACTGGCCGCGACAGCAGTCGGCCTCATGTTCAGCGCGCTGGTCGTCGGCGCTTGCGGTGACAGCGGCACCACGAGCGGCGGTGGCGGCTCGGATGGCACCGGTGGAGCGAACACCGGCGGTTCGACCACGAACACGGGCGGTTCGACCACCACGGGCACGACGGCGAACAACTGCGACAACGGCGGCACCTACGATCCGTCGTACGTCTGCACGACCTACGGCGCGGCCGTTCCGACCGTCGTCAGCAACCTGGTCGATTCGGCCGCGGGAGATCCGAAATTCCAAGCGGACTTTGCGCCGCTCGTCGCAGAAGGCCAGCCTGCGGTCGACGCCTTCAAGGCGAGCCTCACGGCGTTCATCTCGGACGCGTACGGCTGCACCACGGGCACGTACACCGGCCCGAGCATGGTCGACGCGCACGCGAGCACGCCGATCGACAAGGCGCACTACGACGACTTCCTCGGGCTCATCGTCACGACGCTCTCGGACGCTGGCGTGCCGGAAGACGACATCACCAACTGCTTCGCGCCGCCGCTCCTCGACACGGGCGACCTCGCGAAGTCGATCATCAACGAGTAAGCCATGAGCCAAGCAGCCCCTTCCATCCCTGGCGTGCAGCTCGAAGCGACGCGATCCACGTCGAAAGCGAAGCCGTCGCGTGCCCGCAAGATCGTCCAGCGGACGGTCATCGCGCTCGCCTCGGTCATGGTGCTCCTCACCGGTGTGATCGGCTTCGCGCACACCAAGACAGGCCGCCCGCTCCTTCGATACATCCCGGGGATGGGCGGGGTCTGCCCGCTCGGAATGGATGTGAAGCTCGCGCCCGCGCAGCGCGATTCGCTCCGAAACCAAACCCTCGCGAAGTACCGGGGTGAGCAGCCCGCCGCGTCGCGCGTCGTCTACGGCTTCGAGCTCGGGAAGTCCTCGCGCGCCGATGTCGACACCTGGACGAAGTCGAACGGCGTCGCGTGCGAGCCGAAGAAGCGCGACAACGGCATCGACTGCAAGGGCGTCCCCGCGGCCGCAGTGGGCGGAATCGAAGCCGCCGAGAGCATCGGCTTCCTCTTCGACGCGCACGACGCCGTCGTCGCGATCGATCTCCACCGGAGCCTCTCTCCCGAGCGGGCCATCGCGGTCATCGACGCGCAGTCACTGATCCTGAAGGCCAGCCTCGGCCCGTCGACGAGCGATCGAAATGCGCACACGCCGGCGTATTTGACCGACGGAAAGCTCCGCCAGGTGCTCGTCGAGTTCGCGTACCACGACGTGCTCGCCAAGGTCATGGCGACGAATGTCGGCAGCACCATCCACCAGCGAGAGACCTACCAGCTCGTCGGCGATCCGAGCTGACGCCGACGACGACGGTCTTGTATGCGACGCGCGGGCCTCCGATGGGAGCCACCGCGCCGCGGTCGAGCTCAGGCGTCGCTCTCGTCTTCGGCGTCCTTGCGGAGACCGAGCGCCTTGCACTTTTTGTAGAGGTGGCTGCGCTCGAGCCCCAGCGCCCGCGCGGTCGCGGCCATCTGACCGCCGTGGTGCGCGATGGCTTGCTCGATGATGGCCCGCTCGGCTTCTTCCGAGAGCACGCGAAACGGCACGCCCGCGCGGTAGAGCGCGCCCGCCGGCGCGGTGCCGCCCCCGAGGCAGGTCGCGACGTCGTTCTCGTCGATGCTCTCGTCGGGGGTCAGGATCACGAGACGATCGATGACGTTGCGTAGCTCGCGGACGTTGCCAGGCCACGCGTGCGCGCCGAGGGCGCGGAGGGCCGCCTCGCTCATCTTCATGCCGGGGCGATCGTTTGCCTGGGCGGCGATCTCGAGGAAGTGATTCGAGAGGATCGGGACGTCCTCGCGACGCGCACGGAGCGGGGGCAACGCGAGCGGCAGGACGTTGAGCCGGTCGTAGAGGTCGGCCCTGAACCTGTCGTCTCGGGAAAGGATCTCGAGATCGCGATTCGTGGCGGCGACGACGCGCACGTCGACTCGGATGACCTCGCTGCCACCCACTCGCTCGATCTCGCGCTCTTGGAGGACGCGGAGCAGCTTCGCCTGCATCGGCAGCGGCATGTCGCCGATCTCGTCGAGGAAGAGCGTGCCGCCGCTCGCGCGCTCGAACTTTCCGCGTCGCTGCTTCGTCGCTCCAGTGAACGCGCCCGCTTCATGTCCGAAGAGCTCGCTCTCGAAGAGCTCGCTCGGAATGGCCGCGCAGTTCATCTTCTCGAGCGGACCCTTCGCGCGCTTCGACGCGACGTGGATCGCCCGCGCGACGAGCTCTTTTCCGGTGCCGCGCTCGCCGGTGATCAGGACGTTCGCGGTCGCCTTCGCGGCGCGCTCGATCTGCTCACGCAGCTGCGCCATCGCGCGGCTCTCGCCGACGAGCTCGCCCAGGCCGGCCTCTCGGCGCAACGTCTTCGCCTCTGCCTCGACGCGGGCCAGACGGAGGGCGTTGTCGAGCACGAGCAGCAGCCGGTCGGTCGAGACGGGCTTCTCCAAGAAGTCGAAGGCTCCGAGCCGGGTGGCTCGAACCGCGGCATCTACCGTCGCGTGCCCACTCATCATCACCACGGAGAGGTCATTCGCAGAAGCTCGCACCTTCTGCAGCAAGCTGACACCATCGCCGTCAGGCAGCGCGACGTCGAAGATCGCGATGTCGTAGCTGTTCTTGGCGATCTTCTCCTCCGCGACTCGGACCCCGCCGGCCACGTCCACGGTGTACCCCTCGAGGGACAGCGCCTTCTGGAGAGTCGTCAGAATCGATCGCTCGTCATCGACGACGAGCACGTGTCCTCGAGGCATGAACGCGAGGTTAACCCCGAGGCTCGTAGGCCGGTAGCGGCGTGTGATAGCGTCCTTGGCCTATGGTGCCCGACGGCCCCCCGACCGCGGAGGGGGATCTCGCGCAAACTCCGTTTGCCCATCTCGCCGTCTATGCCCTCGATAGGCGGTTGTCCGGCGAGATCTTCCTTACGGATCCCGACGGCGTGACGCATGGGATCCGGTACGAGCGCGGCGTTCCGGTGAAGCTTCGCGTCGGAGCGCCGGAGGGGGCGACGGTCGTCGCGCGGCTCGGGGATCTCCTGGTCGAAGAGGGTCTCGTCGCGAGGGAGACGATCGAGGGCGCGTGCCTCACAGGAGGCTTGCTCGGCGACGTCCTCGTGCTCTCCGGCTACGTCGAGTCCGACGTGCTCAATCGCGTGCTCGACACGCAGTTTCACGCGCGCATGACCATGCTCTACGAGCTGCCGCCCGAGACG
>Ga0164241_10001118_pt1 | contig 36116 bp, 28 predicted proteins | sample OricomyardsoilBY_FD_108780 | JGI IMG/M metagenome (GOLD analysis project Ga0164241, IMG submission 108780) | Backyard soil microbial communities from Emeryville, California, USA - Original compost - Back yard soil (BY) | ecosystem: Environmental > Terrestrial > Soil > Unclassified | place: USA... | reverse complement strand
GTCTCGAATCAGCTTGAAAGCGGCCAGGTGATCTTTGGCGGGGAAGTTCGCCTCCGCGCCTGCCAGATCGAAACCGACCACGCCCCGGCCCTTGTAGGCGACGCACAGCTCCGCCATCTCGTAGCTCGACGCGGGCGAGATATTGCGAATGCCGCACAAGATGACCTTGGCCGTGATGCCATAGGTTTCACGAGCACGGCGGAGCCCATCGAGGACCGCTTCGACGACGCGCGTCAAACGTAGGCCCTTCTGCGTATGCAACATGGGCGCGTAGCGAACCTCCATGTAGCGCACGTTCTCGAAATGGGCGTCTTCAGCTAGCTCGAACGCCACACGCTCGAGGGCCGCCTCCGTTTGCAGCACGCTGAGCGTGATAGAAAATCCACGCAAATACTCGACAAGCGAGCCAAATTGGCTGCCCGCTCCTACGGCCAGCTCGATGCCTTCAGCGGTATCGGCGGGCAAGGAAACGCCCTGAGCTCGACCCAGCTCTACGATGGTTTGAGGGCGCAACGAGCCATCCAAATGGACGTGCAAATCCGTTTTGGGCAGGGCGCGGAAGGCCTCTAACGGGACGGGTTCAAAAACGGCGGGCTCTGGGACCTCGGGACGAGCCCCATCCATCGCCGTACGCTCCTGACTTTCGTCACTCGATTGAATCATCGACTAGCGTAGCACGCGCCCGTAGCCCCCGCCCATGGCGTAAGTCCGCACGAAACAGCGGCTTTTCTGCGCCTCAGGCTCACCTTCTAGGTGGCGGCACAGCCTCTGGAACTCGGCGTTACGCTCCGCCGCTCGACGCTCCGCCGCTCGATGCTCCGCCGCTCGACGCTCCGCCGCTCGATGCTCCGCCGCTCGACGCTCCGCCGTTCAGCGAGCCGGCGTCATTGCTGTTCGCTCCTGCTACCTGATCAGGTGGCGAGTTGGACGCATCGTCTGTGCTTCCGTCAACGCTTGGCCCACCTGGAGCCTCGCCGCCGATGGGCAAGTCTTCAACGGGTCCCAGTGAACAGCCCCAGAGAAGGCCCGCCGTGCTGATGCCCATCGGAAGCCGCGACCTCTTGGGCTTCTTCACGGCCCTTCACCCAATTCGCCACCGACACCCGCGCCGCCCGCGTTCTCGGCCGCACCCCCACTGCCTTCCGCAGCGCATTCTGCGTCCGCACCTGCACCGGCCCCCGCCTCGCCACCTTGGCCACCGAGCGATAGGCACGCACCGCCCGAGCCCCCACTCGGATCCCCTCCGCCACCGGCGGCTCCGCCCACTTGGGGTGACCCTCCTGTGCCGGACCCGCCCGAGGCGGAGGACCCGCCCGAGGCGGCGGACGACCCGCCTGAACTAAAGGGTAAGTCAGGAATGGGCGACAAAGTGCTAACAAAACAGCCCGAACTGAGCACGAGGCCCGAGACGAGAGCGCCTCCTGACTTCAACCAAATTCGCGCGTCGCGTCTCATCACCAACTAACTCCCCAGGTCCGCACCTGTCGAGGGACCCACCTAGGTCGCACCCCCCCAGCTACAGCGTAAGCAGATTTCGGTCCATCTTCTGCGAAAAGCGGTCCGTGTCAAAAGCGCCCTACTTCCAGCCGGTCTTAGCCTCTTCGCCGCGGGCTAGCCACGTCGGCCTGCGGCCTCTTCCTGTGGCACATTCCGGCACAGGTTCGGATCGAAGAGTCGCGGGCCGTGAACTCGCCGCCCGAATCAATCGCTAGCGACAGTGAACTCGAGGGGAGCCCGCCGGGGAGGCGAATTACCAACTCGGTTTCGTTAGCGCGACTTTTCGCGGGCTCGTCGCGCGCGAGCAAGGAGCTCGAGTGCAGGTGCAGTCTCACCCCGCGCGAGTCCCTGTCGAACCTGCTCGAGTTCGCCCGCCATCCATCCGAGCGCCTGCTCTATCGCGCTGGCATTGGTCGAAAAAATGTCGCGCCACATAGCTTCGGGTCCACCCGCGACGCGCGTGGCCGAAGCGAAGCCAGGACCCGCTGCGCCTTCGGCGCGCTGCTCTTGACCCAGGCTGGCCAGGGCGCTGGCCAACAGTTGCGGCAAATGACTGGTAATCGCCACGGAGCGATCGTGCTCTTCCGCTGAGAGCAGCACGACCTCGGCGCCGAGCCCCTCCGCGAAGGCCCTCACTCGTTCGACGGCGCTCGGATTCGACGTTTCTGGGCACACGAGCCAGCGTCGGCCAACGAAGAGGTCTGCCCGGGCGTGTTCGAGTCCACTTTCCGGGTGCCCAGCCATGGGGTGCGCCGGTACAAATTGCAGTGCGCGTGAATCGCGCCCCGCCGCTTCGAGTACGGCGACCTTGGTAGAGCCAGCATCAGTAACTACCGCCCCGGAGCGAAGCGCTCGAGGGAGTTCATCGATAATGGAATGCACGGGGCTCGCGAGCACGATCAGATCGGACGCGGCGTAGGCCGATTCTACAGCGGCCTCATTCCCGGCCTCGACCCAGAGCTGCGCCACGCGCGCGCGAACCTCGGAAGAATGGCCCGCTCCGCCGCGCCGATCGATAGCCACAACGCGCTCGGCGAGGCCCCGTGAACGCGCCCCAAGCGCCATCGAGCCGCCGATGAGGCCAGCGCCAAATACCGTCAATTGGCCCAACATGTACGAACACGGATGCAATCACGGGGGCGCCCCGAGGCCAAGCCTTTCTCGACTCCCTGGGCTCGAGTCCAAGGTACGATGCCGCTCGTTCAAGGATTGCCCCCTTCGGGGGTCCGGGGCATGATACGCTCCAAACAGTGCGCAACCCCAAGGCGCGCACTCATGTTGCCTCAGCCCAACCAGCGCGACGAACACGCGCCCCTTTTCGCGACCGATGCCTACCCTGCCAGTCAACCCCGGTGAAATCTTCGCGGGTAAGTACCGCATCGACGAAGTGATCGGTGAAGGAGGAATGGGCGTGGTGGTTTTGGCTCAACACCTCGAACTCGATCAGCCGGTGGCGATCAAGTTCCTGCTCGATACCATCGCCGATAGTGCCGAAGGAGCCGAGCGCTTCCGGCGCGAGGCGCGGGCAGCCGCCAAAATCCAAAGTGACCATGTCGCGCGCGTCTACGACGTGGGCGTGCTCGAGACGGGCATGCGCTACATGGTGATGGAGTACCTGAATGGTCGCGACCTCGCCGACGAACTCGTGTCCCGGGGGCGCCTACCTATCGCCTACGGCACGCGTCTCATGCTGGAGGTGCTCGAAGGGGTCAACGAAGCCCATTCGGCAGGTATCATTCACCGTGACCTCAAGCCGAGCAACGTCTTTTTGGCTCAACGGCCGGACGGCCGCATTCGCGTAAAAGTGCTCGATTTCGGCATTTCTAAGGCCGTGGGCATCGTTTCTGCTGCCGAGCTCTCCCTCACAAAGACCTCAGCTTGGATCGGCTCGCCACTCTACATGGCCCCCGAGCAGATGCAGTCCGCGCGCGACGTTGATGCGCGCGCCGACATTTGGTCATTTGGCGCTATCTTTTACGAAGTGCTTACGGGCGAGCCTCCCTACGTGGCGAGCTCCCTGCCTCAACTCTGTGCGCTGCTGCTCAGTCAAGATCCAACGCCGCTGGGCCAGAAAATCCCGGAAGTTCCAGCCGACCTCGAGCATCTCGTGATGCGCTGCCTCATGCGAGACCCGAGCGCTCGCTATACAACGTCTCACGAATTGATGGACGACCTCGCCATGATTGTGGCTCGGATCTCCGGCTCGGGGCGGGATTCTGCCACAGGGCCAAGCTCACTGGCTCCTATTGCGTCCCGGCTGCCCAGGGTGCACCCGCCCCACGAGCCCACCCTTTCCAGTGCCAACACCGCGCTGGCCGACGCGCCCCTTCCGCCGGGTGTCGGCGAGTACCCCACCAACGGAAATTGGTCTTCCAGCTCGGGGGTCGCCGCGAGCGCGCCGAGTGACGAAGCCGCCCCGAGTCGTAAGGCCCCGTCCAAGAAATTCGCGGGTGCTTTGGCGCTGCTGAGTCTCGGCGTCGTCGCAACCCTAGCTTGGTACGCTTTGCGTCCTCCGGCTTTGAAAGAGGCCCTTGCTCCGTCGATCGCGACGCACCCCCCCGAGGCGAGCGAGCTCACCGCGCACCACGAGCCTGCGAACAAGCCCGACGCCGAGGCAAAAGTCGACACCAACAGCGTCGACACCAACAGCGTCGACACGCGACCTAGTGAGAACGTGGCGCATCCGGCCGTTAGCGAAGATTCGCTCGACGTCGAACCGAGTTCGAAGCGGCCTCCAACTAAGACGAACGGCGCCCGTCGTCCTCAGGCCCGCACCTCGGTTACATCTCCAACCGGAGCGCAAGAAGTTTCGCCTCCCGGCGCGGAAGCCACAGCGGAGCCCGTGACGCCGCCTCCCGCGGCACCCGCGCGACCCAAGGTCCCCGGAGACGAGTTAGAGCGTTTTGGCGGACGCCGCTGAGCTCGAGTGGCAGATCCATCCACACGGTAGTGCAGCTTGAGCGGCCGTCGCTGAAGCTGAGCCTTGGAGTGGGATGAGCGCGAAGCCATAAGCAATTGTCTTAGCCCTGAATTTTGGTGTCGTCCGAGCTCACCCGCCTTTGCTAGAGTCCGGCGCGATGAGCAAGTTCAAATCCCGCCTCGCGGCGTTCGCTCTGGCTACTTATGGGTTCGGCCTGGCATCGCCGGCCCTAGCGGTAACTCCCGCCGAGAAGGCCGCAGCCGAGTCGCTGTTCGATGAAGGCGTGGTTGCTCTCAAGCAAGGCAATCTCAACCTGGCCTGCCAGAAGCTGGAGGCGAGCCAACGCATCGAAGCAGGTGTGGGCGTATTGCTTTACTTAGGTGATTGTTATGAGAAGAAAGGGCTCACCGCGAGCGCTTGGGCCATCTTCCGGGAAGCCTCCTCGATCGCTGCCGCACGCGGCGATGATAGAGCCCCCATTGCGCGCGAGCGCGCCGAACGCCTCACGCCGCGGCTGTCCAAGTTGACCATCACCATGGACGAACACGACGACGCCAACCTGCCCGAACTCGAGATTACGCGTGACGGCGAGGTTGTTCCCAGGGCTGTCTGGGGCACTCCCATTCCGGTCGACCCGGGCGAGCATGTGATCGCCGCCAGCGCGCCTGGTTATTCGCGCGAAGAGGTCAAGGTGATGATCGAAGGAGCCGCTTCCATAGCGACCATCACCGTCCCCCATCTCGAGCGACGAGCAGAGGGAGCGCCTTCGGCCGCGACCAGTGCCGGACCGGAAAGCTCTGGCTCGAAATCGATACAAAAACCCCTAGGAATTGGCCTCGGCATCGCCGGGCTGGTGGGGCTCGCGGTGGGCGGAACATTTGGGGGGCTGGCCATGGCCAAAAACAACGAGGCGAAGGACTCAGATGGCTGCGACGCGACCTCCTGCCCCACCCAGGACGGAACCGACGCTACCCAAACTGCGCTCACTTACGCCACCGTCTCTGATGTTGGTTTCATCGCTGGAGGAGTTTTGCTCGCGGCGGGCATCACGATCTATCTGACGGCGCCCAAAGCCAAAGAAACGGCGCGACTCTCGCCGAGCGTTAGCCCCGGTTCTTTCGGCCTCCACTTGCAAGGGACCTTCTAATGAAATGGACTCATGGCCTGATCGCAGGCTCGGTTATGCTCTCCCTCTCGGTTGGCGGCTGCGCCCAGTTGCTCGATTTGAAGGAGCGACCGCTTGAGGATGGCGGCGGGGGCGATCCAGGAACGGGCGGTGGTAACGGAACCGGTAGCCAGTCAGGCGTGGGCGGCGCGCTCGGCCCCGGTCAGGTCACCGATAGCGTCACTAAGAAGGTGACGACCGATCTTTGCGTGCGCTACTGCGACGCGATCGGACAAAACTGTACGGGTGACCTATCCCAGTACAGGGCTCGCGAGTTCTGCATCGACTCCTGCAACACTCTGCCCGAAGGCGACGATGCCGAGGACAGAAAGAACACCATACGCTGTCGCCTGGCCCAGGCTGAATCGGCTCACGCCGACCAAGCTGAGTTCTGTCCCTCGGCCGGTCCGGCAGGAAACGGCACATGCGGCACGAACTGCGAGGCCTATTGCTACCTCTTGAACGACGTTTGCGACGCCGAAGCCAAGGCCGTTCCCAATTGCCTAGAGAGCTGCAGCGGTTTGATTGACGAAGGCAACGAGACGCTGCAATTCGCGGCTCTCAACGACGTAGCGACGTTGCAGTGCCGTATCTACCATTTGACGGCAGCGATCAGCATTCCCTCCACCCATTGCGGCCACGGCGCCTACATTTCGACGCTGCACTGCTTCGATACGGAGCTGCCAGATTGCGACAGGATTTGCGATCGCCTCGAAGGAAACTGCCCCGAGACGGACGACATCGCGACCAACTCTGCCGTTTACGATTCTCACGATGAGTGCATCGCCGCTTGTGAAGCGTTCCCCGCGGGCGACATCGCCGATCGCGACAAGAACACACGCGCCTGTCATTTCTATCACGCTAACCTGGCCTCGAATGGGCGCGCTCCGCACTGTGCCCACGCCGGGCCGAGTGGGGAGGGCATCTGCGGCGCGGACGTTGAAGGGGACGACGGCGCGCTCATCTCCTCCGAAAACTGCGAGTCTTATTGCTTGCTCTATAAGAAGGGTTGCGGGGCAGCTTTCACTTCCGAGTTTAACGACGACGACGCGCAGTGCATGGCGGCGTGTGTTGATGGCTACTCCACCAAAGGCGCGCGCGGCGGCGACAAGCGAGTCGCAGCCGAAGGTTCAACGTTCGTCTACGTGGCCAAGAATGCGCCCCTCAAAGACACCCTCCAGTGCCGCATCTATCGCTCGGTGAAGGCCGTAGCTGCCGTCGCAGATAACAAGCCCGCCGACGCTGCGGCTGCTTGCGTCAAGGCGGCGCTCGACGGCGACTGCGTAGACGCCGAATAAGGCAAAAGGTGAGACGAGAAGGGCCCGGAACGCTCCGAGGGCCCTCAGCGCAGCGGCGAGAGGATACGACGCCACACCTCAACGCCGCGTGCGAGGCCGAAGGCTTCGCGCTCTTCCAATAGCGAGCGGCGAAGGGCCTCGAGCTCTTTGCCGCCATCCGCTTGAAGTTGAAACAAGACCTCGGCGAGCCGAGCTGCGTCATCGACCGGCACAATTCGGCCGTTTTTACCGTCGATCACCCAATCGCCAATGGTGCCTACGCTCGTAACGACAGGTACCACACCGCTCGCCATGGCTTCCATGAGCGCAAAGGGAACGCCTTCCCAAGCGCTAACGAGGGCGAATAACCGCGCCTTTGCCACGACCTTCTCCACGTCGTCGCGATAACCCAGAAAGCTAACTTGCTGCTCGAGCCCGAGCTCGCTCACAAGGGCACGTAGCTTGGCTTCTTCGGGCCCTTGGCCCAAAAGGGCCAGCCTGAGCTGGATACCTCGGCTTCGCAGCAGGCCAAGCGCGCGCACTAGCACGTCCATTCTCTTGCGGGCGATGAGCTGCCCCACGCTCACGATCTCATACTCGGCGGGCCCCACTTGAGGCTGAAATCGCTCGAGATCAACCGAATGGGGTAAAATGAAGGTTCGCTCCTTTGCTACGCCCAGCTTCACCACGCCGTCCAACATCGAGCGACCGGTCGTGGTGACGCGATCGGCTTTTCTGAGAGCCTGAACGAAGGGCAGCGCCCACGGCCGCTGCACTTGCAGGTAGTCGCGCCCAATCAGGCTCAAACAAGTCGAGACCTTTCGCCTCCGCGCCACGAGTGCGGCTAAGGCTCCCCAAGGTACGGGATTCAAACCGAGCACCCAATCGACGGGGCGGTGCTGCAACGTTTCGTCAACGCTCTGCAGCATCCGAATGGCGCTCCTCGCCAAATTGCCAGCTCCAAAGCTCACGTTTTCGAGCTTCGACAGGCGCTCGGGCAAAGGCTCGTGACGCACCACAATGATGCGCTCCACGAGCTCGAGCCGCTCGAGGAGCTCGAGGTGCCGCTCGAGCTGATTTTTGTGCAATTTCGCCGCGCAAAGCACGGTCAGGCGGCGCGACGGGGAGGGCACTTGGTTCGCGAGGAGTGGGTTCACTAGGCCTCGCCGCGCACCACTTGGTCCACATAGTCGACCATCCAACCCGTTAAGTCGATGCGCTCAGCGAGCAACCGCGCGCGCGCAGCGGCCATCTTCGAGCTCAAGGCAGGATCTGTGCACAGCTCTTCGAATTGTGCGAGCGCTTGAGCGGCCTCCGCGCGCTTGTAGTTCCACACCAAGCCATAGTGCAGCTGTTCGTGATTCGTATAACCGCGACCCGTATCGGCGATGTAAAAGGCGGGCACGCCCAGCACTGCAGCCTCGCTGGCCATGGTCGCGCTTTCACCCACGAGCACGCGGGCATGCGCGATAAAATGATGCATTTCCTCGGGTGGAGCTCGGAATCGGAGCGGTTCGAGATCCTCGGGCAACGGCCCTTCACTGGAGATCAAAACGCGGCCGTATCTCTGCGCCAGTTCGACCATGCGGCGCTTCATCGCGAGGTCGAAGCCCTGTTCTCCTAGGTCGTGGGACGCCTGCCAAGATACGAAGCGCAACAAAAAATACGGCTCGTTTGGCTCTAGCCCAGCGCGCCGCACCACGCTCGGGTCCGGGGTAAAGCGCTTCGGATGCAGGTAGGCGAGCTCGTGATAGCTCGGATAGGTGACGTGCCGCCCGCGTACCGAGCCTTCATAGCAATCCGGAGTGCAAACCGAGTGCGCCAGCGGATAGACGAAACTATTGGTGATGCCGGCATTCTCCGTGTCGTAGAACACCACGGCCGGCCGCCGAATGAGCTTACCCACCTGCACGATGGTGACGCCCATGACGCCCACCAGCACGTCCGGCCGAAAAGAGAGAGCCCGCGTGAGCATACGCGTATCTCGCACGACCATTTCTACGGCGAGTGAGAGCTTGCCTCGCTTGAGCTCGCTGATCGATTCGAACGGAATGCCGTACGCCTCGAGCAACTCATTGGCGACCTCTTTCTTGCGACTAAGGACCAACACCTCATCGCCGCGTGCGCGCCAAACCTGGATGGCGTTCCGAAAAACGTGAACGTGAGCGGGATGAAGGACTTCGACTAAAACGCGCATTCAGGCTGGCTCGGGGCCGGCGGTGCATCCACCCCGAGCGGCTAGAGGGTGCTGTTTATTCGCTGCAAGTCCAGTCCCAGTCTGAGTCTCCAGAACATTCGCAGACAAGGCCGTCGTAGTTGCACGAACGCTCGCCACCCCGGCGAGAACAGCCGTTGCCTTCCACGGGAGCGTCATCCGGGCAACCGGGGCCCGGGTCGGTACCTTCACCGGAGCAGGCCCACTCCCAATCATTAGCGTCCGTGCATTCGCACGTGACGTCGCCGTAGGCGCAGGAGCGATCGTCTTGTTCGTGCCGACAGGCGCGACCGTCAGGCGGCGCGTCATTCGGGCACTCGAGCGGTGCCGCCTCTCCATCGCATTCCCAGCGCCAGTCTGATTCATCGCTGCAAACGCAGGTCGCTTCGTCGTACTCGCAGGAGCGCGACACGTCTTCGTGCCGACACTCATTGCCTGAGGTCGGCTCACGCTGAGGGCAGCTCAAACCTGGGCCCGAACCACCGGTCGCCGCGTCGCCGCCTGTGCCATTGCTTCCGCCCAGGCCACCCGTGCTGGTCTCTCCGCCGGGACCGCTCCCGCCGAACTCGCCGCCTTCACCGCCGTTGCCGCCAGTTGAGGCCCGGCCGCCACTCGAAGTTCTACCGCCACTGGCCGCGCCGCCACTGGCCGCACCTCCCGTCGGACGGGCTCCAGCTTCACCGCCTTGGGCATCCTCGTCGCTGCTGTCGTTGCCGCAACCCTCAAGCCCCACGGACAAGAGAAGCGCCAAACCGCCGAAGAGAAGCGCACTACGACCGGAGACCGCGAAAAAGCCAAGGCCGGAGCGTCCCAACACCGTTTTCATGCGCCTCTTCTACCCCCTTTCAGAAATCCCCAGACACTTCGGCTGGCCTCCGCTTTGGTCCGTGAGTCGAAATCTCAGGCTTTGCATTTCAATTTTCCATCCGAGCCGTACCCGCCGCACGAATCGGTCGGAGGCCAATTGGAGCCCAATCGCCACTCACTTTCTCGCCATTTGGGTTTTGGTGTAAACGCGCGCCATGCTCGACGCACGTTTTGTCGCAGACAACCTGGAGGCCGTCCGAGCCCGCTTGCTCACCCGAAACGCAAGTTACGGGCCACCCCTCGACGAGCTCGCCACGTTAGCCGTCGAGCGCCGCCGCTTGATCACGGAGACCGAAGGGCTCGCCGCACGCCGCAATGCGGCCAACAGCGAAATGAGTGTCCTCGCCAAAGGCCCCGATAAGGCAGCCTTCAGCGCTCGCCGCGACGAGCTTCGCCTCATCTCCGCCGAGCTCAAAGAGAGCGAGGAACGACTCAAGACTCTGCTCTCGGAATTTGAGGAGCGCCTGCTCTCGCTACCCAATTTGCCCTACGAAGGGGCCCCCCTCGGCACGGGCGAGGAGCAGAACGTCGAGCGCCGAATCTGGGGCAAAAAGCCTGAATTTAGCTTCGAGCCCAAGGCGCATTACGACGTGGCCCAGGGTCTGCTCGACTTCGAACGAGCTGGCAAGCTGAGCGGCGCGCGTTTCGCTGTCATGTATGGTCCGCTCGCTAAGCTAGAGCGCGCTTTGATTAGCTTCATGTTATCGATTCACACCGAGCAGCATGGCTACACGGAAGTCGCTGTGCCCTATTTGGTGCGAGCCAGCGCCCTACGCGGCACAGGCCAATTGCCCAAGTTCGAGCACGATGTGTTTCGCACCGGTCGCGGCGCCGATGACCCGGAGCCGCTGTACCTCATCCCGACCTCGGAAGTTCCCGTCACCAATCTCCACGCAGACGAGATCCTTGAACCGGAACGCCTTCCCCTCCGTTATACGGCTTATACCCCCTGTTTTCGCAGCGAAGCGGGCAGCCACGGCCAAGACGTGCGCGGCCTGATTCGACAGCACCAGTTCGATAAGGTCGAGCTAGTTCAATTCGTGGAGCCCGAAACGAGTATGGAGGCCCTCGAACAACTCACGGGGCACGCCGAGATGATCCTGCAAATGCTCGGCCTTCACTATCGTGTGGTCGAGCTCTGCACGGGCGACATCGGCTTCTCGGCCCTGAAGACCTACGACCTCGAGGTGTGGCTACCCAGCCAAAATCGCTTCCGCGAAATCTCGAGCTGCTCGAACTGCGGAGACTTTCAGGCCCGCCGCGCCAGCATCCGTTACCGACCCAGCGTGAATGAAAAGCCGCGTCTCGCCCATACTCTCAATGGTTCGGGGCTCGCAGTGGGGCGCACCTTGATAGCCATCCTCGAGCAATATCAAAACGAGGACGGCACGGTGACGGTGCCAGCCGCGCTTTTGCCCTATATGGGGCAGGGCCACATCAGCTTCGCGACCTGAGCTACTCAGCTTCGCGACGTGAGCTACTCAGCTTCGCGACGTGAGCTTGGGGGGCCCGCTGCGGCCCCGCAATAGCAGGCCGCCCGCGGAGAGCTCAGCGTTTCTTCGGCGTCTTGCGCGTCACGCGGCGCGTGGTGGCCTTCTCGGAAGTCGTGCGTGGGCTGGTGCGACCCCGCGCGAGGAGCTTCTCACTGGTCCGGCGGGGACCTTTGGTGCCACTAGCCGTTGCACTCCGACCCTCTGCCGACGATAGCGTCGTAGCCGACTTGAAGCTGCGCTTTGGGGCTGGCCCGTCTTTGGGGCTAGCCGGACCGCCCGGCCGCCGCGCGGGAGTGCCCCGGCGCGGGCCATCTCGATCCCGAGGTGGCCCAAAGGAGGCACGTGGAGCCCTAGGCCTGGTTCCAGCGGCGCGCTCTCGGAGCTCGTTCAGAACTTCGTCTGTCAGCTCGCGGCGAGCATAAACCGTGCGGCGGAGGAGCGCGATATCCTCAATCGTGACCATGATGCGATCGCCCAGAGTCACACTGTCGCCCGAACGCGTTCCTACCAAACTGAGTTCATCGTCGCTGAGCTCATAGCGATCGGGTCCGAGGCTCTCGAACTTCACAAGCACATCACAGAATGGATCGTCGATCTGTACGTAAATGCCCGAGCCCGTCACGCCCGTCACTTTACCGGGGAACGACTCGCCCACGTGACGCTGCATGTATACGCAACGATAGAGGTCTAAAACTTCGCGCTCGACTTCCATGGCCGAACGTTCTTTCTTGCTCGATTCGGCGGCAGCCTCGCGGAGTTGCTCAATGGCGCCCGCCGAGCGATCCACGGCTAAGCCTCGCAGCACATGCTTGACCTGCCTGTGAACCGTGAGGTCCGGATAGCGGCGGATAGGGCTCGTAAAGTGCAAGTAACAGGGCGAAGCCAGGCCGAAATGCCCCAGATTGTCGATGTCGTAGATGGCCTGCTTGAGCGAACGCAAAAGCAGCATCGAGAGCACTTCTTTGCGTGGATGATCGCCGAGCCGCACCAAAAGCGCCGAGAGTTGCTTGGGATCTTCTAAGGTCTTCAAATCCAGACGAAGATCGAGCTTCTCGCCTACAGCGCCGAGTCGCTCCAGTTTCTCGGGATCGGGCGGCAAGTGGACGCGATAAATGGCTGGCACTTTGCGCTTGGTGAGCCAAGCGGCCACGAGCTCATTGGCCAGTAGCATCATCTCTTCGATGACGGCATAGGCCCGCTTGAGGCCGGGCCGCGTCGCGCGCTTCTTGACCTCGGTCGGCATGCCGGACTCTTCGTCCAAAATGACGCGGGCTTCCGGCAAGTCGAGATCGAGCGAACCGCGGGCAAAACGGCGCTTCCGAAGCTTCTCGGACAGCTCCGCCAACACCTCGAGATCGCCCTTCATGGCCTCGGCCGCGGCGCTCTGCGGCGACTCGGGATCGAAGCCGAGCGTGCGCGCCACTCCGCCATAGGTCAGCTTGGCTTGCGAACGCATCACGCCCTCGACCAGCTCGTACTCAATGACATGCCCTGACGAATCGAGCTCGGCGATTACGGCGAGGCAGTAGCGATCCACGTCGGGTAACAGTGAACAGAGGTCGGCCGCGAGCTGCCTCGGCAACATGGGCACGGCGCGATCCGGCAAATAGATAGTGCAGCCACGGTCGCGGGCCTCTTCGTCGAGCGCCGAATCGGGCTGCACGAACTCACTCACATCGGCGATGGCAACGTAGGCGCGATAGCCAGTGCCACGTCGCTCCACCCAAACAGCGTCATCGTGGTCCCGAGCATCCTCGGGATCGATGGTGGGTAGCGGCACTTGGCGCAAATCTCGACGGCCTTCGAGCGACGGCTTCGCGAGCAAGCGCGCCATCTCAGCGGCGTTCTCGAGCGTGGCCTCGCTATGGCCCTCGACCACATGGTGATTGGCTAGAACCTTCAGCACCTCGGTGCGAGGATCTCCGGCGCGACCCAAAACGCTCACAATCTTGCCTTGCGGGGTTTCGCCCGAAAATGCAGGAAAGCGCGTGATTTCTGCGACACAGGCGTCGCCATCGCTCGCGCCCAGGGTGTCACCGCCTAGGCTAATTGGCCCCCGAATGCGCGCGTCGTCGGGCTCGAGCCAGAGCGCCTTTTGCCGTTGATTGACGACACCCGTCACGCGCGGATCGCGACGCTTGACGATACCTTCAATTCGGCCGTCGGGGCCTTTGTCACTCCGACCCACCACGCGCACGTTCACCTGATCGCCGTGAAAGGCCTCGAAGATAGCGTCGGGAGGAATGAATACGTCGTCGTACCCCTGAGCGGTCACGAAGCCGAAGCCCCGGGGATTTTGCGAGAAGCTGCCAACCCAGGCGTCCGCCTGGCCGCGACTCTGGGCGGGGGTGGGTTCTTGGCGGCGGCCGAGTTTGACTCGACCACCCGGAAGTTGTTCGAGGTGTTCCTCCTCGATCAAGCGCTCGACCAGCTCGAGGAATTCGGGGAGGTCTTCTTCGGCTTCGAGGAGTCGGCTTGCGAGTTCTCGGGGGTGCATCGGCCGTTTCGCTAGGCCGAACGCGGTGAGCACTTGCTCCCGCAGCGGGGGCGGCGCGCCCCCTGACTTTTTCTTCATATCGAAGCTCTCCGTAGCCTCGATTCAGGCCTAGTCCAAGTTCGAGCCCCCAACCCGGCTTCTTCTGCCTCGGCCCGGTGGATTTTGCTGAGAAGCCCCAGCGCGCGGTCCTTGGTTGGCTTCAAAGCGAGCGCTCCGGCGCGTCCCGGCATCCCACGCGCGTGGCCCACCTCGATTCACCCGTTCGGATCGCATTTCGACGAGGCGCTTCGAGTAGCTGAAAGAGCCAGCGCGCTCGTACAGCAAGTCTTCGCCTCCTATTCGACTGCTGGGCCTATCGGCCCGAGAGTCAGTCTTCATCAAGAACTCACAAGTTCTATATCTTGCGATTGACATAGTCCGGTCGAAGCGATGTCACGCGTTACTCACTAGCCAGCTCTTGCGCCGAGACCCGCGACAGAACTAGCTAGTCACTCCACATTTTCTCAATCGAGAAAATTCAAAATAGGGGAATCACATGAAAGTAAAACTAACCAAGGGTCTCGTCGTAAGTGTTGTCTCTGCGTCCAGCTTGATGCTCGGCTGTGCGAGTGAGGAGAGCTCGAATGGTGACATGGACGTCGCGAGCGGTGTGAGCGAGTTGTCCATCCCGGCTACCGTTCCCAGCACCGTCACTCCTTACGCGATCTTGGCTTCGGGCCGGGTCGAAGTGAGAGACCGCGGTCGCGTCAATGGCGGCCACATTGGAGCCAGCGCTCCGCTCGGTACGGATGCAGTGACGCTCGGTTCGGACTCGCGAGTCGTGATCGACGGCGCTACCGTCGGTCGGCGTGTAGTGCTTCGTGACCGCGCCCAGGCAGGCGGCCTTTTTGCGACTCAAGTTTCGGCCCAGTTCGCAAAATACGTCTCGCGTGCGGCTTTTTCTGCGCCGCCCGTCTCGCCGCCCGTAGGCACGGTGACCCCTGGCACTGCGTCCATCGTGGCGAACTCCGGTCAAACCTTGACGCGCGCCGCCGGCAACTATGGCGCCGTGACCATCAACGGCACTCTCCGTCTCTCGGGTGGGCTTTATCAGTTCCAGAGCCTCACGCTCGGTCCGGATGGAGCGCTGCTGGCTGACGCTGACTCCGAGGTGCGCGTGGCCACACGTACAACGGCCGCCGATCGAGCCAGGATCCTAGGCCCCACCTCGGGTGGCGCGAGCGGGCTGCGTTTGGTCATTGCTGGCGCGAACGACGCCAATGGCGGTCTCACGTTGGGCAACGACGGGCGCTTAACGGCGCTTGTGCTCTCGACGGCCAGCGTCCGCTTGGGAGACCGCGTCTCGGTGTCGGGAGCCATTGCCGCGAGCAACGTCTCGCTCGGTAACGACTCGACTCTGAACTACGCCGCTGGCTTTGAATGCAACTCCGACGCTGCCTGCGCCGACACCAACCCCTGCACAAACGACGTGTGCTCGGCGGGCCGTTGCGCTCATCCAGCCGCAGCCAACGGCACCTCGTGCACCGACTCGAACGCCTGCACCTCGGGCGACGCCTGCCAGGCAGGTCTGTGCGCTAGTGGTGCTCCACTTAGCTGCGACGACGGCCTCTTCTGCAACGGCACTGAGAGTTGCAATCCGAGCAGCGGCTGTGTGGCCGGGAGCGCACCTTCCGTAGACGACGACGTGAGCTGCACCGTTGACGCCTGTGACGATGCCTCCGACGATATCTCGCACACGCCCAATAACGGCGCTTGTGGCACGGGCGAGGTTTGTGATGCGAGCTCAGGCTGCATTGAGGATCCGAGTGGCCTCGGCGGGTCCGGTCCGGGCCTGGGCGGCGCTGGCCCGATCATCGAGTGAAGTGAGCCGATAGACGACTCGCACGGCATCCTCGTCGCGACCGCGTATCGAAAGAAGCGCCCCAGTCAGCCTAAGCTGATTCGGGGCGTTTTCTTGTGGCTTAGGCCTTGCTCCGGGGCACGCGGGGCAACCCCGTATGCTGGGTGCGGATCGGTTGCATGCGGGGCCGATTACCCGAGCGACCATCGCTCGAACCCGCCGCCGTTCCCGTGGGCCGTGACGCACGCTGATGCTCCGTGCGCCCACCGGGATACACTGCCCCGGGATGCGGATCGTAGCGCGGCACAAGTTGGTGCTCGCCAGGGCCAATCAGATCGTGACGCCCTAGGCGTCCGAGGGCTTGCCTGAGCAGCGCCCAGTTCTTGGGATCGTGATAGCGCAAAAACGCCTTGTGCAGCCGACGTTGCTCCGAACTCTTCACGACCGGAATGTCTTCTGAGTTTCGCTTTACCGGCCGCAGCGGGTTCTTCTCGGTGTGATACATGGCGGCGGCGTAGCTCATGGGCCCAGGTAAAAATGCCTGAACTTGGTCTGCTCGGTAACCGTTCTGCTTGAGCCAAAGCGCGAGCTCGAGCATGTCTTCGTCTCTCGTGCCCGGATGGGCGGCGATGAAATACGGGATGAGATACTGCTTCTTGCCGGCCTTCTTCGAGTACTCCTCGAACATCTGCTTGAAGCGGTAGTAGCTACCCACGCCCGGCTTCATCATCTTCGAGAGCGGGCCTTCTGCGATGTGCTCCGGGGCAATCTTGAGGTACCCGCCGACGTGATGGGTCACGAGCTCCTTCACGTATTCGGGGCTCTCCACGGCTAGGTCATAGCGAAGCCCCGATGCGATGGAGATCTTCTTGATGCCCTCGATGGCGCGTGCCTTCCGGTAAAGCTGAATCAAAGGCGTATGGTCGGTATTCAGATTGTCGCAAATGCCGGGATAAACGCAGGAAGGCTTGCGACATTTGGCCTCGATCTCGCGACTCTTGCAGGCCAAGCGATACATGTTGGCCGTCGGTCCTCCTAAATCACTCACGGCTCCAGTGAAGCCCGGGACTGTCTTTAGCGCTTCGACCTCGCGCAACACGGAGTCCTCCGAGCGGTTCTGAATGATGCGACCTTCGTGTTCAGTGATGGAACAAAACGAACAACCGCCAAAGCAACCGCGTAAGATGGTGACCGAAAAGCGGATCATCTCGTAAGCGGGCAACTTGCGCTCTTGATGCGCGGGATGGGGTACCTTCTGGTAGGGCAGCTCGTAGATGTGATCCATCTCCGCGGTCGAGAGCGGCAGCGGCGGAGGATTGGCGAACACGTCGACGTCGCCGTTTCTTTGCACGAGGCAGCGCGCATTGTGTGGGTTCGACTCGAGGTGAAAGACGCGCGAAGCATGCGCGTAGAGCACCTTGTCGCTCCTCAACACCTCGGAGCTCGGCAGCCTAAGGATCGTTTTCTCTCTGGGGTGAGTGAGACGCCTCTTGCGAAGTTGCACCAGCTCCGCCTTGGAAGGCACAGCCTCCCCCTCACCCCGTGCGCGCATTTCTTCTTCGGTCGCGTACGGGTTCGGCAAATCTTGGAGCGGGCCTGGCGCGTCCACGCTATCTGAGGCCTCAACGACGAAGACGTTCGGTTCGGCGTCCAGTGGGCCGTTCGGACCCACCGGGCGACGCACTACCGTACCTCGCACGTCTAAGATCTCGCGCGGGTGTTCACCCCGAGCGACGCGATGCGTCACCTCTACCAGCGAGCGTTCCGCGTTCCCGTAGATGAGCAGATCGGCGCCCGAATCCACCAACAGCGAGCGCCGCACCTTACCGCTCCAATAATCATAATGCGCTAAGCGCCTGAGGCTGGCCTCGATGCCACCCAAGATCACTGGCGTATCGGCGAAGGCCTCGCGGCACCTCTGGGTGTAAACGATGCTGGCGCGATCGGGGCGCTTGCCCGAGAGTCCGCCGGGGGTATAGGCGTCATCGGAGCGGGGCTTCTTGTCGCTCGTATAATGATTGACGAGTGAGTCCATGTTCCCAGCGGTCACTCCGAAATAGAGCGTGGGCTGGCCGAACTCGCGAAACGGGTCCACGCTCGACGCGTCGGGCTGGTCGAGGATGCCCACCCGAAAACCTTGGTCCTCTAAGAGGCGCCCAATCAGCGCCATGCCGAAGCTCGGATGATCGACGTAAGCGTCGCCGGTGATGAGCACCACGTCGCAAGCGTCCCATCCGAGTGCGTCCATCTCTGCCCGAGTTCGAGGCAAAAAGGGCGCGGGGCCAAAGCGATGAGCCCAAAAAGGGCGATAACCAAAGAGTCCAGGGCGAGCCACGCCCCGCCCAGGCTAGCTAGAAACCCCCGGAAAGCGAGTCGAGTCTGCAAACGAGCCGCCGAGGCCCTGCCCAGCGCCAACGCGTCCAACCTTGCCAGTCGAGGGCTTCTCCGAAAGGCTCCCCCTGTGTGTGTCCTCCGCGCCTACGGCTCCGAATTTGATCCAGACGATTTCCTGAGTGGATCCGAGCTCTCGCCGAGCTCGGTGTTTCGCCGCGGCGAGCCTCAGGCCCCCGAGCTGCCCGACGGGCCCTTCCATGACATCTCGGGCCTACACTTCAGCGTGTCCGAAGCGGAGTGGACGAGCCTGACCGGGCAAGTTCGCGATGCGGAGCAATTTCTTATCACCCACAAAACCGAGCTGCTGCGGTTAGTGACCTTCCCCGGTCTCGAACGCGTCAGCCTCGACTTTCCGCTCGACTTACGCATCAGCCAGATGACCTGGATGCAAAGCGACACCTTCCCCGCATCGCTCGCGAAGCTGGCCGGAGAGATCGGCCTCGACCTCGAATTTAGCATTTACCGAAGCGAAGAAGACTGAACACCCTGTTAGCTAAAACGGCTGGGCCAAAGGCGAGTTAGCCCGAAATGAACTTCTCCGCCCAACACCAAGACCTCCTCTATCGCACACAGGCGCTCGCTGCGCCTCGTCTGTCTTTCGCTCCGCCAAGCTGATAGAGTCGACAGTCCGTGGACGGCTTGATGTTGCCGCCTGGCCTCAGAACAATCGGCTCGACGAGCCCGAACTCATATAGAGCTCATTATGGCAGACCCCGAATCGAAAAAGGCCCCTCGCCCTTCGACGCGTCCCCACAAACCGCTCATAGCGGCCGAGAAAGTCACCCCTGAAAAGGACGACATTTTCGACGCGCTCGACATCGTGGAGACGACCATCACCCAGGTAAAAAGCTCGGGCCCACCGCCCCCGCCGCCCTCCCGTGCGCCCAGCGGCCCACCCCCCCTGCCGAGCACGCCTCCCCGCTCCAAGCCGACTGCTCATTTGATCCCACCGCCTCTGGCCGCACCGCCTCTGGCCGCACCGCCTCCCCCGAGTGAAGCGCCTGATTCTGCCCGCGCCAATTCTGCCAGGCCGGAGGCGGCTCCCGAGCGCGTGGCGACAACTCCGAGTGGAGCCGTCACCGAAAGCGCCCCTTCTAGCGACAGCGCCAGGCCGGGCGAGCTCACCCAGCCCACCCAGCCCAGCAAGGCAACCAAGCCCGCCGAGCCCAGCGAGGCAACCAAGCCCGCCGAGCCCAGCAAGGCTGCCGAAACTTTGAAGCCGCCCGCGTTGGCCAACCCCGCTGACGCACCTGCCCCCCCGAAGCCCGAGAAATCGGAACAAGCCCGCCCCGAACTCAACCAGGAAAAGCCCGCCCCCGTGGAAACTGAATTCGAACGCCTGAAGGGCGAGGTCGCCAAGTTGCGGCAAGAGCGCCCACGCTTTGGAGGTAGCCTATGGCCGCTCGTGGCCGTGGCCGCGCTGGCAGCTACGGCAGGCTATTTATTGGGTGATTCGATCCAGTCGCGTTCACGGGCCGAAGTTCGAAAGGTAGCTATGGATCGCTACTATGCCGCCCAGGGGCGACCGGCCGATGAGCAGAAGGAAATTCTAGCTTTCATTCAGAAAGAGCTCACAAAAGATGATCCCGAGCTCGCTCGCTGGGCGAAATCGCAGCTACCGGTAATTGAAGAGCGTCTCCTAGCGCTCGCAGAACGTGAAGCAGCACTGAAAGTTCGCGTAGTGGAGCTGAAAGGCGAGCTCGACCGTCAGGTCACAGTGAACCTCGAACTCGACGCGGAGAAAGCGCGTTTAGAATCGCAAATCGCGGCGCTGCACGCCGTAGAGAAAAAACTCACACGTCTGAAGGAGTCCAACGTGCTCCTGCTTCAAGCCAAGGCCGGCATCGAACGGTTGACTCGGCAACTCAGCGATCTCGAAGAGTCGCCCGAAGCCAAACAGGTCGCGCCCTAAGCGACCGGCCGGTTGACCCTCCATCCTTCCTAGCGGACTCCCTAGCAGAGACGCTTGCTCGAAGGATCGATCGTGGGATAAAACTGGGTTGACAGTAGCCCAGAGTATCCAGGGGAGGGCGCTATGGAACGACGAAGCTCCATTACAATTACGGTGAGCAATCCCAAAACAGACGAAGAGGTTATCTCTCAGTCGGACGTGCGCGAGCTCAAAACCGCTCCCGAAGCTGAGTCCGATGCCGTTACCGTTCGGCAACCTCCGCCGCTCCAAAGCGTGCGCGTGGCGCGAGCTCATAAGCTCGAGGCCAACGCGCTCCAAGATCCCGATCTGGACGAGCCCACGCCTTCTCTCAAGAAGACTCTCCTCGGAGCTTCGGTCCCGCCCATGCTGCGCACTCAGGTCGTGCATCCGCCGCGCAACTTGCACCCGGCTACACCTCCACCCGACTGGGAACCTCACCTCAGTTCCGACGAAGTGGCGATCCTGCAAGATCAAGTCGCGCACCTCTCTGAAGATCGCTCCAAGGCGGGCAAGAAACTCCTCGCGGTCGCCGCGGCCGCGCTCGTACTCGTCGGCGGCGTCGGGTACGTGTTTGGCATCCGGAACCAGCCGAGCGAGCAGCCAGCGACCGACACTACGAGATTGTCAGCCCTCGAGGCCGAACTGAAATCGAAGAGCGATCAACTCGCCAGTACGACGGCCGAACGCGATCAATTGCGCAGCACTTCCTCCGCGTCTGTCGCTCGAGCCGACGCCGACGCCGCGGCGACGATTTCGGCACAAAAAGCCTCACCCGCTAAGTCGACGACGCGTCTCGAGTTAGCTCAGGCCACGGCCGAAAGCCTCGCTACGGCGAAGCACAGCGCGCCCAAGGTCATTTCGAACGGCCTGGTATCCAAGGCCTCAACTAGGGTTAACCAACCGACGGCTTCCACCTCACAAACCGCTCAGTTCGATGCGACTGCAGCCGCGAGCGAGGCCCCAGATAGCGCTGAGGCTAGTGCCCCAGGGGCCGACGCGAACGAGCCCACCGCTGTGGAAACGAATGCGGATGCCAGTCTTCCAGGGCCGGCCACAAACACTGCCCCTTCCAAAACCTCTGCTGATTCGCCCGCACTCGAACCTGGGCCTACCCCGGAGACGAGCCCGGCTGAACCGGGACCCGCTGCCATCGAATCAGAACCTGAGCAACCCTAATGTCGACCGCAAAGACTTGGGAGTTCTCCCCCGAGCTGAATGGCTTCTCAGGGTTACTTCATTTTAGCCGCGACCCCCTGGGCGCTTTAGACGAAGCGCGCCGCTTACACGGCCCCTTCGTGGGCTACGTGCAGGGCAAGGAGACCGTTCGGATCTTGATGGGCGCGGAGCTCATCGATGAGCTGCTCGTTCGGCACCCCGATCGCCTCGAGAAAGACGTCTATACGAAGGCGCTTCGGCCCGTACTCGGGCTTAGTTTATTAACCGACGATGGTGACCCCTGGAAGGCGCGACGCAAGTTGCTCGCGCCCTCCTTCCAGCCGCAACACATCCGCTCCTATGCGAGCACGATGGTGAGCTCCACGGACGAGGCCATGAGTTCGTGGGGGGCCGATGAGATCCGAAACATCAGCGACGACATGATGAGCCTCACGCTCGAAATCGTCGTGCGCACCCTGTTCGGGACCGGAGCGGTTCGCACAGACGAGATCGGCCGCGTGTTGGAGGTAGCCATGGCTGACTTCCGTCGGCTCCACATGTCCTTCCGCGCCGCTCTTCCGCCGTGGGTACCGCTGTGGTCCCGCCGTCGTTTTCATCGCGCGCGCTCCAAGCTGGCCGACATCTTGATGCAGGTGATCCAGGCTCGCCAAGAGGCTCCCCTCAATAGCGATATGCTCTCTCGCTTACTCGAAGTCCGGGATGAGTCGGGGGCCGGGATGACGCAGGAGCAGCTCCTCGACGAATGCCTCACAATCGTCTTGGCGGGTCATGAAACGACCGCCCTCTCACTCGCCTACACTCTCGATCTTTTGGCGCAACATCCCCAGGTTCGGCTCGAGGTTGAGGCAGAACTCGCGACGATCCTCCAAGGCGACAAGCCGAGCCTCGAGCAGGTGAAGGAATTGCGGGTGGTCCGTGGGCTGGTGCGCGAGTCGCTCCGACTCTTTCCGCCCGTTTGGGCAGCCGGACGCATCGCGTTATCTGATTTCACCCTCGCCGGCTCGTCGATCGCGGCGAGGACGCAGCTCATCGTCTCGCCTTGGGTTGTGCAGCGCGACCCACGCTACTTCTCTCGGCCGCTCGAGTTTCGCCCGGAGCGTTGGTGGAATGGCGAGACCGACGACCTGCCGAAAGGCACCTACCTCCCGTTTGGCGCAGGCCCCCGCGTTTGTATTGGCCAGCATTTCGCCGAGCTCGAACTCACTTTGGCGCTGGCGCGGCTGCTTCAGGCGTATGATTTCGAGCGTTTAGATTCAAAGCCCCTCGAGTTTTCGCCATCAGTCACTCTGCGGCCCCGAGCGCCAATCTGCTTGCGCGTTCGCCGACGGCCGGCCCAAGCTACATCCCTCGCGGGCGCTCAAGTAGCCTAAGTCGGCCGCCCCTCCTTTTCCGCTTTTCGTGCCCTCCATGCTTCGCTTTCTTCGCGTCCCTGGCGCCTCCTCGTCTCTAGTTCCCGCCCCATTGTCGTTGGCTTGTTGGCTCCTGGTGCTCGTCGTGCCGCTCGCCAGCGGTTGCGTCCAGGGTGGCCCCGGTCCCGTGAGCGCCGGAGGAACGGGCAATGCCGGCGGCACTCCCGGTTCCGATGGAGGCTCGCCGAACGATGGCTCAGGCGGCAGCCATTCGGCGGACGGCGGCACTGCCAACGGTGGCACTGCCAATGGCGGCACTGCCAATGGCGGCACTGCGAACGGCAGCGGAGGTGCAGAAGGCAACGGAGGTTCGAGCAATGGGGGAACCGGCCTCGGAGGTTCGGCTTCGGGCGGAGCGGGCACGGGCGGCGCGTCGAACGATCCTGGGGTCGTACTCCAAGGCGTGCGTTGGATCGGTCGGGTCGAAGATGTCGCGGCTCCCCGCTTCGCTTGGTCGGGCAGCGGCTTCGTCGCCAAAATCACCGGCACGGGGCTCACCGCCACGCTCTCGAACGACGACGGCTACTTTTTTCAGGTGGTAGTCGATGGCAGTCCTCTGGCCCAGTGGGCCGCAACGCCGGGCGAGAAGAGTTATACGTTAGCGAGCGGGCTTACCCCGGGTTCCCACGTCATCGAGCTCTACAGGCAAACAGAAGGCCAAAATGGCAACAGTGCCCTCAAGTCGCTGGAGCCACTGGAAGGAAGCCTCGAAACGCCCCCCAACGCTCCCCGAGGGCTGATTGAGATTGTCGGTGATTCAATCAGCGCCGGCTACGGCAACCTTGGTCCAGATCGCAATTGCCCTTTCACTTACGACACGGAGAGCCACTACGACACGTACGGCGCCGTGGCCGCACGCTCGCTTGGCGTCGATTTGCACACCATCGCCATTTCGGGCCATGGGGTGACGCGAAACTACGACGGCGCCACGACAGACCTCTTGCCCGACGTCTATAACAGAACTCTAACCAACCAGGCGAGCTCGAGCTGGGATTTTCCTAAAGAGCCCACGGTTATCGTCGTTAATCTAGGAACCAACGATTTTGCTACAGGCGATCCTGGCGCGCCCTTTGAGGCCGCTTATGGCGAATTCCTCGCCGATTTGCGGCAGCAACACCCCGATGCGTTCCTTTTAGCGACGCTGGGGCCGATGTTGACCGACACGTCCCTCAACCAAGCGCGGGCCTACATCACGGGCGCAGTCGAGGACTTTGCCGCGAAAGATGCGGCCTCCAAAATCGACTTCTTAGAGTACGCCGTGCGGGTCGAAAGTGAGCTCGGCTGCGATTGGCACCCCAACGTCATGAAGCACAAGAGCATGGGTGAAGCTCTGGCTACGAAGCTTCAGGAGCTCGGTCTCTTTTGAGTCGTTGACCTCTCGGCTTCGCTTAGCTCTTTAACAAGGACGCGGCGCGAGGCTTTCCAGCCATTGTCGTAGGTGCCGCTCGACCCCTCGCAGCGGCCCCTCATGGCCGTACAGCTTAGAGAGCATGACGCCGCCTTCGAGGTTCGCCATCATCACTTGCGCCAACTCTTGAGGCTCAACCGAGGGCGAGAGCTGCCCTGCCTTTTGCGCCGCCCGCGCCAAGGTCGCCACGGCTTTGCGGAGCTCGTCCATCGCGCGCTGCGCCGCCTCGCGCAGCTCTGGGTCTCCGTCGTCTGATTCGATAGCCGCATTCAAAACGGGGCAACCGCCAGGCAGCGGAGGATCACTCAAGATCTGCACGTAGACGCGGATCACGCCCCAAAGTTGCTCGAGCGGACTCGCGCAACCCTCGAGTTCGCGCCGAAAACGCTCACGCATCAAGCCGACGGCGTACTCGAAAGCGGCTAACTTGAGCTCCTGCTTGCTCTCGAAATGGCGATAGATTCCGCCCTTCTGCAGGCCCGTGAGCTCCATCAGCTCGCTGAGCGAGGCCGCCTCGTACCCGCGCTGATTGAAGAGCGCCGCCGCCCGAGCAAGGACGAGCCTTCTCGTCTGTTCACCCTTGGAAAGAGCTCTGGGAGCCATATGCGACCGAACGGTCTCATTTTGTGGCTAGCCGTTCGAAAGTCAAATCCCATGGTGGATCCCGGGCTGCCGACCTTGCCGCGCCCCCAGCTCGGAATACCCTAAGAGGAGGACCGAGCTGCTCGGCTAACCCCGAGGTTTTTAGCCCATGATGCGTCCTAGCTTGAAGCAGGCCCTTTCTATTTCGCTCGTCGCTCTGAGCGCGTGCTTTTTCATCTCGAGCCGAGCTGAGGCCTGGGACACGATGCGCTGCGGCAATCGACTCGTGGATCGAGGAGACCCGCTCTACAAAGTGAAGGCGCTGTGCGGTGAGCCCGATCATCAGCAGAGCACGGTCGAGTACCGCACCGTGCGTCAGCGCGTTCGGGGACCTTGCCACACCGATCGCCAAGGCAATCGTATTTGCTCCGATGCCTTCCAAGAGCGCACCATCGAAGTGCCGGTAGATCTGCTCATCTACGATTTTGGTCGCAATCAATTCGTGAACCATCTGCGCTTCGAGTTCAGCGAGCTCATCGATATTCAAAGCGGCGACTACGGCGTCAAAGATAACTAGGCTTCGTTATCTCTATGTGATGCCCGTCCGGGTCGAAGGAGTTGAGCCGCTCGACCTCGGAGCTGAAACGGGTGCAGCGAGCACCCAAAAAAAGCGCCCCCCGGCTCGACCTCGGAGCTGAAATGGGTGCGGCGCGAATGACTCTAGCCTAGGGCAAGTGAATATCGGGCACGGGCGGCTCGATCATGCCCTCGCCGATGTGAAAACTCGGGTGCGGCGGTTGGTTATAGCCCGTGTTTTGCCACGAGATGGCCGAACGATATTGGGGGTCGTGCATGAGCGTATAGATGCGGTGCTCGGTGACCTCGCCCGTGGAGTAGATGCGCAGGCTGTCGCCGCAGCGGAACACGATTTCTTCGCGGAAATCGCCGATCAGATCGCCGCTCAAGGTGGGGTTGGATTTGCTGCCGTTGTTCGAGCTGCATCCGTCTGCGGTGAGGGTGCCGCCTTCGCTGTCGAACTGGCGCACGGTGTTCGCGTCGAGCAGCTCGCGGGAGAGATCGCCATCCCACCACACCAAGAAATTGTCGAAGCGCGGTTTGGCGCCGACGCTCTGACCGGTATCGCCGCGCAGCAGGGTGCCGCCGCTCACCCAAGCTTCAGCGCCGGGGCTACTCGGGTCTACGTCGGCGGCGACGCCACGGCCGGGGCCTTCACCGTCCTCGGGTGTGTCAGGACCCTTGAAAAGAAGCTCGCAGGTGCGCGCGTCGCGCATGGCGTAAGCGGGCACGGCGCCGCTTTCAAAGGGCATGAAGACCTCAAGCCCGGGCCGACTCGGCACCAAATCGCTCACATGAAGTGCATCGCCGTGGCCATAAAAGGGCACCGCGCACATGCCCTTGCCGTCGTGGTCGAAAGTGGCTGAGCCGCCGATGATCTCTTGCTGAGGATCCGAATCGACGTTGGCGACAGACATGCTGTGCGCGCCCTTGCCCGCGTAGGTGGTGTTGTTGGCTTGGTCGCTCAAAAAGCGCCGCGTCAGCGCCGTACCGTCAAAATCCCAGGCGGTGAAGGTGGTGCGCGTGTACATGCCGCGACCCATAATCAAGCTCGGCTTGCCCGTCTCGCTGACGAAAGCGACCGCCCCCAAGAAGCGGTCTACGCGATTGCCATACGAATCGCCCCAGCCGCTCACTGTGCCTCGACCCACCTCGAAGTTGACGGTGGTGATCTCTGCGCCGGTGAGCCCATCGAACACGGTGAGATACTCGGGACCGGTCAGGATGTAGCCGTCGTCGTTTCTATAGTCGGTGCTGTCGTTGTCATCGGCAGCCGGACCAGTGTGCAAATATTCGCCTTTGCCATCGCGCGTGCCGGGCGCGGTACGAAAGGCCACTTCGGCGCGGCCGTCGCCGTCTAAATCGTAGACGAGAAACGGCAAATAGTGGGCTCCAGCGCGGATATTCACGCCGAGATCCATACGCCACAGCCGCTCACCGTCGAGCGAGTAGGCGTCGATGAAGACGTTGCCGGTGTGACCGGCCTGGGAGTTGTCCTTAGAGTTAGAAGGGTCCCATTTGACGACCAAATCGTAACGGCCGTCGCCGTCCAGATCGCCAACGCTGCCGTCACTCGAGGTGTAAGTGTACGAGCCACTCGCGTTGCTCCCGGCGGGCGGGGCTTGCGTCGGGATCTCGAGGTAGCCTTTCGACCATACGCTCGCTTCTTCAGACGCTTCGGACTCAGCGCCGCTACGAACGACGCGCACGCTGTATTTTGAACTCGCCGTGCCCGAGCTGTCGACGTAGTTGGTCGAACTCACGATCGGCTCATTGGTGAGCTTGGTGCCGTCACGATACACCACGAAGCCTAGAGTTTTTTCTTCGTACCCAAACAAGCGCCACGAAACCAAGTTGCCGCCGCCACTGGCCGGCACAGCCACCACGCCGCGATCGAGCGCCTCCATTTGCGCAAAGCCCGTTGGTAGCTCTGCGCCTGAACCTCCCGTCTCGCCGGAGGGGCCTCCCCCGCTCGCTGAGCCGCCCGCCTGCGGGCCGCCGCCAAGCCCCGGAGAGGTGCCGCCTAGCGCTGCCGAGCCTCCACCCGCAGATGTTCCGCCGACCGCCGCTGCGCTGCCCGTGGAGCCGAGCGTGCCTCCTGTTCCGGAAGCTGCGCCGCCGCTAGCCAGGCCACCGCTACCCAGGCCTGAGCCGCCCGTAGCGCTACCCGTACCCCCGGCACCATCGCCATCCCCGCCGGGCGCGGGTGAGCAGGCGGCAACGAGGAGGCAGGCCAGGAACGTTCGGGAGCGAAGAGGTCGTTTCATGGTGGTGAGCGCGTCAGGGGATTGCCCCGGCGCTTGGCCGGGACGTGGCACTCCATGCCCCAAGGAGGGGGTTCCGATCAGGGCAACGGGGCCTCCGAGTCGACTTGGGCTAGGGCGCGGGTGGAGAGAGCGTAAGAAATTAAGTAGGCTCCAAACATGACCCGGCTGGCCTGTCTCACCTTGGTCGCGTTGGCGTTGGCGTGTCGCCCGCAACCACCCGCACCGGTTCCGCCCGAGCCGGCGACTCCGGAACCCGAACCGGACAGCCCCGAACCGCTCGGGCCACCTAACAGTTTCCCCTCGCCCCTCGGCGATCCGAGCCCCCCGACGCCCGAGTGACCGCTAGGCTGGTGCTGGGCAGAACGTTACGCCGCACGTTTTGAACCCCACGCGCACTATCGACTCGAATCAAACGCTATGAGTTTAGCTTCTCATGAACAGGCGAGCCTTTACGAGAAAGAGGTTCTCTCCGAACGCTTCGCGGCCGAGCGCGCGCGCATCGAGCTGGCCGAAACAAGCGTCGGCCATGCGCCGGGACAGGTGAGGCTGCTCGCCGTCTCGAAGAAGCAGCCCGCGCGCGTCATTCGCGCCGCTTATGAGCTCGGTCAACGCGATTTTGGCGAGAACTACGCCCAAGAGCTGGCGGAGAAGGCTGAGGCGCTGCGCGATCTCGAGGGACTGCGCTGGCACATGATAGGCCACCTGCAGACGAACAAGGCGCGCCTCGTGGTGCCCTTCGTACACAACGTGTCGAGCGTCGATTCGCTCCGACTCGCGAGCGAGCTGAGTAAACAAGCTGAGCAACGGCGCGCCCCTGAGCTCGGTGAGCTCGAAATCTTGGTGCAGGTCAATATTGGCCGTGAGTCGCAAAAGAGTGGAGCCCTGCCCGAAGCGCTCCCCGAACTCGTGGAGGCGGTCATGACTTTGCCCCGCCTCCGCCTGCAGGGGCTGCTCTGCATTCCGCCCGATACACCGAACGCGGAGGGAGCCCGCACCTTCTTTCGAGCGCTATTTGAGCTGCGCGAAGCGTTAGGCGGCGCTCAAAGATTGCCCGAGCTCAGCATGGGCATGAGCTCTGACTTAGAGGTAGCCGTGAGCGAAGGAGCCAATTGGGTACGGATTGGCACGGCGCTGTTCGGAGAGCGCAGCGCGTGAAGAAGGGCAGCGCATGAAGAAGAGCGGCGCGGAGGGGCCGACGTTGCTCGAGCACGTCGCGCGCGCTCGCGGTGAGACTCGCGCTCCACTCGCCGAGCGCATGCGCCCTGAGCGCCTCGAGGAGGTGGTGGGGCAGGGGCATTTGCTGAAGGAGGGCGGCCTGCTCCGAACTGCCATCGAAAATGACCGCTTACCGAGCCTTATCTTGTGGGGCCCGCCGGGGGTCGGAAAAACGACGCTGGCGCAAGTCATTGCGCATCGCACCCGGCGCACCTTCGCCAGCTTGAGTGCGGTGCTCGGCGGATTAGCGGAGCTCCGCGCCATCGTGGCGCAAGCCGAGGAAGATCGAAAATATCGCGGGCGAGGCACGCTGGTGTTCGTCGACGAGATTCATCGCTTCAACAAAGCTCAGCAAGACGCGTTCTTGCCGCATCTCGAGAAGGGCACGCTCACTTTGATTGGGGCGACCACCGAGAACCCCTCTTTCTCGGTGAATGCAGCCATTTTGAGCCGCGCCAAGGTGCTCACGCTGCGCGCCCTCGAAACACGCGATATCGTCGCGCTCCTCGAGCGAGCCCTCGGCTCAGCCAAGGCCGGCTTTGCGCCGCATCGCCCGTTTAGCCCCGAAGCGCTCGGTCGCATCGCCGAGGCAGCCGAGGGCGACGCTCGGCGGGCGTTAAATTTGCTGGAGGCGACGGTCGAATTAGCTCTCCTACCGGCCGCGGCCGCTCCAACTGAAGCGGAAGGAGCCAGCCCTGAACCGGGGGGGCCCGCGAACGCTCCCCTCGAAACAAGCCCCAACGCTCAAGAGCCAATCACCGAGCAGACGCTGGAAGAGTGGTTCTCGAATGAGCCCAACCTCGGCACGCGCCTCAACTACGATCGCAGTGGAGACCAACACTACGGCGCGGCCTCTGCGTTGATCAAAAGCCTACGTGGCAGCGATCCGGACGCAGCGCTCTACTATTTCATGCGCATGCTCGACGGCGGCGAAGACCCCAACTTCCTCTCGCGCCGCATGATCATTTTCGCGAGCGAAGACGTAGGCAATGCCGATCCGCGCGCGCTCAGCGTCGCGCTCGACGCCGATGCAGCCTTTCGTCGCCTCGGCTTACCGGAGGGGGTCTACCCGCTCGCTCATGCTTGCCTCTATCTCGCCTCTTGCCCCAAGAGCGGCGCAGTCAAAGCGGCTATCGCGCGAGTGCGCGAGGTGATTGAAAAGACCGGCTCCTTGCCCATTCCGACCAAGCTACAGAACGCGCCAACCCAGTTGCACCGCGAACTCGGCCATGGCCAAGGTTACAAGTATCCGCACGACTTCCCCGAGGGCTTCGTGCCCGGAGAGACCTACCTACCGGAGCGTCTGCTCGGCGAGCGATTCTACGAACCCACGCCCCACGGCCTGGAGAAGGCCATCGGCGAGCGTCTGGAGCGCATTTTTCGCACGCGTGCAACCAAAACTTAGTCGCCCTTTCGAGCCAGGGTCTTGCACCTTTTGGCCCATCGTGTCACATGCAATTTAGTTGCAGGTGAGGGGGTGGCCTGACTATCCAGCTTAGCGCGAAACCTAGCTAGCCACTTGAGCGAGGAGCCTTCATGACATCCATTTCGAAATATGACGTCGTCATCCTGGGCGGAGGCCCGGCGGGCCTCTCGGCCGCGCTCGCGCTCGGTCGCGCTAGCAAGCGAGTTCGGCTTTGCGATTCGGGGCCACGCCGTAACGCCACGGCCGAGCACATTCACAACTTCGTAACGCGCGACGGAACGCCACCGAACGAGTTTCGCGCCATCGCTCGCCAGCAACTCCTAGAATATCCGAGCGTTGAGGTTCGCGATGAGCGAGTGCTTTCCATTGGTGGAGAGCGCGGTGCGTTTCAGATCGGGCTTGAGTCGGGCAGCTTCGAGGTGCGCCGCGTGCTCCTTTGCACCGGCATGATCGATGAAATGCTGCCCTTAGAAGGCTTTCAGGAGGCCTGGGGTCACTCGATTTTTCAGTGCCCCTATTGTCATGGTTGGGAAGTGCGGGAGCGCGTGTGGGCCTATTTGGCGCGCGACGTAGAGATGCTCTCGTTTGCTCCGTTCTTACGAGGCTGGCGGCCCGACCTCACCGTTTTCACGAATGGCGCGTTCGAAGTGCCCAGCTCAACACTAGAAGAATTCCGCGCGGCCTCGATTCAGGTCGAGACGAAGCGCATCGCGCGTTTCGTGCATCGCGGCGGCTTGCTCGAGTTCGTAGCCCTCGAAGATGGCACTCGAGTTCCTTGCGAGGTCCTCTTTGCCCATCCTCCACAACAGCAGGTCGAGCTCGTACAAACGCTGGGCCTCACCCTCGATAGCGACGGCTACGTGCAGGTCGACCCCATGTCGCGACAGACGTCGATCCCCGGCATTTACGCCGCGGGAGACCTCTCGACCCGCATGCAAGGAGCGAGCTTTGCCTCAGCCCTGGGCGTGCAGGCCGCGACCACAATCAATCGTGAACTCACCCTCGAACTCGTTGGCGCGGGCGCCCTCTGAACCGGGCCCGCGGGAGTTAACCCCCAGGCCCGCTGCCCTATCACTTTTTACTAACAAAGTCGGCATATGGTTGTTGCGTCATAGCAACACTCTTCGCCAACTTTCTGGACAGCCGAAACACACTCGGGAATGTCGAAGCAGCCGCACGTCACCCCCGCGTCGCCCCACACCAAATCCTGGGGCGCGGGGCAATTGTCGCTGCCCGTGCCAGTCGGCTCGGGTTCGACGTCGACCGGGTCCGTTTGATCAACGGACTTGAGGTGCGTGCCCGAGCACGGGTCCTTCAGCTCTTCGAGCGTGTAGCAGGTGCGTCTTTCTGCCTGGTTGTTCCCACAAGTCTGCCCGCTTTGGCGGTGAAATCCGCAACTGAGCTCGGGACCTGTTCCACCCTCCCCGCCTTGGCCGCCCCCGTCTAGGAGGACCCAACACTCGTCGCTTCCGGTGCAGCTCGCGTCGCTACGCGTGTAGGTGGGGGGCGCGGAATTGCCCTCCGGCAAACAGACTCCGCGCTGCGAAGTACACGAATTCGACTGAAGGCATTTCACGTCATAAATGCACGTGGCCTCTGGGCCAACAATGCACCGCATGTCGACCGTTCCTTCAGTACAATAGTCCTCACCTAGGACGGGAGGATCACCGCAACGCGGGGGGGGACACTCAACGGACCCACCAGCCGCCGACTCAGCCCCGCCACTCGCGCTTGGAGCGCCACCGCTGGCGGCTCCGCCGCTGGACGCCTTGGCGCCCCCCGTCGTGCTGCCGCTATCTTCTCCTAGGCTGAAATTATGCCCGACGCACGCGCTCAAGCCGAGCCCGGAGCCTAAGATGACGGCAGATACCCTTTGACTCAGCTTATTTTTAGAATGCTTGCTCATAACCATATTTCCCGGAAGTCAGAGGGCTTCCTTCTCAGCTAGTGCCCGGACAGTTCCGGTATTGTCTGCAAATCGGCACGAGACGAAGACCCGGCGCACGAAGCCTCGAGCCGTGGACGAAGGGGCGAATTGGGCGCCATGCGCCGAAATTGAGTCAGGCGAGCCTCGGCTTCGCCCGGGCGCTTGAGGCCACAATACGCCAGAATTTCAACGGCGAGCCGCTCCGTCAAAAGGCCACTGCCCGGAAAGCGCCGCTGATGCTCAAGCGCCAGAGCCAAAGCGCGCTCTGACGCTCCACTCGAGAGGGCCCGCTGAGCTTCCGCTAACAACTCAACCTCAGACACCGGCGAATTTTGCTCTGCTCTAGGTGCCTTTTGTACCTCGCTAGCTGCGGCCCGCTCGGCCCGCTCTGAGTTCCCTAGCCCAGGATTGCCTGGGTTAGGCGCCCGACTCGTCGCGCCGCTTCGAGCCCTCTGCTCCCGGTTCTGCTGCGCTACAACACCAGCCCTCGCCCCACGCTCCGCCGCTGCCGGCCCCGGAGTGACCTCCAGCGCCGCGCTTGGAACGGAGACACTCGACTGGGCGCCGTTCGTCGCCACGGGCGCAAACTCACGAGCCCGCGCGAGGTCAGGGCCAGGCGTCAGCGGGCGCGGCTCTGGCTCGCGCACCGCCTGGTATGTGGCGCCCCCGGCCACGGCAAGCACAACACCCCCCAAGAAGACCTTGTGCGTTACGAGCCCCAGCCAAGACCATGCACCCTTGCCCAGGCTGGCCGCGGCCACGCCCTCGGTGGCCAGAGGTACGGCGACGCCGAGCAGGGGTACGGCGAGCTTCAGCTTACCGAAAACTCGCTCACGATCAGCACCGCTCGGCCCATCGAGCTCGCTCGTACGTGCCAGAAGGGCTCCTAATTCACGAGGTAGTTCGTCAGCCATTTGGTTGTTCCCCTCGGCCCTGGGCCGTGGCTCGCCGATAGTGCTCGGCCAATTCCTCGCGTGCCGTGCGTAACCTCGAGTACACCGTATTGCGCGGAATGTTGAGGGTCTCCGCGATTTCCGCTGGGGTTTGCGCTTCGAACTCCGCGAGCACTAACACTGCGCGTTGCTCCAGACTGAGCTTGTCGAGCAAACTCCTAACGAGGCGGGCCTCGCTCTCGGCCACGAGCTTTTGCTCGGCGCTCGGTTCGGAACTTTCGAGCTCCGGGGCTTCACCGGGGAAGCTCAACCGGCTTCGGGCCTTCGCCCGCTGGGCGTGCTGCGCCACGTGAAGGGCGATGCGGAAGATCCAAGTCGACATTTTTGAGCGACCCTCAAACTCGGGCAAGCGACGATAGAGCACCACGAAGACCTCCTGCGTTGCGTCGTCGAGCCCACTCTCGGGCACGCCCAGGCGCTTCAAACTCCGCCACGTGAAATCGAAATACTGGTCGTAGAGCGCCCGCAGCTCTTCCGCCGAGCCGGCGCTTCGCTGCGAGGAGTTCGAGCGGCGCACCAGCATCTCTAGGCTAGTTCCCGCGCCAACGTCGGATTGTTGAAAGAAAGCCAAAGCGTACCCAGAAAGGTGACACAGCGTTCCCCACAGCGCCTGTGAGGCCTGCCCAATTCTGATGCTGCAATAATATTACAGCTTACGTGTGCAAAAGGTGTGAATGGCCTCGTTCCGAGCTCAGAAACTCAGTCCGACACGCAACTCGAGACGCCCCGTCACTTCACCCACTTGAGCGACGCGCACGGTTTGGCCGCCATCATCGATCTGAAAAACATCTCGCATGAGCGGCACGAGCACCGAGGTATCGAGGCGTAGCAGCCAAGGCCCCCCGAGCTGCATTCCGAGGCCCACACCTGCGCCGAGCGCTCCCCACGCAGTTTGGACGGAATGCGTCGTGACCGTGCCAAAGCCATTGGCGTTGAGCTGGCCCCCCTCACCAAGAGCACACACCCCGGCCTCGAAGTGACTAGCGGGCTTCCCGAGCGGTCGCATCAGGCAACCACGAACTCCAAAGGCCCACAGCGAGAAGTCGCCGCCCGTTGTGCCGTCTTGCACAGCCACGCGCAGCGCAGGCTGAAAGAAACCGTAGACCTCGCCCGAAAAGCCGCCACGCCGGACGCCGCCGCTCGCGCCAAAGCCATAGACCAGCGTCGGAAGCATCCCCACGCCACCGAAGCCACCCACGGAGGCAACGCCTCGCCAGGTGCTGGGGGAGGCCACCTTGGCTTGCGTCTTTTCCGGAGCGCGCTCAGTTGCGAAGCCTGTGCCCTCTGCGGGCTGCGCTGGCTCGGTCGGGGGCAGTGCTGGCTCGGTCGCGCCCGCTGGGGGCTGCGCCGGCTCGGCCTGAGTCGCGCCCGCTGGGGGCAGGGGCGCAGGAGCGCTGGCGAGGGCCTCCTCGCCTGCAGTCCGGGGCGAAGCAGTGGCCGCGCGGAGCTCTGGACGCAAGGCCAAGGCCAGGATGAGCGCCGTCGTTTGGACTGCTTCCTCACATCCGGGTGTTTCCAGATCTCGGGCGAACGCTTCGCCACCTTCTTCGGTCCGGAGCTTCACTTGCACAGCGTTCGGAAGAACTTGAAACCCAATCTCTGCCCGCAGATGCCTCGAGCCCTCGAGACTACCCGTGAGGCTTTCGACACGTTCGTAGATTTGCTCGCTCGTCGCGCAAGTGGCCGGTGCATCAAGCTCGATTTCCAGCTCCCGCTCGGCTCGGGCCTGAGCGTGAGCCAGACCTGCCCCGCTAAGAATTTCGACCACTAGGAGCGCTCGTAGCGCGAGCTGGCCTCTTCTTTTCGCAAGCCTTCGAGCCATCATTAGCGAGTTTCGATCTCGGCAACGTAGGGCAAATTGCGCAGGCGCTGCGCCCAGTCCAGACCATAACCCACAATGAACTCATGCCCCTGAAGCTGAAACCCTACGTGCTCTGGCCGTACCGGCGAGCCCGCTGAAGGTCGCTCGAACAGCGTGCACACGCGCAACGACGCTGGCCCGCGAGCCCGAAGTGTGTCGAGCAAGTAACGAACCGTTAGCCCCGTGTCGACGATATCTTCGACGAGCACGACGTGCTTGCCTTCGATGGGTGCCGTCAGATCGTGAGTGATTTGTACCGCACCCGACGAAGTCGTCTCGTCGCCGTAGCTGCGCACACCTAAAAACTCGACGTGCAGCGGGCCCGACATGGCTCGAGCCAAATCGGCCGTGAACATGAAGGCGCCCTTGAGCACGCAGAGTAGGGTAATTTCACCCGGCCCAAGCTCAGCCCGAAGCTCCCGCCCCAGTTCGCCCACGCGCGCTGCGATCTGCTCTTCTGAGTACAAGACGCGCATTTTCCGGCCGTCTGAGGGATGTTCGAGCACAGGATCGGGAGGCGCCGTGAACAGCATGGGAAGCGCGACTCTACCAGCGAACGGCGAAACTCTAAAAGGCTGGGTCGCCGAGGGCGACGAGCTCAGGCTCGGGTTCGGCGAAGCTCTCGATCCACGCGCTTTCGCCATCGGTGCTCCAGGTGAGCGAACCGACCTCATCAGAGCGCAGTATTCGAGCGCCGCCTGTCTCTAACCTGGAGAGCACCTCAGCCGCCGGGTGACCAAAGGTGTTGCGCACCCCGACCGAGATCAGCGCCACCTCGGGTCTCACCTCCGCCAGAAGCGCCGCGCTGCTCGAGGTACGGCTCCCATGATGACCCACCTTCAAGAGGTCGGCGCGCAAAACCTCGGCTCGCTGACTGACGAGCCATTCTTCACCTGGCCCCTCGATATCGCCCGTGAGGAGAGCCGAGGCGCCCCCGAGGCTCAATTTCACGACCAGCGAAGCGTCATTTCGGCCGAGCTCAAGGGCGTCGCCACAAGGCGCCAAGACGAGCGCACTAGCGCCGAGATCTCGAGGGCGATCGCATAGTTCTCGGGCAGGCACGAGGCGCGTCCCCCGGGCTTTGAGTCTCGCTAAGAGACGCTCTAGTTCGGCCGAGTCCTCGCTCGGGCGGCCCGGATACCAGAATTCTTTCACCGCTAACTGCTGGCTCACCTCGCGCAAGCCGAGCATGTGGTCCCGATCGGGATGGCTCAAGAT
>Ga0164241_10001117_pt1 | contig 36156 bp, 28 predicted proteins | sample OricomyardsoilBY_FD_108780 | JGI IMG/M metagenome (GOLD analysis project Ga0164241, IMG submission 108780) | Backyard soil microbial communities from Emeryville, California, USA - Original compost - Back yard soil (BY) | ecosystem: Environmental > Terrestrial > Soil > Unclassified | place: USA... | reverse complement strand
GCCGCGCTCCAGTCGCTCGGCGACATGCGCGCGATAGGTCCGCTCAAGGAGCATCGCCTCGATCGGTCGGACGCCGTCCGAAAGCAGATCAAATCGTCGCTCGCCGAGCTCGAGGCTCAGGGCCTGGCCGCACCCAAGCCCAAGGTGCTGGTCAAGCTCGGTACCATGCACAACGGCAGCGGCGTGAAATCCAAGCGCATCGAGACCGACCTGGCTCGAGCCTCGCGCCAGCAACTGGGCGAGCTGCCTGGCGTCAAGGTGCTGGTCGAAGGTGACGACGGCGCGGGTCGCAAGACGCCGGTGGTGATGGTGAGCGGCAGCGTCGAGCAGCTGAAGGCGTCACGCGAAGGCCGCGCCATCGTCTACACCGCCAAAGTCGAGTACGTGCTGCACACGATGCCCGATCAGTCGATCGCGGCCAAAGTCTCGGGTAGTGCCAGCGCGCAGGCGAGCGAGCAAGAAGCCAACGATCAGATCAAGAGCGCGCAGCTCCGCAAAGACGTGCTCGAGGCCGCTATTGCCAGCGCGCTGCGGCGCGCGCCCCCCGCGCTCGTGGCAGCGGCGCGGCTCTAGTTGCGCTCACTTGACGGCTCTGGCATGGGGCGTCGTCCATGCCGAGCGTGCTGTTCGTCTCCAAGCCCATCGCGCCGCCGTTTCACGACGGGACCAAGTGCCTGGTGCGCGACGTCGCGTCCGAGCTGCGTGACTTCTCGCCGAGCGTGCTCACGACCCCCGAGGGCGTTCGGCTGCTGCCACCGGGCGTGAAGGGACGCCCTGTCTACCAGGAGAGCGGGAAATTTTCGCCCGCCCTGCTTGCCAACGCGCGCGCCGCGATCGCGCTGCTGACAGGGCCGCGCGACGACGTCTGGCATTTCGTGTTCGCGCCGAACCGACGCGCTTGCCAGGTGGCGCGCACGCTGCGAGCGCTACGGCGCGTTCCGGTCGTGCAAACTGTCGCGTCTCCACCGCGCAGTTTCTCGCACCTCCATCAGCTCGTGTTCGGCGATCAGCTGGTGGTCCAGAGCCGCGCTACCGAGCAGAGCCTGGTGCTGGCGGCGCGAGCCGAGCGCTTCGCCTTGCCGCCGATATCGATCGTGCCCCCGCCGGTGGCTGCCTTGCGCCAGCCGGCGCCGGATGCCGTCGCGCGTGCGCGAGCCGAGCTGGAGCTCTCGCCGGGGGACCGCGTCATCCTCTATCCGGGCGATCTCGAGGTGAGCTCGGGCGCCGAGGTCACGCGCGCGCTGGTCAAGCCGCTGTGTGAGCGATTTCCGGAGGCGGTGGTCGTGTTCGCGTACCGCAACAAGACGCCGCAAGCGGCGGAGCGCGCCGCCGCCCTTTCGCGCGAGCTTGCGGGCACGCGGGTACGCATTACGGACCAGGTCAAGAGCATGCACGCGCTGCTCGCCGCGAGTAGCATAGTCATTTTTCCCGTCGACGACCTGTGGGGCAAGGTCGACCAACCCATCGTCTTGCTGGAAGCGCTGGCCCTGGGCGTGCCGTGTCTCGTGCTCGATCGCGGTCCATTGCGAGACGTAGAAGGCGCGACGAAAGTGGCGGCGATCGACGCGCGCGCGTGGCTCTCCGCCATCACCGCGCTCATCGTCCCCGGCGCGGCGCGCGACGCCGCGATCGCAGAGGGGCGCGCCGCGGCCTCACGTGTCTATGCCTCCGGAGTTGTTGCGCGAGCCTACGAAGCCATTTACCTTCGAGCCCTGGAGCGGAGGTCGTGACGACGCCCGGCACCGCCGCTCCGCACCCATGATGGCTCACCCCGGATCGTCCACGCCTCCCGCCACTCGCGAGCCCGACGCGGTGCTGTGGACCGACGGCGCGGCGCGCGGCAACCCTGGCCCCGCCGGCATCGGCGCGATCCTGAAATCGCCCAGCGGTGAGGTGCTGTACACCGGCAGCGAGTTCCTCGGTCACACCACCAACAACGTCGCCGAATACAAAGCCGTGCTGCTCGGGCTGGCGGGTGCGCTCGCGCAGGGCGTCCAGCGCATCGAGGTGCGGGCCGACTCCGAGCTGCTGATCAAGCAGCTCAAGGGCGAGTACCGCGTCAAGAGCCCAGGCCTGCGCCCGCTCTTCGACGAGGCGCGCCGGCTGATTTCGCGGTTCGAGAGCGTGAAGCTCACCCATATCCGGCGCGAGCTCAACGGCGAGGCGGATCGGCTCGCCAATCAGGGTATCGACAAAGTCGGCCGAAGCTAGCGGAGGGCGAGCCGGGAAGGCAATGGGGGGAGGACCGTGCTAAATGGCCGGCTGAATGTCGACGTCGACCCTTACCGCTGCTCAGATCCGCAGCGCATTCCTAGGCTTCTTTGCTCGCAACGGGCACGAGGTGGTCCAAAGCGGCCCCGTCGTGCCGCCCAACGATCCAACGTTGATGTTCGCCAACGCCGGCATGGTCCAATTCAAGGACCTGTTCACGGGGCGCGAGAAGCGCAGCTACAAGCGGGCGACGTCGAGCCAGAAGTGCATTCGCATCTCCGGCAAGCACAACGATCTCGAGGCCGTCGGTCCGTCGCCCCGCCACCACACCTTCTTCGAGATGCTGGGCAACTTCAGCTTTGGCGATTACTTCAAGGAAGAAGCCATCGTCTTCGCTTGGAACCTGCTGACCCGTGAGCTCGACCTCCCCAAAGATCGTCTGGTGCTCAGCTATTTCAAGGGTGAAGAGGGTATCCCCGAAGACACCTTCGCGCGCGATCTCTGGAAGAAGCTGAGCGGCTTCGGCGACGCGCAGGTGCGCGGCCTGGGCATGGCCGACAACTTCTGGGCGATGGGCGACACCGGTCCGTGCGGACCTTGTAGCGAGATCTACTTCTTCAATGGCAACGGCGTCGACCCGAGCAAGTTCGGCGAAGAGCAGACGGCCGAAGGCGTCGGCTACTGCGAGATCTGGAACCTGGTGTTCATGCAGTTCGAGCGCAGCCTGCAAGACGGCGTCGCCAAGCTCGAGGCGCTGCCGGCGCCGAGCATCGACACCGGGGCGGGCCTCGAACGCCTGTGCGTCGCCGTCCAGGGCAAGCTCAGCAACTACGATACGGATCTATTGCGCTCGCTGGTCGACAAAGCGTCGCTGATCGCCAAAAAGAAGTACGGCGCATCGATGGCGAACGACGACGTCAGCATGCGCGTGATCGCCGACCACGCGCGCACCACGGCCGTGATGATCGCTGACGGCGTCATGCCCGACCGCACTGGCCGCGAATACGTGCTGCGGCGGGTGATGCGGCGCGCGATCCGCCATGGCCACCGCCTCGGGATCGAAAAGCCGTTCCTGCATCAGGTCACGCAGAGCGTGATCGAGCTGATGGGCGCGCAGTATCCGGAGCTGCGCGAACGCCAGGATCTGATCGCCTCCGTGGTCGAGGCGGAAGAGGTGCGCTTCCGTCAAACGATCGAGCGTGGGCTGAGCTTGCTCGAAGACCGCTTCGAGGCGCTCGACGAGCAGGCGCAACGCACTTTGCCGGGAGCAGACGCGTTTCAGCTCTACGACACGTTCGGCTTTCCCCTCGACCTGACGCAGGTGATCTGTAACGAGCGCGGCTTCACTGTCGACCAGGCCGGGTACGACGCCGCCCTCGAAGAAGCTCGCAAACGCTCGGAGTTTGCGGGGATGGATCAAGCCGTCGAGGGGGTCTACCGTGAAGCGCTCGCCAAGCTGCCCGCCGGCGGCGTGAAGTTCAGCGGCTACGAAGCGACCCAGGAAGGTGCCGCGATCGTGGCGATCGTCAAGGGGGGCGCGCTCGTCGACAGCGCGAATGCCGGCGACGAGGTCGGGATCGTCACCGCGTCGACTCCGTTTTACGGCGCTGCCGGCGGGCAGGTGGGCGACACCGGCGTCATCCGCACCGCGTCGGCGGAAGTGAAGATCGACGATACCCAGAAGCCGATCGCGGGCCTGGTCGTGCACCAAGGCAAGCTGGTCCGCGGCTCGATCGAGCTCGGGGAGAGCGCGGAGCTCGTGGTCGACGAGGCGCGACGCATGCGGATCCGGCGCAATCATTCTGCCACCCACTTGCTCCACCTCGCGCTGCGCACGGTGCTCGGACCGCAGGCTCAGCAGAAGGGCTCACTGGTCGGCCCTGATCGGCTTCGCTTCGACTTCACCCACAACAAGCCGCTCACCGCCGACGAAATTCGCCGCATCGAAGACCTGGTGAACGAGCGCACCTTGAGCAACCACCCAATCCAGACCGAGGTGCTGGGTATGGATGAGGCGCGTCAGCGCGGCGCGATGATGATCTTCGAAGAGAAATACGGCGACGTCGTGCGCCTGCTCAGCATGGGTGACTCGATGGAGCTGTGCGGCGGCACCCACGCCCGGGCCACCGGTGACATCGGCCTGTTCAAGATCGTCAGTGAGGTCGGCGTCGCGGCCGGTGTTCGTCGAATTCAAGCCGTGACGGGCGACGGCGCTCTCGCCCACCTGCGTGAGGTAGAAGACACGCTCAGCCGCGCGGCTCACGCCGCCAAATCCAGCCCTCAGGCTCTGCCCGACAAGATCGAGAAGCTGCTCGCCGGTGAAAAAGCCCTGCAGAAGCAGCTCGAAGACCTGCAGCGCAAGCTGATGAGCGGCGGCGGCGGATTCGACGCACTGCTGGGCCAGGCGCGCGACGTCGCGGGCGTGAAGGTGCTCGGCGTCCGCACCGACGTGACCGATCGGGCGCAGCTGCGCGAGCTCGCCGAGAAGCTGCGCGACAAGCTGGGCGACAGCGTCGTCCTCGTCGCCTCCGAGCACGAAGGCAAGGCGCAGCTGGTGCTCACGGTGGCCAAGCCGCTGCTGGGCCGCTACAAGGCGGGCGAGCTGATCAAGGGGGTCGCTCAGATCGTCGGCGGCTCCGGCGGCGGTCGCCCCGACATGGCGCAGGCGGGCGGCACCGAGCCCGCCAAGCTCGACGAAGCAGTCGAGTCACTGTATCGCGGCGTGGCAGGAGCCTGAGCGCGGGCGGTGCCGCGCGATTGCGGCGCCACCGGTCCGTGCACCACTCAAGGCGCTGGGCGCGTCGGCATCGTGGTGGGTGAAGCGCCCGTCAGTGCCTTGTAGGAGTCGAACATCAATTGGCGGACATACAAGGGGTTGTGGATGCCACCGGCGCCGCCGCGAGCGATCAACAAGTAATTATAGAGTGCGCCTGCCTCGCTGGCCGTGAGTGGCGTCGCGCTCGGGCGCGACTCGTCCAAAGCGAAGTTGGCGTCGCCTAGCTGAGCCGCGGTGAGCTCACCGAAGCCCTCGCTGTCTTCGCGAGTCAGCCAGCCCTTGGTGTTGAGCGTGCCGCGTAGCTCGCGCAACGTGCTCAGCATTTGCGACTGTTGACCACCCACATCGAAGGTGGTGGCGGTCGCGTGGCAGCCGTTCTTCGCGCACGTCGCGATCTGCGGGGCGAAGGAGTGGTTGCCGATGCCGTCGTTGCTCGCGACCGGGCTCATGTGGCACGAAACGCAGCCCTTCGCGAGAGCTTGATGCGACGAGTTGCCGTACTGGTTGTCGGCGAGGAAGTGATAGCCGCCCTTGCCAGTGTAGATATCGGTTTGGGGGCCTTCGTGCGGGCCAAATCGATTGTTGGTGATGGAATTGCTGGCGGTGATGTAGTTGGTCACGTCCTTCCGTGACTTGTGGCACCACATGCAGGCATTGCCGACGCCGTACGCGCCCGTTGGAGTACCGTCCGAAACACCAACGGCCGAGCTCTTCTCGATGTACGCTTCTTCATCTTCGCCCGTGGGGACACGCAGCGGAAAAGATCCTGCTACGTACGGTGCGCCGGTGTTGTGCGGATCGTTTTCTTCGGTCACGTCGTGGCAAGTCGTGCAGTGCACGACGGCAACTGTCGCGTGGCCCGCGTAGGTCGACTCAGCGACCTTCGTGCCGTTGAGGTAGCTGATCTGACCGTGGGTGACGTTCACTGGCCCCGTCGAACCCAGGTAGCGCACGTTACTTTCGAGACGTTGCTGAATACCGTCGATTGAATGGCAGTTGCCGCAAGCGGCGGTGCCGGTCCAGGAGTCCACCTCTTCACCGCCCAAATTGGCGACGAAAGTCGCGAAATGCGTGCTGGCCTTCCATTGCTCGACGATACCCGTGAAGCCGTGACACGGGGACAGGCAGCTCGTTTGCAACACGGAATCGGACGGCGCACCGGCGCTGCCGTTCGTGCTGTCGCCAGCTGGGCCCGCCGGTCCTTGCGGGCCCTCGGGCCCTTCAGAGCCTGCCGGACCCTTGGGCCCTTGTGGGCCGGCTTCGCCGGTTTCGCCGGTGCTGCCCTTGGGGCCTTGCGCGCCTGGGGGTCCTACGGGGCCGGTCTCGCCGTCATCACCCGCACACGCAGGCCCGATCGCAAAGAGAGTAAGTATAACCAAGAAGACTTGGCGAGTTGCGGTCATGGTTCCTCCGCGCGCTAACCGTGAGTGGCTCGCCGCGCCCGACGCGATACTGCGCCGCCGCGCGCACGCTGGTCAATCGAAAAGCCGGTCTGACGGACGATAGGGGGAGCAACTTAGACGGAACGCTTGCGTCGACGATGCTCCCACCTTTGTGTGTGTGCGCGGTACGCGCGGCAACGCGGCTGCGTCGCTCGCGATGTTCGGTGCGTCTTCGCAGAGGCGCAAAATTTGCGTCTCGTGCGCGGATGTTTCCGGCAAGTAAACTGCTGCGCAGGGCCGTCAAAGAACTGGCGCTCGAAAGATCGCATCTTCGCCAGCTGCTTACAGCGACGCGGGAACCTGGGTTGGCAGTCGCCCGCGCTTAGACCTTGCGACGCGCCTCTCGGCCACTCCAGAATGCGCGACTGTGGCCTTAGCAACTTCTTGGCTTGGGGTACTGTCGTTGGGAAGCGCGCTTGTAGCTGCCAGCATTCTCATCCATTACCTCGTCAAGAAGCCGGTATTGGACGTGGCGACCAAGCTGCGCTTGCTGCTTGGGCTCGGGGTCTTTCCGACGGTGGCAGCGTCTGCCTCGACGGTGGCAGGCATGGAGGAGACGACCCACCGTGAGTTTTGCGGCTCGTGCCACGTCATGGCCGCTCATTTCGACGATACCAGAGACCCGAGCTCGCAGTCCTTGGCCGCGCGTCACTCGCGCAATCCGTTCTTCGGCGACCGCAGCTGTTACGTCTGTCACGCCGACTACGGCATGCTCGGCTACGCGGTGACCAAGGCTGGTGGAATGCGTCACGTCTACTTGTACTACCTGGGTGGTTACCGGCAGATGTCGCTCGAGGAGGCCAAGAAAGACATCCATCTGATCAAGCCGTATGACAACCATAACTGCCGCCAATGCCACACCACGACGCTGGCCGACTGGCGGAGGGTGCCGGAGCACGACTCGCTGCGCGCCGAGCTCGAATCGAACAAGGTCAGCTGCGCCAGCGCCGGTTGTCACGGCTACGCGCATCCGTTCACCAAGCCGGCGGGGGCGATGACCGCGCCTGGCCCCGGGGCCTCGGCCTCAGCTGCGACGCAGGGCCCCGCCGCGAACGGCTCCGCGAGCCCCCCATGAGCACCAAGCTGCAAGCTCTGTTCGCGCGCATCGCGCGGCGCTCCATTACAGAGCTGACGCGCGGCGCCTGCGTGCTGGCCCTGATCGGCCTCGCCGTCATGGTGTACCCGCTGCTCTTTCCAAGCGCGATCGCGGTGGTGTTGTCGATGGGCATCGGTCATGTCATCGGCATCGCCGCGTTCGGAGCCTACTTTTTGGCCGTCATCTTCGATTTGGCGCGCAATCGTGGCCAGTGATGCCGCTCGGGGTCGACGGGCCAGGCCGTGGTGGTGGCTCGCGCTGATAGCCCTAACCATCGTCGCGTGCTCCGGCGGAGACAGCCCGCGGTCACCACACCCGGGCCAGGGCGTCTACGTGCCCGCGGTGTGGACGCTGGCGCGCCAGATCAGCGGCCACGACGTGCACGTCGTCAGGAAGCATGTCGCGTGCAATATGTGCCACAGCATCGGCGACAGTGAGATGGGACCGGTCAGACCGGAGCGATGCGCCACGTGTCACGAAAAGCAGGCCCAGCTCTCGCACGCCACCACGGAAACGGACGCGCAGCTCGGCGGCTCGAGCAAGACCAACTGTACCTTCTGCCATCGCTTCACCGACGACCCCACGATCGAAGCCTTCGAGGCGTTGCCGGGTGGGCAGCCGCTCAACGCGCACGCGCACCAAGCCGGAGATTGCGCGCACTGCCACTTGACCGCGCAGGGCACGACCCCGGCCGTTCAGGTCCACGACACCGAAAAGTGCCTCAGCTGCCACCGGCCCCACGAAGACGGCAAGCCCGTCTCCGCACCTTGCGCTAATTGTCATGCGGACGTGCAGTCGACGCATGGCAGCTCGACGGCTCGAGCTTGCACCACCTGTCATCAGAAGCAGCACGCCAAAGCCTCTGAAGCTCTAGCGACGTGTGTCTCGTGCCACTCGAGCCAGAAGCCGGTCGTGGCCGCCACGGCGTTGTTCGAGTCCGGGCACCGCGCGTGCGTGGGTTGCCATCGCCCGCACGAATTCGCCAAAGAACAGGCGGCGCCTTGCCGCTCTTGTCATGCCGACCTCGTGGTCTTGGGCGGCGCTAGAGCCACGGGTCACCAGCAATGCACGAATTGCCACTCGCCCCACGACGTGAAGGGGGGACCGGAGCAGGCTTGCGCGCGGTGTCATCAGAATCAGCACTCCGATCATCCGAAGCAGGGCGTGGTGGGCACCTGCGTGGGCTGCCATGACCCGCACCCGAGCGGCGCGCCGGTGCACGGCGGGGCGCGTGCCTGCAGCACGTGTCATCAAGCCGCCGCCAAAGATACCGATTTTCACGCGGGCGTTGCCTGCCAGCGCTGCCACGCGCCTCATGATTTCGTTCGCGAAGCCTCCGATCGGCGCGCGTGCTCGGCGTGTCATGCAGCCGAGCTGGGCAAGGTTGCCGCCCTCGGCGGGCACCAGGCTTGCCAGAGCTGCCACGCGGGTTTGCCACATCGGCCGTTGTTGCCGGTCACCTCCTGCGGCTCGTGCCACGCCGGCGAGCAGTCACGCGCCGTACCCGCCCACGCCAAGTGCGTAGGCTGCCACGATCCGCACGACGGTAAGCAGGCCAACGCTTGCAGCAGCTGCCACAAGGCAGAGCAGGCCAGCGCGCCCCCTGGCCACCAGGCGTGCACGAGCTGCCATGAGCCGCACTCTGGCTCGCGTGTGGCAGCGCCATGCGCCAAGTGCCACGCCAACCAGGCGCAGTCGAAGCATGGACAACTCAGCGCGACTTGCAGCGGCTGTCACCGACCTCACGGGCCGTCCGGCGTTAGCAGCCCACCCGCCTGCTCCAGCTGCCACAAGCAGCAGAGCCTGAGCGGGCTTCACCAGCAGCCGAAGCACGCGCCTTGCCGTCGCTGCCACGGTGGGCACGCTCTCGCGGCAGGCGCGATGCACGACGTGTGCTTGAGCTGCCACACGGATCGCAAGCAGCACTTTCCCGACGCGCCGAGCTGCTCCGCCTGCCACCTGTTTACCAAGACACGCTAGATTGAGACTAGCGTGGGCGCGTGAACGTCACGACGCCGTCGACGTGGAGCTCGGGGTGGAGAAAGCTCTTGCCGTCCAGCGCCGCGTCTTCGTGGCAGCGGCCGCAATCTTCGGCGTGATAAGGGTGCGGACGCGGCGGGGGTAGGCCGTGGCAGCTGCCGCAGGCGGCTTGGCTACCGTCCACCGTCGTCCATTGCGGAACCGTGAGCGTGCCTCCCGAGGCGTGGCCGTCGGGGAACACCGCGCCGTGGCAGGCGGTGTCCTTGCAGCTCCCATTTGCGTAGCCAGGGGTCGCCCCGAATGCGGCGGCCACGCCGGTGAAAGACAGCTCCGCGGGCCCAGCCGTGTCGAGGTGTCCGGGCGACAGTACCTCGCTCGGAACGTGGTGGCATTCGCCGCACGGCACCGCACGTGAGCGTCGCGTGCCCAGCACGTGGGTTTGATGCGCTCCGACCCCACGCCGGCTGGTGTCGTCAGCGCCGCTCACGTCTTTGGGTGGCGCGGGATTGAGGTCGCCGTGGCAGCCGGTGCAGCGCGCCTCGAGCTTCACGTCGACCACGCCGTCGACATGGCGCGACGGGTCGATGATGCTGCCATCGGCCGCGACCACTTCGCCATGACAGAGCGAGCACTCGTTCATCTGGGGATGGGGCGCGGGTGGTGGCGCGCCGTGGCAGCTCGCGCAGCCCAACGCGGCACGCTCCGTCCAGCGCGGTGAAGCGCCCGGATCTCCGGGGCCAGGCCCGTGGCACCAGCTATCGGCGCAGGTGGCGGTCGCGTGCTGCCAGGTTGGCGTGCGTCCGTCGGTCGTCGCGACGCCGGTGAGCTCCACTTCCGCAGGTAAGCCGTCGGCGTGCCGCGGATCTTCGGCTTTCTTCGGCACTAAATGACATTCACCGCAGGCGAGCGGGCGAGCTAGGCCACCGCCGCTCAAGTGCACGGCGTGCGCCCCGACGCCGATGTGGCTCACGGAGCTGTTGCCCTGAGTGTCGAAGGGCGGCGCCGGCTCGTCTCCCTTACCGTGGCAGCCGGCGCAGCTCGGAAGGCTCGATTCCACCTGACCATCGACGTGTAGCTCGGGCGCGCGAATATGGTTCTGGGCGTCGACGACGTCCCCGTGACACACGGCGCAGCGGTTGGACTGCGGGTGCGGCGTTGGCGGCGGCAAGCCGTGGCAGCTGCCGCAAGCCGCGGCCGAGTCACGCGGCTCGGTCCAAACCGCCTCCGCCGGGCCATGGCAGTAGCTATCGTTGCAGCGACGCGCGATGGGGTCGTAGCTCGGATCGTGCTCGTGAGCCCTGGCGAGCGGGCCGAAGTGCAACTCCGCCGGGGCGGCGTCGTCGGCGTGGCCAGGGCTGGTCACGGCCTCGGGGACGGTGTGACACTCGACGCACGCGAGCGCCGCGTGCGTCTCGCCCGGGTTGAGGTGGAGCGCGTGTGCGCCGACCCCGGGATAGGCAGAATCGGTTGCCCCCAGCAAGTCGCGAGGCGGAGCGGCGCGCAGCAGCGCATCGCCGCGGCGCGTGGGGTCGCCATGACAGGAGGAGCAGCTGTCGCCGAGCGCGTCACGTTTGTTCTCGGTGCGGCGCTCCAAGCAACCGCAGACGAGCCCGGCGAGGCTAGCCGCGACGGCCAGCAGCGCGGGCAGGCCGCGCGGAGGACGCGGGAGGAGGATCGTCGGCTCAGCCATGGCAATATCTGCACATTTCTGCGTTGGGGCTGCGCGCGCTCTGCCACCCCCGCGGGTGCGGATTGCCACCATAGCCGCCTACTTGGTGACAGCGAATGCAGTTGGTGGCGGGGCCCTGTTCGTGGCAGCTGGCGCACGCCAGGATGTCGCGGCGGGCTTCGGTTCCGTGAGAGCTGCGGCTGCCGAGCACGTTGCCCACCCAGCCGGGCGGGTGCGGGTTTGCGGCGCCGCGCCGATTCGCGCTCACGCCGCGCTCGACGTGGCACGCATCACACGTCTCGGGAGCGTGACACGTGGCGCAGCGAGTCGGCGAGGCCTCAGCCTCTATGGCGTGGCGTGTGATGAAGTCGCCGCGATGCACGAAAGCGCCGTCGAAGGCCTCTGGCTTACGGAGCTCTGCCGTCAGATCTTGGGTCACGTCGTGACACGATTGGCAGTCGGCTTGCGTGTGGCAGCTCTGGCACAAGCTCTTGTCCAGCGTACCGAGCTCACCATGGCGGCGCATGAAGGCGGCGTCGTGCTGCAAGAACGAGCGCGGCTTGGTGCGGCGCAGCGCGCGGTCGTCATGGCACGGTGTGCACTCTGCGTTTTGCCACTGTCGTTCGTGCTCATGACACGTCAAGCACTTGCTCATCGGCGGCAGCGTGGACTCGCCCTCCCGCACGACTCCCGAGTGACACGGTACGCACTGGCCCTGAATGCCGGGCATGGCCAGGTGTTGGTCGTGGTTGATGCTGATCTCACCCGAGACTCTCGGAGGCACGGTCGCGAGCGCGCTCAACGCCCGCGTCTCGCTCGGTCGATGGCAGCGCTGACACATGCCCACGTTCGGAAGCTTGTACTGTCGCTCCTGCTGCGAGACGGCGTGGCAGCTGTTGCAAGTCAGGCACGAGGGGCCGCCTGGCTTTCCGCAGGCGAGCTCGACGAGATGCAGACGATGGGGGAACCGCGGGGTAGCTTGCTCACCACAGGCCGCCACGAACGCCGAGAGGCACACGGCTACGCCGAGCACGTAGCTCAACCACGAAGCGCGGCGCCGCTGTTTCATCGGAATACACCTCGGTTCGAGTAGCCAAACTCGTAGGCCACGCGCAGCAGCGTTTGGGCGTCGAGGGCGGCGTACGGGCTCCGTGACAGCGACGCTCCCCAGAGCACGCTCAGCGCGGCCGTCGGCGCATAGGACAGCGTGCCGGAGTACACCGACGACGTGGCGTAGCCGAGCACCGCATGATCGTAGAGATAGGCATACGCTTCGAGGCTCGCCGAGGTGCGACCGAACAGGGCTCGGGAGAGGGATGAGCGAAGGGAGTGGTAGCCGTTGCTCGGCGCCAGCAGCCTCACATAGGTCAGGCGCAGCAGCGTGCGGGCGTCGGCGCGCAGGCGCACGGTTCCTTCGACGCGTCCACCCGGCCTGTTGTCGTCGTACAGCGTGAGAAAGCTGGCTCCTTCGAGCGACACCGGACCGAGCGCGCGCACACTCGCCGTTCCTCCCAGCTCGTCGAAGCGGTCGGTGGAAAACACGGACAGCACCGATTGGCGCGAGAGCCAGAGCGCGGGGTGGGTGTGCACGTATTCGAGCGACAGCCCGAGGGCTTCGAAGGGCGTCACGTCCGCCCAGAGTCTGGAGTCTGCGAGGCGACCGGAATCGGCGTCCAGCACCGCGCTGCCCGAGAAGAGCAGGGCGCTCGAAACGTTGGCCCGCCCGTCGAGGCCCAGGTTGCGGTGGGCCAAATCGCCGTGCTCGCGCTGCTCGTGAAAGGAGCCGCTCGCGCTGAACGCGTGAGAGCTGTAGCTCAGTCGGCCCCCTCCCAGCCAGTAGCCGCCGCGCTGCGGTTGTTGGAAGGCCTGCGCGTCACGTAGGAGCGAATCTGCGTCGGAGCCAAGATGGTGGTATCCGGGCCGGGCGTTCCAACGTGGTAGTACAGTGAGACCGGCGTACGCCTGGGCCGAAAAGCCTGCGCCCAGCTCAGCGCCGAGCAAGACGCCATCGAAGCGAGCGAACCGCGCTGCACCGCCCACGAACTGCTGCCGGCCGAAGCGAGCCAGCATGGAGTCGTGCCGGTAATTGACGAACGCGGTTTGTACGTCTCCGTCGAGGGGCTGCTCGGCGACGTTGCTGATCGGCCAGACGCGCGCCCAGGCGGCGAGCTCCAAGTCAACGCTGTTTTTGCGCCAAGCGGTATCCAGATCTTTGGCCCCCAAAAACACGTATTGGGACAACGGCAGAGCGGTGCTCGTGTCGACGAGCGAGCCTGCTGGACCCGGCTGAAGGGCACGCCGGAATAGCGCGACGTAGGTCTCGGAGCGGGCGCTGAGGTCGAAGCGATCTTGCTGCACGGACGGGGCCTTCACCGGCAGCGGCTGCGCCGCCGTGATCGATACACTCAAGAACGTTAGAGCCGCCGCTCCTCCGCTCAATCGCGCTGCCCGCATCGGCCCATGAATAACCCATCAGCCCTCAGAACCATAGGAACAATACGAGCGACGTGAGAGAGAGGGCGCGTTCGCGCTTCACGGGTCGCGCGAGTGATTGGTATACTTCGCGCGAGGTGAACATGGTCGAGCTCAACGATCCGACGCGACGCGACGCGAGGCCCCCTGCATTGACGCACGACATCTGGCGGCAACAGCAGGCGCTCGCGGCGTTCTTCAGACCGCAAAACGTGGCCGTTATCGGCGCGACGGAGGCGGCCGGCAGCGTGGGTCGAACCATCCTCCGCAATCTGATCAGCTCGCCCTTCGGAGGCACGGTTTTTCCGGTAAATCCTAAGCGTCCGAGCGTGATGGGCATCAAGGCGTACCCGTCGATCGCCGAGGTTCCGGCCCAGGTCGATCTAGCCGTGATCGTGACTCCTTCCAGCACGGTGCCGGGCATCATTGCCAGCTGTGCGGCGGCCAGAGTTCCGGCGGCGCTGATCATCTCTGCTGGTTTCAAGGAGCTGGGCGCGCCGGGTGTCGAGCTAGAACGTCAGCTGTTGGCGGAGGCACGCAAGACGGGCATGCGCATCGTCGGGCCGAATTGCCTCGGTGTGATGAGCCCCACCACCGGGCTGAACGCAACTTTTGCGCGTGACATGGCGCGCACCGGCAACATAGCATTCGTGAGCCAGAGCGGCGCACTGCTGACTGCGATTCTCGACTGGAGCTTGCGCGAGCAGGTTGGCTTCAGCGGCTTCGTATCTACCGGCAGCATGCTGGACGTGGGCTGGGGAGACCTGATTGACTATTTCGGTAGCGATCCGCGCACCAAGGCAATTCTGCTGTACATGGAGACGATCGGCGACGCGCGCGCGTTCATGTCGGCGGCGCGCGAGGTCGCCCTGAGCAAACCCATCATCGTGATCAAGGCTGGGCGCACGGAAGCGGCAGCAAAAGCCGCTGCCTCGCACACCGGAGCGCTCGCAGGCTCCGACGAGGTGCTCGACGCGGCCTTTCGCCGCTCGGGCGTGCTGCGGGTCAACACCATCGCAGAGCTGTTCAACATGGCCGAGATCCTGGCCAAGCAACCGCGCCCCCGCGGACCAGGCCTCACTATCGTCACCAACGCGGGGGGGCCGGCCGTGCTCGCGACCGACGCGCTGGTAGCCGGCGGCGGCCAGCTCGTCGCACTGTCACCCGAGACCCGCGCCGCGCTCGACGGCGTGTTGCCGGCGGCCTGGAGTCACGCCAACCCGATCGACGTGCTGGGAGACGCGGGCCCCGAACGCTACGTGCAAACGCTCGAGATCGCGGCCCGCGACCCGAGCTCCGATGGGCTGCTCGTCATCCTGACACCGCAGGACATGACCGACGCCACGCTCACGGCCGAGGCGCTGCGTAGGTACGGCAAAGTCGCAGACAAGCCGCTGCTCGCCAGCTGGATGGGGGGCGCGAGCGTCGCGGCGGGGTCGGAGATCTTGAACCGCAACGGCATCCCGACGTTCGACTATCCAGACAGCGCCGCCAGCGCGTTTTGCAACATGTGGCGCTACACCCGCAACTTGCAAGGCCTGTACGAGACGCCCACGCTAGGCGACGACCCCGGTATACAGCCGCATATTGCCGAGCAAATCATCCGCCAGGCCCGCGAGGAGTCCCGCACTCTGCTCGACGAGCACGAGTCCAAGCTCTTGCTGTCGGCCTATGGCATTCCCGCGGTCGAAACCCGGCGCGCAAGCGACGCAGACGAGGCCGTGCGCGTAGCGCGCGAGCTCGGCTATCCGGTCGTGCTGAAGCTGTACTCACGGACCATCACCCACAAGACCGAGGTCGGGGGCGTGAAGCTCGACCTGATGAACGACGCCGCGGTCGAGGCGGCGTTCACGGCCATTCGGAGCAAGGTGCAGGACGTGGCGGGGCTCGAGCACTTTCAAGGCGTCACCGTGCAACGCATGGTTCGCATGGCCGACGCTTACGAGCTGATCGTCGGCAGCGCGAGCGATCCGCAGTTCGGGCCGGTGCTGTTGTTCGGATTCGGAGGGCAGCTAGTCGAGGTCTTCCGCGACCGAGCGTTGGCGCTGCCCCCCCTGAACGCAACGCTGGGGCGCCGCTTGATGGAGCGGACCAAGATCTATGGCGCCCTCACGGGCGTGCGTGGCCGGCCCCCCGTGGACTTGGCGTTGCTCGAGCAGGTGCTGGTCCGCTTCAGTCATTTGGTGCTCGAGCAGCCGTGGATCCGTGAGATCGATATCAACCCGCTACTGGCTTCCCCGAGCGGCGTGCTGGCGCTCGACGCACGCGTCGTGCTCTACCCTAGCGACGTGCGTGAAGAGCAGCTGCCGCGCTCGGCGATCCGGCGCTACCCGACTCAATACGTCACCCCCTGGCGCCTGTCGGACGGGACCGAGGTCTTGATCAGGCCCATCCGCCCCGAAGACGAGCCGTTGATCGCAGAGCTACACCGCAAGCTGAGTGAACGAAGCGTTTTCCTGCGCTATTTTCAGCCGCTGCAGCTCGACCAGCGCACCGCCCACGAACGGCTGATCCGGGTGTGCTTCAACGACTACGATCGGGAGTTAGCGTTGATCGTCGAGCGTCGCGATTCGGGGGGCGCCCAAATCCTGGCCGTAGGCCGACTCAGTAAGGTGCCCGGCCAGAGCCACGCAGAATTTGCGCTCGTCATCGACGACCAATGGCAGCACCGCGGGCTCGGAACGGAGCTCTTGAAGCGGCTGGTCAAGATCGGCCAAGACGAGAAGGTTTCGGCCATCACCGCCGACATCCTGCCTGGAAATGTGGCGATGCGACGCATCTGCGAAAGGCTCGGCTTCCGCTTGGAGCACGAGCTCGGCGACGGCATCATCAGAGCCGTGATCGTGCTGGACGAGCATTGACCTCGCGTGGTTCATGGTAGGGTGCGAGCCATGAGGTCGGGCTTTGTCATGGGCGCGGCAGTGGTCATCGCTGCCATCGTCGGCGTGCTGGCGCAGCACCAAACGGAGCCGGCGCGCCCCTATTCCGTCGTGGCCGAGCGCGCAGACGGCTCACCGAGACTGTCGGATGCCGACGAGCAGGCCAGCGCCGACGTCGGTGAGGCGCTGCGCGGACGAGTTCTGGAAGTCATCGATGTCGCGCAGTACACGTACCTGCGGCTAGCTGCTGGGCAAGGTGAGGTGTGGGCGGCTGTCAGCAAGGCTCCCGTCGCGGTCGGTAGCGAGGTGACCGTCGTCGACGCCAATCGAATGGAAAGGTTCCAGAGCGCCACCCTGAAGCGCACCTTCGACGTGATCTACTTCGGGAATCTCGGCGCGACGGGCCACTCATCCCCTTCCGAGCTGCCCGCCGGGCACCCGCCCATCGGCGGTGCTAGCGCCCCGCCGATGGGCGCTCCCGTCTCCGGCCTGACCACCAACACGCCGCTGGTGCCCGTGGCACGAGCTTCCGGTCGAGGGGCCCACACCATCGGTGAGCTGTTCGAGCAGCGCGCAGGCCTCGCGGGGCGTGTCGTGCGTGTTCGCGGCCAGGTCGTCAAGGTCACGCCCGCCGTGCTCGGCAAGACCTACTTGCGGTTGCGCGATGGCAGCGGTGCGACGGCGGAACAGCGCGAGCTCGTCGTGACCTCGCAGCTCGTCGCGCGTGTGGGTGACGTCTCGACCTTCGAAGGCACGCTGCTGACCGAGGTAGACGTCGGAATCGGCGTGACTTATCCGATTCTGCTGTCGGACGCGAAGCTGATCGACGAGCCGAGCTCCGCCCACGTCGTCCCGGGCAACTCGCCTTAAGACCCTCGCCATTCACCCGCGTTCGCTCCGCCGCCACGGGCGCCGCCCGAGCGGCCGCGCGCAGCGTCTTGGCCCAGGCGGCACTGCACGGCGACGGGCGCGGCGATAGCCGGCGGCCGCGAGATCACCAGAAATTCGGCTCTGGCGTGAGCTCGACACCGAAGCGCGCCAGTACGCCGGCGCGGATGCGCAGCGCGAGCCGCTTCACTTCCTCAGCGGTGGCACCGTCATGCGCGATCAGCGAAAGTGCATGCTTGGTCGACAGCCCGACGTTCCCATCGCGGAGCCCCTTGCCGAAGCCGCTGCGCTCGATCAACCAGCCCGCCGCCAACTTGATGCGTCCGTCCGGCTGAGGGTACATGGGCACCGCGACACCGCCCCCCACCTGGCGTACGCGCTCGAGGTCGGCCGCGCCCACGATCGGGTTCAAGAAGAAGGAGCCGCAGCTGCGCCCGTTGGGGTCGGCGGGGTCGAGCAGCATCGACTTTTCGCCGCGCACCGCCAAAACGCAGGCGCGTAGCTCGGACAGTGTCGGCTCCGCCACCCCGCGCCGGGCCAGCTCACGTTGCAGATCGGGGTAGGCGGCCTCGGCCGGCGCTCGCTCGGCGAGCCCGAAGCGCACCGCCGTGACGACGAAGCGGTCCGGCGCCTCGGACTTGAAAAAGCTGTCGCGGTAGGCGAAGCGGCAAGCTTCGGCGGTGAGCTCGAGCGCCGCCAGCGACACGCGATCGACGACGCGCACGGACGTGATGGTCTCCGCTACCTCTTGGCCGTAGGCGCCGACGTTCTGAATCGGAGTGGCTCCTGCGCTGCCGGGAATGCCGCTGAGCCCCTCGATTCCGGCCAGACCGCGCCGGACGGCGGCCTCGACCACGTCGTCCCAAGGCTCTCCCGCGCCGGCCGTGAGTGTGGCGTCGCCGCTCGGACGAGAGAAGGCGAGGCCGCGTAGGCCCATCGCGATCACCAAGCCGTCGAAGCCCGCGTCAGCGATCACCGAGTTGCTGCCGCCACCGAGCACGCGCACCGCGAGGCCCCGCTGGCGCGCCCAGCCTAGCGCCTCGCGCACGTCGTCTTCGGTGTGAGCTTCCGTGAAGTAGCGTGCGGCGCCGCCGACGCCTAGAGTCGTGCGCGGACCGAGCGGTACGTTTTCGCGGAGCTGCAAGCCGCCGCAGCATAGTTCCAGGATCGGGGCCGAACAATCAGATGCGGCGCTGTTTGCGCGTGGCGCCGGCGCCCTTGGCCAGACCGGGGCGGACGGCGTCGGCAGGCGCGAGCACGTTGGAGCGGCGCGCGATGCGACGCTGGAGCAGCGCGTGCGCCTCGACCGACAGCTCGCGGCCGACCACCGGCGCCTCCGCGACGCAATCGGCGAGCACGATCAAGCGCTCCATCGCCGGGGCCTTCGTGTTGAGCAGCACTACCAGCTTGCCCTTCAAGCGGCACTTCCCGCCCGGATGCACTCCCCACAGTGGCTCGGAGCGAACGCTCAAGCCTCGGCCCGCGAGCACGCGGGAGAGCTCCGAGATGAGCCGCTCGTTGTTGTCCACGAGCTTCGAATCCTACGCGCGCAGGCAGAAAAGAGGAGCACAATCGGCCGCTTGGCCAAATGGGTATGGATTTCAGGGATTTGCGGCGAGCCGAGGGACCGTGCTATCTCGCCAGATGTTCGGTGTGCTGCCGGAGGAGGGAGCGATGTTCGCTCTCCAGGAGCCACCGTTTGGCTGAGCGCGTTGTTCGAAAACACCACGCTCCCCCACCGAGAGACGAAGTTTAATGACGTTCACTGAAGCCGCGGCGCAGGTTTTGCGCCTCGTGGGCAAGCCCCTCCACTACAAAGAGATCACCGACGTAGCCATCGAGAAGAACCTGCTGAGTCACGTGGGCAAGAGCCCTGATGTGACCATGGGGGCGCGCCTGGCGGCGCTGGTCAAGAAGGGCGACAAAGAGAACCCGCTGGTGCGCGTTCGGCCCGGCGTGTTCGCTCTGCGCGAATGGGACCAGGCGATGATCGACAAGGGGCTGCAAGATCGCACGCCCGCGCTCGAGAAGCTCGCCGGGCAAGAGGTCAATTTCGCGGACATCGCCCTCGAGCGTAAGAGCGGCGCCGAGGCATCGTCGACGACGGGGGCGGCGGAAGACGAGGAAGAGTCGGCGCTGCTGGCGCCCTCGGAAGAAGAGCGCGTCCGCGCCGATCTGGCCGCCCACGGCAGCGAGCTCTTTGCCTCCGAAGACGACGACGACGAGCCGATCTTCGGCGCCGCCACCGCCGCCAGTCCGGCCCCGGCTGCCGTCGTCGCCGGCGACGATGCGGGCGGCGATGGTCGACGCCGCGGGCGCCGGCGTCGCGGGCGTGGGCGGAGCGAAGAGCGCGGCGGCGACGATCTGCCGGCATATACCGTGTCCGACGCGCCGGCGGAGCTTCCTCCCGAGCTCGTACAAGAAGTCGAGGCGCGCGCGCTCGAGCGCGAAGATCGCGTCCCCGACGAGCGCTTCGACAACGAGGCACCGGTCGAGGCGCGCCGTGAAGAGCGCGCCCCGCGTGACGAACGCTTTGCCCAAGGTGGTCGTGGCCGCGAGCGCGAGCGTGACCGTGACCGTGACCGTGGTGAGCGCGATCGGGTGGCGGAGCGCGATCGCGGTGAGCGACCGGTTGCGGTCGAGCGCAGCGCGGCCGCGCTCGACGAGGTGGTCGGCAAGGACCTGGCCGACGCGGTCGAGTCGATCGTGGGCGGGTTCGATCGCAACCGTGGTCCGGTCGCGGTCCAGACTCTGGTCGACGCGGCCGCGCGCCGCGGTCGTTACGCGGGCGAGCTTTCGGTGGGGCAGGGCTTGATGCTCGGCGCCGCCCGCGCCGACAACCTCCGCCGCGCCGCCGACGGCCGGCGTCCGCGGTTCCGCATCTCGGGCAATCGCTTGGCGCTCACCGAGTGGCAGATGGATCCCGAGCTGCTGCGGATCGAGCGCGACGTCACGAGCCTGGTCGAGCGCTACCGCGAGGTCTCGCGTCGCTCGCTGCTGCGCTTGCTGCAAGATTTGCCCCAGCGCGGTCTGGGCGAGCTGGTGCTGCTGCTGCTCGAGCATTGCGGCTTCAGCGAGCTGTCGAGCGTTCGTCGGCAGGGCGCGCACGGCGCCGAAATGCACTTCAGCGGCAAGCTCAAGAGCGCGAGCAGCGAGGTGCGCACCGCGATCGTCGTGCGGCGCGACGGTCGCGAAGTGGGGCGCGAGCGGGTGACGGAGCTGCGCGGCGCCCTACATCACTACGGCCCTGCCCACGCGGGTTGGATCATCACCACGGGCCAGGTCCTCAGCGGCGCGCGCGAAGAAGCCAACGCGGTCGGGGCGGCGCCCGTCGCGGTGCTCGACGGCATGGCGCTGGCGGAGCTGTGTGAGCGGTACTCGGTGGGCGTGGCGCGGCACCAGCTGTCACTACCGCTGCCCGACTTCGACGTGCTGGAAGGGCTGCGCTGAGCGCGTGGCCCTCGGTGCCGCTCTGGCGCGCTCCGCCGCGCTGATGCTGCCGTTGTGGGTGGGGGTGACGGGCTGCCATCGCTCGGCCCCCGCCTCGCGCTTCCCCGACGCGGCGACGCTGCTGGCACGCCTGCACGAAGAGCAGGCGTGCAGCCGCGGCCTCTCCGGCGAGGGTAAGCTCGATTACTTCGGCAAGGAGGGCCGCATCCGCGGCTCGATCTTGTTCATGGTTTCGAGCCCCGATCGCGTGCGCCTCGACGTGGTGAGCCCCTTCGGCGCCACGATTTCGACGCTCACCTCGGACGGGACCGCATTCTCGCTCTACGACCTGCGGCAAAAGGTGTTCTTGCACGGGCCCGCCAGCGCTTGCAATCTCGCCCAGTTCACGCACGTACCGATGCCGCCGCACGCGCTCGTCAGCCTGCTGCGCGGCGAGCCGCCGCTGCTCACCCACGCGCCCGCCTCCGCGACCTTGGATTGGGAGGCGGGGCGCTACGTCGTGCGCATCGCCAGCGCTCACGCCGCGACGGAAGAGATCGCCATCTCGCCCAGCGACGAAGACTACGACAAACCGTACGCCGCTCAGCGCCTGGACCTCGCTAGCGTCGAGGTCAAGCAGCAGGGCTACGTGCTGTATCGGGCGGAGCTCGCGGAGCACGTGGGCGCGGTCACCGCCCCGCCGCGCTCCGATCCCGACGGCATCGACCCCGACGTGCCTCCGAGCGGTCCCGCTTGCCGGGCGCGCGTGCCGCGTCGGATCCATCTCGAGGTGCCGGCGGAGGAGCAAGATTTACTGCTGAGCATCAGCGAAATCGCCCACAATCCGCCGCTGCGTCCGGGCGCGTTCGAGCAGCGTCCGCCGGGCGGCGTGGTGGTGCGCTCGTCGCCCTGTCATTGATGCGCTCGCCCGAGGGCGGCTCTCGAGGATGACCCGGCGTCGGCAGGAAGGCGCCTTGCGCGTTTGAAATCAGACTTTCGCGCGTAAGTATTTCTCGATTTCGCGAGCGACCGCGGACGGTGCAGGCTCGCGACCGAGCGCGCGCACACGGTTGCCGAGGGCCGCCACGGGAGTTTCTGCAAGCAGGCCGCGGTGCGGCAGCCATCAGGTGGGGGCAGAGGGTGACACGGCCTTGAGGATCGCCCCGGGGCGGTCGCTCACGATGTAGTCGACCCCGAGCGCGGCGAGGGTGCGGGCGCGGGCTTCGTCGTTGACGGTCCAGACTCCGACCAGCACGTTCTTGCTGCGCCACGCGTGCATGCGCGGCTCCGTGACGAGCACGTGCTCCGGGTGCACCGCGCGCGCGCCCATGCGGCTGAAGGTCGCGGCCCCGACCAGCGCCGCGGCGCGGGCGACGGGGCTCTTGGTGTGGAACAGAAACGCCGACGGAACGACGGGCAGGGCGCGGGCCAGACGCCAGACGAAGCGCGGATCGAAGCTGGAGAGCACCACGCCGCGCGGCGCGTGGGGATGCTTCGACAGCAGGTCGATCACGCCCCCTACCAGGTCGCGCCGGCGGCGGACGTCGGACTTGACCTCGACGTTGACGAGTTGATCGTGCTGTCTGGCCCAGTCGAGCACGTCCGACAACAACGGCACGCGCTCGCCGCCGCCGACGTCGGCGCGCTCGGTCTCTCGCCAGCTGAGCTGCTCGACGGCGCGGCGATCGGCGCCGCCGGTGACGCGCGCGAGGGTGGGGTCGTGGAGCACGACGATTTGGCCCGATTTGACGAGCCGCACGTCGAGCTCGACGCCGTGGGCGCCTTCGCCACGCGACAGCTCGAAGGCGGCGTGCGTGTTCTCGGGCGCAGCGTGGCGCGCGCCGCGATGGCCGAGGACGAGCGGCGCCTGACCTGGCGTCCGCTTCAGTCGCTCCAGGACCGCGCGCGGGCTCATGCGCTCGAGGCTAGGCGGCTCCCGCGACTTCGCCGTTCAGCTCGGTCGCGATGCTGCGCGCGACTTTCCGCGCCTCGTCGAGAGCGGCGCTCGGAAACGAGATGCCGCCGACGACGGGGTGACCACCGCCGCCGTAACGAGCGCAGATCGCGCTGATGTCGGTATCGAGCGGGCGCCCCGACCAAGGGTTGTAACCGACGGAGATCTTGGGCCCATTTTTGAGCAAGCCGACCACCACCGAGTACACCGAGTCGGGGAACAGCGCGTAGGTCACGAACTTGCCGACGCTCTCGAGCACGCTCTCGGTCAGATCGACGAACACGACGCGACCGAGTCGTTCGCTCTTCTGCTTCACGCGGGCCACGAAGCGCTCGTGCTTCTTACCGAGCGGCTTGTAGCGGTTGACGACGGCGCGGCTCTTGGCGACCTCTTCGAGCGGACGCCGGAGCAGCTCCGGCACCAGATCTTTGAAGAACGCGTCGTCGCCGTAGTGCTCGACCACGCTGACGAGCTGCATGATCGGCGAGCGGCGGCTGACGGCGTCTTCGGGCGAGGCGAAGCGCGCGGAGTCGACGAGGTCGGCCCATTTCACGAGCTCCGACAGATCGGAAAGCTCGACGCCGAAGCGCTCGCGCCCGATGTCGGCGATCAGCTTCGTGCACGACGAGTAGGCGGCGTCGAAGAAGAACTGTCCCGAGCCGCGGCGCGCTTCGAACACTTCACGGTCGGCGTCCGACCCGAAGGCGGTGCGATGGTGGTCGAAGTACCAGCTCAGCTTCGGGGAGGGGTTGAAGCGGTAGTCGAGGATCGCGTTCTCGTCGCCGGTGAACAGCTTCTCCTCGGCGCGGGCCTGACCGGTCCCGTAACCGCAGGTGCGATATTCGAAGCTGGCCTCGGCGGCCCCGAGCTCCTTCATCAGTCGCGAAAAGACCACCGCGCTGGATAAACCATCGAAGCAGTGGCCGTGGGTTGCCACCACGAAGCGCATCTTCGCGGTCTTAGCATGCTCCGCCGTCGGCCGCGAAAAAGCGCGCACGATCGGGCAACCGGCCCCGCTCGTGGCCGAGGAGGAAGCATGCCGCTGGCTCGCGAGCTACTGGGTGACGCTTTACCGCCGCGTTTGGCCGATTTGCCGGAGCCGCCGCGGCATCTTTACCTGCGCGGCGAGCTGCCGCGCGGGCCCGCGGTGGCGGTCGTCGGCACGCGCAACGCCTCGGCCGAGGGCTTGGCGTTCACGCGCAGCTTCGCGGCGGAGCTGGCGGCGGCGGGTGTGGCGATCCTGTCAGGTGGCGCCCAGGGTATCGACACCGCGGCGCACCAGGGCGCCCTCGACGCCGGCGGCGTGACGGTCGTGGTGACTGCGGCCGGCTTCGAGCACCCGTTCCCCAAGGAAAATGCCGGGCTTTTTCAGCAGGTTCTCGACGGCGGCGGCGCCTACCTGTCGCTGTTTCCCGACGACGTCCCCGCGAAGCGGCCCGCGTTCTTCGCTCGCAACGCCTGCCTTGTCGCGCTCTCCCATGCCGTGGTCGTCACCCAGGCGCCCTTCATCAGCGGCGCGGCCAACGCCGCGAAATGGGCGAGGCAGCTCGGTCGGGCGCTGTTCGTGGTGCCGCATTCGCCGTGGGTGACGCAGGGCAACGGAGCCATCCAGGAGCTGCGTCGGGGAGGGCGCCCCCTGGACCGTCCTAAAGAAGTGCTTAGGTTCCTACGCGCCGCTGGTTTTCATCCACTGGCGGCGGCCCCGGCCCAGGGCAAGCTGTTCTCGTCGGAGCCTGGTGACGACGACCCGGTGCTGCGCGCGCTCAGGGAAGGTGCCGTTCACGCTGACGAAATCGTCGACCGGACCGGCCTTTCCTTGGCAACCGTTCAGCAACGGATCTTGACTCTTGCGCTCTCCGGGGTGTTAGTTCCGGGCCCACTGGGCTCCCTGAAACCTGTAACTGACTGAATTCATTGAGTATTGCCCCGTGGCCCGGTGATCACGGGGTTGCGCGACCGCCCGGAACGTCGCATTCAGGGGGCGAGAAAGGGACAGCACGCCCGCATGCCCAAGACCCTCGTCGTCGTCGAATCCCCCGCCAAAGCCAAGACGATCCAGAAATACCTCGGTAAGGGGTACGAAGTGTTGGCCAGCAAGGGGCACGTCAAAGATCTGCCCAAGAAGATGGGCATCGACGTCGAGCACGGCTTTCGTGAAACCTACGAAGTCATCGAGGCCAAGTCGAAGGTGCTGCTCGACCTCAAGCACGAGGTCAAAGACGCCGACGTGCTGCTGCTCGCGACCGACCCTGATCGTGAAGGCGAAGCTATCGCCTGGCATTTGATGGAAGAGCTCCAGCGCCCCGAGCTGTCGGTGCGGCGGGTCGAGTTCGAAGAGATCACGAAGAAGGGCGTGCAGCGCGGGCTCGATAACCCCCGAGACTTGGACCAGAACCTGTACGACGCGCAGCGCTGCCGCCGCGTGCTCGATCGCATCGTGGGCTACGACGTGTCGGCCCTGGTCTGGTCCAAGCTGGCGTTCGGCTTGAGCGCGGGCCGCGTGCAGTCGGTGGCGCTGCGGCTGATCGTGGAGCGCGAGCGCGAGATCGAGGCGTTCGTGCCCGAAGAGTACTGGAACGTCGGCGTCTCGCTGAAGGGCAAGGCCAAGACCAGCTTCAGCGCGCGCCTCACCAAGGCCGACGGCGAGAAGCTCGAGGTCAAGGAAGGCAAGCTCGCGGCCCAGGTGAAAGACGAGCTGACGGGCGCAACCTACAAGGTAGCGAACGTCACCCAGCGCGAGCAGAAGCGCAACGCGCTCGCCCCGTACACCACCAGCAAGATCCAACAAGACGCGACCAGCTACCTGCGCTTCACGACCAAGCGCACGATGAGCATCGCGCAGAAGCTGTACGAAGGCATCGACCTCAAGAAGGACGGCGGCCTCGTCGGCTTGATCACTTACATGCGTACCGACTCGGTGCGCGTCAGCCCCGACGCGATCATCGAGGCGCGCGCGTACATCGAAGCCACCCACGGCAAGCAATTTCTGCCGGCCCAGCCCAACGCCTTCAAGTCGCGCAAGGACGCCCAAGAGGCGCACGAAGCGATCCGCCCGACGTCGCTCGAGTACACGCCAGCCAAGGTGCGGAAATACCTGACCGACGAGCAGTACAAGCTCTACAAGCTGGTCTGGGACCGCTTCTTGGCCTCGCAGATGGCGCCCGCGGTCTACGATCAGACCGGTATCGACATCGAGGCCGTCTGCAAGGCGGGCTCCGAGCACAAGGTGCTGGGCCTGCGCGCCAGCGGTAAGGTGCTGAAGTTCGCGGGCTGGCTAGAGCAGTACCAATCGACCAAAGACGCCGCCAGCGCCGACGCCGAGGGCGCCGAAGAGGGCGCGCCCAAGGAGCTGGCGGGCGAAGAAGACGCCAAGGAAACCAGCGGCGAAGCCGGCGCGGCGGCGGCGGCGGCGGCGGAAGACGAAGAAGGGCTACTGCCCGAGCTGGCGGTGGCGGAGGCGCTGACGCTGGTGACGCCGCCGGGCGTGCTCGCGGAGCAGAAGTTCACGCAACCGCCGCCGCGTTTCAACGAAGGCTCGCTGGTGCGTGAGCTCGAGAAGCGCGGCATCGGCCGACCCTCCACCTACGCCGAGATCATCAGCAAGGTGCAGGCGCGTGACTATGTCGAGCGTTTGCCCGGCGGCCAGATGAAAGCCTCCGACCTCGGCAAGACGGTGGTCGACGGCCTCGTCTCCACCCAGCTCGACTTCATGGAGCCGAGCTTCACCGCCAAGATGGAAGAAGACCTGGACGACGTGCAGGCGGGCAAGCTCGAGCGCGTGAAGCTGCTCGAGCGCTTTTACGGCCGCTTCCGCGAGGTGCTCGACGTCGCCAAGAAGAAGGCGCGCTGGGCGCCCGAGCCGGAGATGACGGACTTCCCCTGCCCGGAGACCGGCGATCAGGGTCACAAACTGCTGAAGCGCTGGAGCAAGAACGGCTTCTTCCTCGGCTGCGAAGACTACCCGAAGTGCAAGTACACGCGCGACTTCGGCGCCGACGGCACGCCGCAGCCGGTGAAGCTCACCGACTACGACTGTGAGAAGTGCGGCAAGAAGATGATCATCAAGAGCGGCCGCTACGGCGAGTTCTTGTCGTGCAGCGACTACCCGACCTGCAAGACCACGCGCCCGGTTCCGCTCGGCGTGCCGTGTCCGAAGTGCGGCGGCGACATCGTCGAGGTGCGCTCGAAGAAGCGCGGCTCCAAGTCGTTCTACGGCTGCACCCGCTACGCGGCGACGCCGAGCTGCGATTTCAAGCTCTGGCAGAAGCCGGTCGCGATCCCGTGCCCGGTGTGCGCTTGCCCGTTCATGACCATCGGCGGCGGCGCCAAGAACCCCAAGCTCGTGTGTGGTCGCGGCAAAGACTGCGGCTACTCGCGCCCCTACGAGGAGGGCTCGCTGGAAGCGGCTGCCGGCGGCGGGGACGGCGCCGCCGACGCGCCCGACGAGAGCTCGGACGCTCCGAAGCGTGGTGGTCGCAACGTGCCGGCCGCGGTTTCGCCGTGAGCGCGCCCGTCGTGACGATCGTGGGCGCGGGCCTCGCCGGCTGCGAGGCGGCGCTCACGCTAGCCGCGCGTGGCTTCCAGGTCCGCCTGTTCGAGCAGAAGCCCAAATCGCGCACCCCTGCCCAGGAGACCGACAAGCTCTGCGAGCTGGTGTGCTCGAACTCGTTCCGCGGCGCCGCGCTGTCGAACGCGGTCGGCTTGCTCAAAGAAGAGATGCGCCGCCTCGGCTCGTTCGTGATGCAAGTCGCCGACGAGACGAAGGTCCCTGCCGGCGGCGCGTTGGCCGTCGATCGCGAGCGCTTCGCCGACGGCATGACGCGGCTGATCCGGCAAAATCCCGCCATCGAGCTGCGCGAAGAGCTGGTCGAGGGCCTGCCCGACGCGCGGCCGACCATCATCGCCACCGGCCCGTTGACGGCCGACGCGCTGGCGCAGAGCATCGCCGCCAAGGTCGGCCGCACCGCGCTCGCCTACTACGACGCGATCGCGCCGATCATCAGCGCCGACTCGATCAACTGGGATGAGGTCTTCATGGCCTCGCGCTGGGAGAAGGGTGACAGCGACGAGGACAAAACCGCTTACGTCAACTGTCCGCTCACCGAGGCCCAGTACAAGGCGTTCGTGGCCGAGGTGTGCGCGGCCCGCAAGGTCGAGCCGAAGAGCTTCGAGGACGTGCGCTACTTCGAAGGGTGCCTGCCGATCGAGGTCATGGCGGAGCGCGGCGAGATGACGTTGGCGTTCGGCCCGATGAAGCCGGTCGGTCTGACCGATCCGCGCACCGGGCGCTGGCCGTTCGCGGTGATCCAGCTGCGCAAAGAAGACGAGGCCGGCACTGCCTACAACATGGTCGGTTTTCAGAGCCGCATGGCCTGGCCCGAGCAAGAGCGCATCTTTCGCAGCATCCCCGGGCTGGGCGCCGCCGAATTTCAGCGCTACGGCGCCGTCCACCGCAATACGTTCCTCAACGCACCGAAGCTCCTGGACTCGACGTTCCAGCTGCGCGGCGATCCCGGCCTCTACTTCACGGGGCAGATTTCGGGCACCGAGGGCTACGTCGAGAGCGCGGCGGGCGGGCTGTTGACGGCCTATTTCGTCGCCGCTCGGCTGCGCGGCGGCGAGCCGGTGATGCCGCCGCCCACCACCGCCCTCGGCGGTATCATTACTCACCTCGGTCGTAGTCCCGATGACTACCAGCCGTCGAACATCACATTTTCCCACATCTTGCCGTGGGACGGCCGTCGCCTGAAGAAGCGCGAGAAGTACGAAGCGATGGCCGAGCGCGCCCTGCGTGACCTAGAAGTGTTCCGACAACAGGTTCAACCAGCAGCTGCCCTCACGGCCTAGCCGCGGACGCTGCCGACCGCGACGTCAGCGGGCCCCGTTGCGCGTGGGCCGGCGCGGCCTCACGTTATCGGGTAGCGCATGGCGGCCTCGCTGAACCCCCCCAAGCAACGGAAACCCGCGAAAGGGCAGGGCTTTTGGCGAACGTCAACCACTGGTGTTACATTACCGCACCACCCGTCACCTCCGGATTCGGTTGGGTTTCGGGAAGGTAAGCCTGTGCTGGCACTTAGCGATCTCGTCACCAAAGTCCAAAGCTACCACCCGGCGGCGGACGTCGAGCTCATCGAGCGAGCCTACAAGTTTGCTGAATGGTCGCATCGCGAGCAGATGCGCAAGAGCGGCGACCCGTACTTCATACATCCTGCCAGCGTCGCCGGCATCATCGCCGACCTGCGGCTCGACACCGCCAGCGTGTGCGCAGGCCTGCTGCACGACGTGGTCGAGGACACGCCCGCCAGCCTCGAGGAGATCCGCGGCAGCTTCGGTCCCGAGGTGGCCACGATCGTCGACGGCGTCACCAAGCTCGGCAAGATCAATTTCACGTCACGCGAGGATCGGCAAGCGGAGAGCTTCCGCAAGATGGTCGTGGCGATGGCGCAGGACCTGCGCGTTCTGCTGATCAAGCTGTGCGATCGCCTCGACAACATGCGGACGCTCGACCACATGAAGCCGGAGGCGATCGAGCGCATCGCGCGCGAGACGCGCGACATCTACGCGCCGCTCGCGGGCCGTCTCGGCATGCAGAATATCAAGAGCGAGCTGGAAGATCTCACCTTCCGCCACCTCGAGCCCGACGCGTACAAGGCGCTGACCGCCAAGCTGTCGAAGAGCAACAAAGAGCGCGAAAACTACATCGAGAGCGTGTGCCGCACCATCATCTCGCGGCTCGCCGAGCAAGGCTTCGCGGCGGAGGCACAGGGCCGCGCCAAGCACCGCTTCTCCATCTACCGCAAGATGATGGAGCAGCAGTGCGAGTTCGAGCAGGTCTACGACATCATCGCATTTCGGATCAACGTCGAGAGCGTGGCCGACTGTTACGCCGCGCTCGGCGCGATGCACTCGCGCTGGACGCCGATCCCGGGGCGCTTCAAGGACTACGTCGCGCTGCCCAAGCCGAACATGTACCAGTCGCTGCACACGACCGTGATCGGGCCGGGGCGGCAGCGGATCGAAATTCAGATCCGCACCCACGAGATGAACCGCGTCGCCGAGCACGGCGTGGCCGCGCACTGGAAATACAAAGAGCGTATCTCGGGCGGGGTCGACCCGAAGGACGCCGAGAAGTTCAGCTGGCTCCGGGAGCTGGCCGACTTCCAGCGCAACCTCAAGGATCCGGCCGAGTTCCTCGAGAGCGTGAAGATCGATCTGTTCCCCGACGAGGTCTACATATTCACCCCCAAGGGTGATTTGCACGTCTTGCCCCGCGGCTCGACCCCGATCGACTTCGCGTTCGCGATTCACTCGAAGGTCGGGGAGCATTGCTCGGGCGCGCGCGCGAACGGGCAAATCGTGCCCCTGCGCTACAAGCTGAAGAGCGGCGACGTCATGGAGATCATGACCTCGCCCAACCAGCAACCGACCAAGGACTGGCTCGACTTCGCGGTGACGACGCGCGCGCGCTCGCGCATCCGCTCTCACCTTCGCACCGAGCAGCGCCAAAAGAGCATCAACCTCGGCCGCGAGCTGCTCGAGAACGAGATGCGCGCCGCCGGCATCAGCTTCCCCAAGTTCGTCAAGAACGACGTCGAGGTGAAGCGCGTTTCGGAGGCGCTCGAGCTGTTCAACCTCGACGATCTGCTGCTCCAGGTCGGCTACGGCAAGGTCGACGCCGATCAGGTGATCGCGCTGCTGAAAGACGGGCCCCACGGCGGTGAGAACGGTGAAGCGCCGCCCTCGATGCGCCAGGGCAAAATCGAGCAGTTCGTACGCAAGGTTACGGGCCGAGATCAGGGCGGCATCAAGGTCAACGGCATCGACGACGTGCTCGTACGCTACGCCAAGTGCTGTAGCCCGCTACCCGGCGACGCCATCATCGGCTTCATCACCCGCGGGCGCGGCGTCACCATCCACCGCCGCGAGTGCATGAAGGCGTTCGACACCGACCCGGAGCGCCGCATCGAGGTGAGCTGGGATTCGAAGGCCAAGATCAACCGCCCCGTGCAGCTGAGCGTCACGACCACGAACAAGCCCGGTATCCTCGCGGTCGTGAGCCAGACGTTCAGCGCTCAGAGCATCAACATCAGCGAGGCTAACTGTCGCGCCGGTGACGACGGGCGCGCGCGCAACGTCTTCACCTTCAACTGTAGCGACCTCACCCAGCTCAAGAACGTGATGCGCGCGCTGTCCAAGGTCAGCGGCGTCGTCGAGGTCGCGCGTATTTGAGCTAGGACTACCGTGAGGGCGCGGCCACGCCGACCGGCCAGCGGCTACGGTTCATCTCCGCTGCAAGCGCCTTCGGCGCACGTCGGCTCGTTGCAGTCTCCGCCCGGGCACGCGAACGTGCAATCCGACTCTGATTGACAGTCGGCCTTGGGGCAAACCGAGCCAGCGCCGCCACAAAGGAAGTGACAGGTCGAGCCGCTCAGGCACTGGACGGCCAGGGCGTGACAGTCGCCGCCGTCGCTGCAATCGAAGGTGCAGGTCTTGCCGCTTCCACAGCTGGCCGCGCCGCTGCATTGGCTGCCTTCGCCGTCGCACGCAAAGTCACAGACGGCGCCCGTCCGACAAGTCACGTCCTCGCAGGAGCCTCCCGCGCAATCGAGCTCGCAGCTCGCGCCGCTGTCGCACACGGCGCCGGCGCAGCTCCCCTCGTCGTTGCACACGAAATGGCAGCTCGCCCCATGGTTGCAGTGCGCGTTGTGGCACAGCGTGCTGGTGCCGCTGCAGTCGAGCTCGCAGGTAGTGCCCGACTTACACTCGGCGTCGTTGCAGTCCTCGGCGGCGCAGTCGCTGTCGTCGAGGCAGTTGGCCGCGTCTTTGCTGCAGCCGCCGCACAGCGTCGTGTCGAAGCGGCACGCGCTGGTGCAGGGCAGGGCGACGTCGGGGTTGTCGACGAGGTCTTCGTCGGCGCAGGTGTGCGGCGGGGGCGGGTCGGTGCCGTCGCAAGCTTCGCCCGCTTCGCGCTCGCCGTTGCCGCAGACGGAGCAGCCCGACGTGTCCCAGCCGTCACAGGTCGCGAGGCAGCGCGCGGAGCCGCCGCTGAACTCGCCCGGCAGGCCGAGCTCCAGGCAGCTCTTCGAGTCGCCGAGCTCGCAGACTTCGCACGGCTCGAGGGCGCCGTTGTCGCAGCTCGGCGCGCCCTTGTCGATACAGTCCTTGGCGGCGCCTGCCGCTTCGCACACGAAGCACGAGCCGGTGACTTGCCGGCAGTCGCTGTCGGTCTCGCATTTGTCGCTCACGCGCGGCGGGCCGCCGCCAGCGGTGCCGCCTTGCGCGCGCGAGCCGCCGCCGCTCACGCCGTCGTCGCCGCCGCTGGCGTCGCCGCCGATCGCCGCGCTCGAGCCGCCGGTCGCCGCATCGCCCTTGCCGGCGCTGCCGGCGCTGCCGGCGCTGTCTACGCGTCCGCCGCCGCCACTAGCCGCGCCCGCGGCGCCGGGACCGGCGTCGTCGGCGCTCGATGAGCAACCGCCGGGCACGACGATCGACAGCACCAAGCCGAGCAGGCAGCTGGCGCCGCCAGCGAATGCGGAGGAGCGCCTCATGGCGGTGTCTCGCCGCCGCTCAGCTCTGCTGCGCCTTGCGGTTCGGCGGCGACCCGAGGCCCTTGCGGCCGCCGATGGTGGCCTGGCCGTCGGGCGCGCGGACCTCCTCTTCGGTCTCGATGATCTCGTCCTCGCCGACCATGTCGCCATCGTCGCCCGACGCGGGGGTGTCTTTCGCTTCGACCTTGGCGATCTCGGGCGCGGGGTTCAGGCTCCATCCGCCTTCGCCACCACCACCACCGCCGCTGGGGATGACGCTGTGCTTGGCGACGTAGTCGTGTTGCTCTGCGATCAGCGGCACCACGACCTTGTCCCAAAGGTAGTCGAGCGGCACGTGAGTGACGAGGCTGCTCGGCGGGGCCGCGCGCAGCAGGTCTTCTTCCGTGAACTTGTCGGCCTTCTTGAGGCTGGCTTCGATGATCTGGCCCAAGAGCTCCGACGGCAGCCAGCCCGCGAGCTTGACCACGCCCAGGGCGGAGACGATTTCATCGTGCGAGATCAGCATGTTGGCGATCGCGCGATCGATGATGTACGCGATGTACTTCTCGGCCCGGCCGTGGGCGACGTTGTCGTTGATGGAAGCTCGCCACGGCTGACCCTCGATGTCGAAGGCCCACAGCTCGTGACGATTGAGGTAGCGCTGGCGGTCGTCGGCCTGAAACAGGCGCACGATTTCTTTGGGTGTCGTCACGCCCTCGTCGAGGGCAATCTGCAAGGTCTCGCCCGAGTTTTCTGGCGACAGCTTGTTGGCGACGCGCTCGTGAACGCCGGTGAGCTCGCTGATGATGCGCGCCCGCTCCATCGGCCGCGACGCCAGCGAGATCATGATCTTGCTGCACGAGAACAAGCGCAAAAAGTCTTCCGGCGTACGCTCGCCGATGCGCAGACAGAACTCCGTTACTTCGGAGTGGAAAGCCTCGCGACCCTTACCGAGACCCGAAATGAACGCACCACTCGACTCGACCATGACGACTCCTGGCTCGCGTGCAGCTCGACGGCCACACCGACCCACGACTTTACGCCCGAGTCGGCCGAACCGGGGGCCTGTTTTCGTGGTGAGAGCCACACCCACCAGAGTGGCGGCCGCGCCTATATAGTCCCACCTCATGAGCTCCCGGGTTCTGATCGTGGGCGCCACGTCGGCCATCGCGGCCGAGGTGGCGAAGATTTACGCCGCGCGCGGGGCGCGCCTGCACCTCCTGGCGCGCAACCCGCACAAGCTGGCCGCGCTCATCGAAGGCCTCGGCGCCCGTGATGTCAGTCATGCCGTGGCTGACTTCGACGACCTCGACCGGGTCGAGGGGCTGGTCGACGCTGCCGTGCGCGAGCTGGGCGGCATCGACGTGGCGCTGATCGCGCACGGCGCGCTGGGCGATCAGGAGCGCACCGAAGCCTCGTTCGCGGCCGCCGAGGCGACGCTGCGCACGAACTTCCTCAGCGCGATCGCCTTCCTGGTGCCGCTGTCCAATGTGCTCGAAGCGCAGGGCGCGGGCTCACTCGGCGTGATCACCTCCGTCGCGGGCGATCGCGGACGACCGCGCAACTACACGTACGGCGCTGCCAAGGGCGCTCTCAACATTTACTTGCAAGGTGTTCGTTCGCGGTTGTTCGGCGCCGGCGTGAAGGTCACGACCTTGAAGCTCGGCCCCGTCGACACGCCGATGACGGCGGCGCACCCGAAGAATGCTTTGTTCGCCGACCCCGCTCGCGTCGCCGCCGCCATCGCGCGCGCCCTCGACGCAGGCGTGGCGGAAGCCTACGTGCCTTCGTTCTGGAGCGCGATCATGCCGATCGTGAAGAACACGCCCGAGCGCCTGTTCCAGCGTCTGGCGTTCTTGTCGGGGCGCTGACGCCCCCTGCTGCGCGGGACGCGGGCGGCGGCCGCCGATCGCGGCGCTCTAACCCGTCAGGCTGAACGCCACCACCCGCCGCGCGGCGAGTCATTCTTTTCTGGCCTGTCTCGATTTTTGCGAAGCTTCTGTCAGGTCGGTGCCACCAATAATCTGGCGCTCGTCTCCGCAGGCCCGAAGCTGGAACGGGTTCCAGTACCCGACTGGCCTCCGGCTGACTTCGTGTTATGCCGGATGGCCGTGGGGTAGCCGCGCTCGTCGCTCGGCTTCACGTTTGGATCCGAAACACAAAGGGAGATGGAAAAATGAATTTGGTAAGGTCTCTGCTGAGCGGCACCAGTGTCGCGATGCTCGTGCTGGTCGTCGCGACGGGCGGTTGCGGTGACGACGACGATGACGATGGCGGCAGCACCGCCGGCAGCGGCGGCAGCACCGCCGGTACGGCGGGCAAAGGCACCGCCGGCAACAGCACCGCCGGCAAAAGCGGCGGCGGCAGCGGTGGCGGCACCGCCGGTACCGGCGGCAAGGGTGGCGGCGGTAAGGGCGGCAAAGCCGGCTCCGATGTCGGAGGCGAAGGCGGTACGCCCGAGGCCGGTAGCGGCGGGGCCGGCGGTGAAGCGGGTGGCGGCGGTGAAGCGGGTGGCGGCGGCGAAGCGGGCGGCGGTGGCGAAGCGGGCGGTGGTGGCGCCGCAGGCGGTGGCGGCGAGGCGGGTAATAACTGACGAAGACGCTGGCCCAACCGAGCCAGTGCCCCGATCGCCTCATCTGAGGTGGCAGCGCCGACGGGAGCCAACGCTCTCGTCGGCGCCGCGTTTCGTCGGCGTCGGCTTGGCGTTCCTCGCGGGACGCGCGCGCTCCGGTCGCGCATCCACGTGGCGCCGAGCACAGGCGACGACTCGAGGCGCACTCGTACGGTGATTTGCAAGCGTACGGGTCGCTTTCCGATCATCGTTCGGTCGACTGAGAGAGTCTTTCTTGTGGCACCGGCGGTCACTCCGCGGGTAAATCGCAGCGTCGTCCGAAATCCGATGCGGCAACAGCGACCACGAGGAACCACGCGACGCGAAGCAGTCATCGATGCTGCTTTGAATGTCGTCGATGAAGTCGGAGTCGATGGTTTGACAATCCGCGCCGTGGCGTCGCGCGCCGGCGCCCCGCCGATGTCGCTGTACACACATTTCGCCAATAAAGAAGAGCTTTTGGACCTGATGTACGCGGAGCTCTCGCGTCGCCTCTACCCTGATTCGGGACAGCCAACCTGGTCTTCCGAGCTCACGACGCTCGCGTTTCACATCCGCCGCACGCTGCTTGCCCACCCGCGCTGGACGCCGCTGCTCTCGCGCCCGGCGCCGCCTGCGGTCGTGCCGGTGCGAGAGCGTGTGCTCTCACTGATGGTCGGCGCCGGCATGCCCGCCGAGCAAGCGCTACGCGGGGTGTCGTCGACGATCTTGTTCGCCCTCGGCCTGACCATGGTCGAGCTCAATTTCCTGGAGCCTGACGGCGGGTCGAGGCTCGCTCGTCGCTTCGACCAGCTCAAGGTCGCGTTCGCCGGCGAGCCGATCACGTCGGTCGAGCCGACGACTCGCGCCGCGCTGGCCGGCCGTTCGCGCTTCGACTTCGAACGAGTCTTCGCGCTGTCGCTCGAGACCCTGATCCAGGGCCTGACGCTGGGCCAAACCGCGAGCTTAGCGTAGCAGCGGCAGGCGTCGATGCGCCGCAAACGGGCGCAGTTCGCGCAGTAGCGCATGCACCTCCGCGCTCCGCGCGCGGAGATCGAGCCCGTCGAGCCCGTCGAGCGTGAGTGGCGGCTCCGGCTCGAGCACGGCGAGCAGCTGCCGGACCCGGCTCGCGTAGGCTTCGGGCAGGTCGAGCCGCGCCGCCTCGTGCAGCAGCAGCTGGAGCTCGTGCACGTCTTTCAAGCGGCGAAAGGCGGAGAACATGATGCGCGCTCGATCCGGATCG
>Ga0164241_10001116_pt1 | contig 36185 bp, 34 predicted proteins | sample OricomyardsoilBY_FD_108780 | JGI IMG/M metagenome (GOLD analysis project Ga0164241, IMG submission 108780) | Backyard soil microbial communities from Emeryville, California, USA - Original compost - Back yard soil (BY) | ecosystem: Environmental > Terrestrial > Soil > Unclassified | place: USA... | reverse complement strand
CTCCAGCTGCCGCACCCCCGCCTCCCGGGTGTAGTCGGCGGCCAGCTTGCGCAGCGCGGCGTCCGACAGGGTGACCTCGGAGTCGTCGAGGGCGGCCCGCTCCAACTGCCGGGGGAGCAGGTGCGTGCGGGCGATGGCGACCTTGTCGTCCTCGGTGTAGCCGTCCATGGTGATCAGTTCCATCCGGTCCAGCAGCGCGGACGGGATGGTCTCCAGCACGTTGGCGGTGGCCAGGAACAGCACGTCGGACAGGTCGAGATCAAGGTCCAGGTAGTGGTCCCGGAAGGTGTGGTTCTGCGCCGGGTCCAGCACCTCCAGCAGCGCCGCCGCCGGATCACCCCGGTAATCGGAGCCGACCTTGTCGATCTCGTCCAGCAGCATCACCGGGTTCATCGAACCGGACTCGGTGATCGCCCGGACGATCCGGCCGGGCAGTGCGCCCACGTAGGTGCGTCGGTGCCCGCGGATCTCCGCCTCGTCCCGGACGCCGCCCAGGGCCACCCGGACGAACTTTCGACCCAACGCCCGGGCCACCGACTCACCCAGCGACGTCTTGCCGACGCCGGGCGGGCCGACCAGCACCAGCACCGCGCCCGAGCCGCGGCCGCCCACCACCTGCAGGCCCCGCTCGGCTCGCCGGCCGCGCACGGCCAGGTACTCGACGATCCGGTCCTTCACGTCGTCCAGGCCGTGGTGGTCGGCGTCCAGCACCTCGCGGGCCGCGGTGACGTCCGTCCTGTCCGCGGTCCGGGCGGTCCAGGGCAGCTCCAGGACGGTGTCCAGCCAGGTCCGGATCCAGCCGGACTCAGGGCTCTGGTCGCTGGCCCGCTCCAGCCGGCCGACCTCGCGCAGTGCCGACTCGCGGACCTTCTCCGGTAGGTCGGCCTGCTCCACCCGGCTCCGATAATCTTCGGCGCCTTCCGGTTCGCCTTCGCCGAGCTCCTTGCGGATCGCGGCCAGCTGCTGGCGCAGCAGGAACTCCCGCTGGGATTTCTCCATCCCGTCTCGGACGTCGTCGCGGATCTTCTCGGCCACGTCCATCTCGTTCAGGTGCGCCCGGGTCCAGTCGATCAGCAGCTCGAGACGCTCGACGGTGTCAGGGGTCTCGAGGATCTGCCGCTTCTGCTCATTGGTCAGGTACGGCGCCCAACCGGCGGTGTCGGCCAGCCCGGACGGGTCGGTCATCTTTTCGATCGTGTCGATCACCTGCCACGCGTCACGTTTCTGCAGGTTGGCGACGACCAGGGACTTGTACTCGGCGGCCAGCTCCCTGGCCCGCACAGCCTGATCAGCGGTCGCAGGGTCGTCGACGAGTTCGGCCTGCACCCAGAGCGCAACGCCGGGTCCGGACACGCCGGTGCCGATCCGGGCCCGTTGCCCGGCCCGCAGCACCGCGGCCGCGGCGCCACCGGCCAGCCGGCCGACCTGCTCGATGGTCGCGACGACGCCGAACGTGGCATAACGGTCCGACAGCCGGGGGGCGAGCAACAGCTCACCCTTCGCGCCCGAGTCCTGGGCCGCAGCCTGCGCAGCGTCGATCACGGCCTTGGCCGCCTCGTCCAGCTCGATCGGCACGACCATGCCTGGCAGGACCACGACATCGGACAGAGACAGCACCGGCAGACGACGAATATCGGTCATGTGAGCACCCTTCAAGAGTTGAGTCTGATGCACTCAAAGCTCTTGAGCGTGGGTTTGTTCCCCCGGCCCGGAGAGGTTCGCCCCCGGCGAAATCGCGCCGGCAGAGTCACTGGCCCAGGCCATGCCCGGGCCGAGACCTGGCGACGTCTCGTCGAGCCGCGCGGCGTCTGGTCGGCCGAGCTTGCGAGGCCGCAAATCGAGCACAGGTCAGGAGGACGGGGCTGAAACGAACCCGGCGACGGAGGAGCCGGGTTGTTCAGCGCGGTCCTCGTCCTCACCCAATTGCAGAAGCAGCATCAGGTCCCGCACGGCGCGCGCGGCGATGCCACCGCGGGCCTCGGCCGCCGACGACAGCACGCTACCGTCGGCGACCGCTGCCACGAGCACCTCGGGCACCCGGCTGTAGCCGCACCGGTCGAGCAGGGTCCTCAACTCGGAGTCGATCGCCGCCCGGAACGCGATGAGTCGCTCAGACAGTGCCGGACTCTCCCGGCTGCAGTCGGTGATCCAGCCGACGGCTCCGCGTAGCGCCTGATCATCGAGGTCTGCGCCGTACCAGATGCGCATGACGCGCTGCCCGACCTCCTCGGCGCTCCACGAGCGTTCCTCGAGCGCCTCGGCCAGCGCGAGCGCGGCCTCGGCCGACCGGCGCTCCTCGATCGCGTCGAGGCAGGCCAGGAGCAGCGCCTCGCGGGTGTTGAAGTAGTAGCGGATCGCGGAGGCGGGCACCTCGGCGGCCGACGCAACCGCGCGGTGCGTCACCTCCCGCGACCCCTCGGCCAGCAGGATCCGCTCGGTCGCCGCGAGGATGTCGGCGCGCCGTCGTCGGCCACGTTCCTGCCGGGGTCGATCGGTCATGTCTGACTCCTCCCACATTACTGGTGCAGGTGTACCAGTTTTGCGTAGGCTTCTCGACGCGTTCACCCATTCCGGGCACTCATTACCGAAAGGCAGTCGAAGGCGTTCGGTGGCGCGACGGCTCTGGTCGTCGCCAACAGCTCGGTGCGCGACTCCGCGCGCGGCGATGCCGCGACCCGGCTGTATGCCGTGCTGCTCACCGTCGGCGCATTGGCACCGATCGTCGCCCCGACGGCCCGGCGGCTTCCTCGGCAGCAGCTTCGGCTGGCGCTCCGTCTTCGTGGCCTCGCCGTCATCGGGGTCGTCGTCACGCTGGCATCCGTCGCGTTCCTGCCCGAGTCGTTGCCGGCCACGGCCCGGACCCGGTTTTCCGACCGCGAGGTGACGGGGGGCTACCGGCGGACGCTGGGGTCGAAGGCCTTCGTCATCGCGCTGGTGACGTTCTCGCTGATGTACATGGCGACGTTCACCTACATCGGCGGCGCCACCTACGTCTACCAGGGCACGTTCGGCATGGACCCGGCCGTGTTCGGCACCGTGTTCGGCACCGTGTTCGGCGCCACGGGCCTGTCCCTGCTCGTCGGCGCACTCGTCGCGAACCGACTGGCGGACGGCCTCGGGACACGGCGGCTGGGCATGCTCGGCATCCTGCTGACCATCGTCGGAGCGACCGCCGTGACCGTGGCGATCCTGGTCCATCTGCCGGTCTGGGCGGTGGTCGCGTCGATGGCGCTGGCACTGTTCGGCATCGGCGTCAGCGAGCCGGCCCTCATGAGCCTGAGCATGAGCGCGGTGGACACCGGGACCGGATCCGCCGCCGCAATCCTCGGCGCGGCCCAGTACGTCCTCGGCGCAGCCGCGACGGCGGTCGTCGGCGCCGTTGCTGCCACCGCGCCCGCAGGTTGGGGCATCCTCATGGCGGTCCTTGCGTTGGTGGCACTGGTCCTACTCGCCGGGTGCGGAGCGCGCAAGGTGCGAGGCGTGGCTCATGAGCACGCCGGTTGATGACGGCACCTTCGCCGCATTAACCGGACTACACGCCGGGCCGCGGAACATCTGCAGGCGCCACACCTTCCGATCCTCCGCACCTGGGCACATCCGAGCGCCGACCCGACCGGACCGCCCGGCCGCGGATGATCTGCAGGCGTCACACCGGCCGATCCTTCGCACCTCCGCCCACCCGAGGACCACCCGGGCCGCGGAACATCTGCAGGCGCTACACCGGCCGAAGCTCCGCACCGACCCCGGCGCCGGCCGAACCAATCGAGCGCGCCCGCGTCGCGGAAGAAAAGCAGGCGTCAGACCGGCCGATCCTCCGCACCGACCCCCGCCGCTGGCGTGCCCGCGGCCGGCTGTGTCGTTCGGAGCGAACGCAACTGTCGTACCTCAAGCGCAGACTGTCGTGGCAGCTATGTTCGAACCGGCCGACGGGAAGGAGGCGGACATGGCCGACGCCGACCGGTCGCCCGCCGCACCGCTGGCCTATGCCTCGGCCCGCGGCAAGTGGGTGCTGACCGCGACGGTGCTGGGCAGCGGCCTGGCCCAGTTGGACGGGACCGTCGTCAACGTCGCCCTGCCTCGGATCGGCGAGGACCTCGGTGGTGGGCTGACCGCGTTGCAGTGGACGCTGAACGCCTACACGTTGACCCTGTCCGGTCTGCTGCTCCTGGGCGGGTCGCTGGGCGACCGGATGGGCCGGCGGCGGATCTTCGTCGTCGGGGTCATCTGGTTCACCCTCGCCTCCGTCGGCTGCGCGTTCGCTCCCTCGACCGCCGTGCTGATCGCCATGCGGGCCCTGCAGGGAGCCGGCGCCGCGCTGCTCACCCCCGGCTCGCTGGCCATCCTGCAGTCCTCGTTCCGGCGGGAGGACCGGTCAACCGCGGTCGGCGCCTGGTCCGGTCTGGGCGGGGTGGCCACGGCCATCGGTCCCATCGTCGGCGGACTGCTGGTGGGCGTGGCCCCGTGGGGCTGGCGACTGGTCTTCCTGATCAACCTGCCGATCGCGGTCGCGGTCATCCTGCTGGCCAACCGGTACATCCCCGAGTCCCGGGACGAGCAGGTGACCGGGCGGATCGACGTCCCCGGCGCGGTGCTGGCCTCGCTCGGGCTGGGTGGCCTGATCTACGGCCTCACCGAGGGCCCGGCGTCCGGATGGACCCCGGTCGTCCTCGCGATCACCGGGGCCGGTGGGTTGATGCTGGTGCTGTTCGTACTGGTGGAGCGCCGGTCCCCGGAGCCCCTGCTGCCGCTCGAACTGTTCGCCGAGCGGCAGTTCACCGCGGCCAACCTGGTCACCTTCGCGGTCTACGCGGCCCTGGCCGGGGCGCTGTTCCTGCTGCCGGTGCAGCTGCAGTTGGTCGCCGGGTTCAGCCCGGTCGAAGCGGGCGCGGCCACGCTGCCGATCACCGTCATGATGCTGCTGCTGTCCGCCCGGATGGGGAAGCTGTCCGCCCGGATCGGTCCGCGGATCCCGATGACGGTCGGCCCGCTGCTGGCCGGCGCGGCCATGCTCTGGCTGTCCTTCGTCGACGCCGGCGCCACCTTCCTGGGCGCGGTGGTCGGCCCGATGCTGCTGTTCGGGCTCGGTCTGTCGTTCACCGTCGCACCCCTGACCTCGACCGTGCTGTCCGCGGCCCCGGACCACCAGGCAGGGGTGGCGTCCGCGGTCAACAACGACGTGGCAAGGGTGGCCGGGCTGATCGCCGTGGCGGCGCTCCCCGCGCTGGCCGGCCTGACGCCGGCGGCCTACGCCGATCCGGCCCTCATCTCGAACGGGTTCCACCGGGCGGTGCTGATCGCCGGGGCCATGTGCGCGGCCGGTGGGGTGCTGGCGTTCGCCACGATCCGCAACCCGGCAGCGCCCGATTCGCGCGGACCCGTCGACCCCGCCCTGGACTGTGCCGCCTGCCCGGTCCTGGCCCCGCACATCAAGCCGCGCTGACCCCGCCGGTCGCTTCGACGCACCGGCGGGCGATGATGCAGGCTTCCGAACAAACCCAGGAGGTGGCCATGGCCGGGATCACCCGAGGCTTCACCGGGCGGCGGCAGCGGGACCCCCGGTTGCCGCCCGGACAGTACGACGTGGGTGCTGATTGGCCGGTGCTGACCGCCGAGGTCACCCCACGCCTGGACCCGGAACGGTGGGCGATCACCGTCGACGGGCTGGTCGACAACCCCACCACCTGGACGTGGGCGCAGGCGCACCAGCTCCCGCCGTCCCGGTACGAGGGCGACATTCATTGCGTCACCACCTGGTCCAAACTCGGCACCAACTTCGACGGGGTGAGCGTCGACACCCTGCTGGCCGCCGCGGCGCCGAAATCTGAGGCGGCGTTCGTGCTGGCCACGTCCACCACCGGCTACACCACCAACCTGCCGCTGGCCGACGTCACCGAGGGCAAGGCGTGGGTGGTCTGGGCGCACGAGGGCCGGCCGCTGTCCCGCGACCACGGTGGGCCGGTGCGGCTGCTCGTGCCGCACCTGTACTTCTGGAAGTCGGCGAAGTGGATCTCCCGGATCACCCTGCTCGACCACGACCAGCAGGGCTTCTGGGAGCGCAACGGATACCACGACCGCGGCGACCCCTGGCTGGAGCAGAGGTATCAGGGTGACTGACGTGTTCGACGGCCGGTTCGACGGCACCGTCCCGGCCGGGTCGATGATGGCCCCCGGGGGCGCGGTGCCGGGCTTCGCGCCCGCCCCGACCGGCCGGTGGACCACCGCGGCCGTGGCCGCCGTCGATCATCGCGCCGATCACGTCGTCATTCTGCGGCTGGACGTCAAGAACCGGATCGACCACCTGCCCGGCCAGCACTACGTGGTCCGGCTGCGGGCAGAGGACGGGTACACCGCGCAGCGGTCGTACTCGGTCGCCTCGCCGCCGTCCGACCCGCTGGTGGAGTTGTGGATCGAGCGGATCCCGGACGGCGAGGTGTCGCCGTTCCTGGCCGACGAGGTCCGGCCCGGCGACGAGCTGGAGGTGCGCGGGCCGATCGGCGGCTGGTTCGTGTGGGACGCCGCGATGCCCGCGGTCGGGGTGGCCGGCGGCAGCGGTGCGGTGCCCCTGGTGGCCATGCTCCGGCACGCCCGGGCACTGGGTCGGCCAGGGTTGTTGCAGCTCGCCGTATCCGCGCGAACCCTGGCCGACCTGCCGTTCCCGGACGAGCTGGCCGAGGCCGGCGCGCTCATCGCGCTCACCCGCACCCGCCACGGTGACCGCCCGGCGGGTCGGCTCTCCGCGCAGGAGCTGCGACCGTTGGCCACCTGCCACGAGACCACGTTCGTCTGCGGGTCGGCCGGTTTCGCCGAGTTCGCCAGCCGGCTGCTGGTCGACCTGGGCTGCGCCTCCGCGGATGTGCGGGTCGAGCGATTCGGTCCCAGCGGATGACCACCGCCTTTACCCGAATGGCGTATTACCCAGGTCATACGGAATCGGCATGCGTATGACCTGGGCCGGACCAGGGAGTTCGGCGTCCAGGTGGACGCGTCCCGGGGATGCCTGCGAGCAGAATTATGTCCGTTTGGCGAACGAGTTCGGTGCGTCGTGCCGTCCGACAGATCGGGTCGCCAGGGCCGGCAGTCGCGGGCGAGGGGTGCGCGACTGGCGGTGCGACGCCATGGCAGGAGGGGTATGTGGTGTCGCGTCAGCAGGATCCGATCGTCGGTTGGTTGTCGACGGCGTCCAGCGGCCAGGACTGGCCCGGGGTGCTCCTGCACCGGGACGCCTTCGTCGTCGACGCCCCGGCCGAGGTGCTGCATCATCCCTCCGCCCTGAGCGTCCGGTTCGGCGGGGACCCGAATCCGATTGCCGAGGTCCTGATCATCGACGACGGTCGAAGCGACCGGGGGCGGTCCACGGCCATGCTCCGGCTCTCCCGCGAGGAAACCGCCACGGTGTCCGTGCCGCTGGACCGGGCGGCGGTCCGCGCCGAGTGGCGCGCCGGACGGCCGACTTGGCACATCCTGCGCGACCAGGGCGTCGTACCCGATCGTTGGCCGGCCCCTCCCGAGGTCGCCAGGCCCGTCGAGTCGGCGCCCATCGCGGTCAAGACGGTCCACGCGGCCCCGGCCGACTGGTGCACTATCTTCTGGTGGCTGTGCTGACGGAACGCAGCCACCATCGGCTCATGGGTCTCATCGACCGGATCGGACGGGTCGGGTATGGGTTCCGCCGCTGACACGGCCCCCGGCGGGGGTGGGCCCATCGACGCCGGAATCGGGCCGGTCGCGCCGGGTCCGGAGACGTCCCGGGGGCCGGGATTGCGTCGGGTCGATCTGATCGTGCTGCCGCTGGTGTTCCTGGCCGACGTGCTGGTGTTCTCCCGACTGCTGCGGGTCGAGGGAGTCAGCCCGGCCGAACGAATCGCGATCCTCGTCGGCTCCGGGGCGGGCGTCGCCCTGCTGATGTGGCGATGGCGGGCACCGGTGGCGGTCTTCGCAGCCGCCGTCGTGCTGTCCGTGCCGCCTTCGCTCGTCGGCGACTTCTCCGTGCCCTACCTGGTGCCGCTGGTCGCGTTGGCCGCCGTCGCGCAGTTGCGGTCGACCCGGGTGTCCCTGACCTGCCTCGCGACGACGGTCGTGCTGGTCGGTGTGCTGGTCGCACGGGCCGTGATGCAGGCATCGTCGGAGGGAAAGCTGACCTCGGCGGTCGGTTCGACGGTGTTCTACACCGCCGGTTTCGTGCTCGCCTGGGCGTTCGGCTACCTGTTCGGGCGTCATCAGCGGCGGCTGAATCAGATCCGGGCGCTGCACGCGATCGAGGTGCGGCGTCAGCGGGAGATGGCCGAGCACGCGATCGCGGTCGAGCGGCTGCGCATCGCCCGGGAGCTGCACGACATCGTCGCCCACTCGGTGACGATCATGGTGTTGCACGCGGCCGGCGCTCAGCGGGTGGTGCGCACCGACCCCGACCGGGCGGCCGAGTCGCTGGCCACCATCGAATCGTCCGGCCAGCAGGCGATGGCCGAGCTGCGTCGGCTGCTGGCCCTGCTGCGGGAACCCGACGAGGTGACATCCCGGGCGGAGTCGACGGTGCCGGGACTCGCCCAGATCGACCGGATCCTGGACGCCGCCCGACGCTCCGGGGTCGCCGTCGTGCTGGAGACGACCGGCCGGCCCCGGCGGCTGGACGCCAGCGTCGACCTCGCCGCCTACCGGCTGGTCCAGGAGGCGATCACCAACGTCACCAAACACCGCGGAGCCGGAGCCAGGGTCGTGGTGACCCTCGAGTGGGAGCGGGAGAAGGTGACCGTCTCGGTCGAGGACGACGGCATCGGCATGCGGGCCGACGAAACCCCGGCGGCCGAAACCGGGGGGCACGGATTGGCCGGGTTGCGTGAGCGGGTGGCCATCGCGGCCGGCGACTTCTCGGCCGGGCCGACCGATGCCGGGGGCTTCCGGGTGGCGGCGCGGCTGCCGGTGTCCACGTCGCCCCAGGTGACGGGCCCACCGCGGGTCCCGGCGCCGGCCGACCCGACGGGCGGGGTCGGCGGGTGATCCGCGTCATCGTGGTGGACGACGAGCCGATCGTCCGTTCGGGCATCGCGCTGCTGCTGGCCGGGGAACCGGATATCGAGGTGATCGCCGACGTCAGCGGCGAGCCCGGGGTCGTCGACCTGGTCCGCCGGCGGCGACCGGACGTGGTGATCGCCGACGTCCGGATGCCGGTGATGGACGGCGTCGAACTGACGCGGCGGATCGTCACCGACCCGCACCGGACCGGCAATGTGCCCGAGGTGCTGGTGCTGACCACCTTTCACGTCGACGAGGCGGTCTACGCGGCCCTGCGGGCGGGTGCGACCGGGTTCGTGCTCAAGGACGCCGCGCCCACCGAGTTGGTGGCAGCGGTGCGGGCGGTCGCGGCCGGCGAGGGCTGGCTCGATCCGGCAGTCGCCCGCCAGCTGATCGACGAGTTCGCCTCCCACCCGCCGTCCGAGCTGCCGGGGCCGGACGAACTGCAGGTCTTGACCAAGCGCGAGAAGGAGGTGCTCGTGCTGATCGCCCACGGCCTGTCGAACACCGAGATCTCCGACTACCTGGTGGTGGGCGAGGGCACCACCAAGACCCACGTCGGCCGGATCTTCGCCAAGCTCGGCCTGCGGGACCGGGCCCAGGCGGTGGCCGTGGCCTACAAGTCGGGGCTGCTGCGGCCCGACGATCCGATCCCTGCCCGCCGGGACTGACAGGCGCGGGCGGGTCGCCCGAACAAGGGCTGCCAGCGGCCGGACGTGACCGCATTAATTCGGTTGTGCGCGATCTGCCGCGCGATGTTTACGCAGCGAAATCTTCCGGACACGGTCCGCGCCTACGGTTCCGGTCGACGAGCGGCCACCCACCTTCGCCGCTCGTCCCGGCCATGGATGACGTCTGCCCGCGGAATGGCTGGTCCTTCGCTGCCCGTCCGGGAGGCCCACGTGACCGAGATCAAGCCCGAAGTCGGAACCCATCCGCAGGAGGATGCGCCACCGGACGCGCCGCCCGCGGTACCGCCCACCCATGAGGACTTCCACGGGATGGATGCCAGCAAGGAGACGCTGGAGGACTACACCCTGCGCTTCGCCCCCCGGTCCTACCGGCGCTGGTCGACCGGGGTGGTGGCGACGTCGGCCCTGGGTGGCATCGCCTATCTGGCCGACTTCGCGATCGGCGCGAACATCGGCATCGCGCACGGCACCGTCAACGCGCTCTGGGGCATCCTGATCGCAGCGGTGATCATCTTCGTCACCGGCTTCCCCCTGGCCTACTACGCGGCGCGCTACAACATCGATCTGGACCTGATCACCCGCGGCTCCGGCTTCGGCTACTACGGGTCGGTGCTGACCAACGTCATCTTCGCGACGTTCACCTTCATCTTCTTCGCCCTCGAGGGTTCGATCATGGCTCAGGGCCTGCAGCTGGGCCTGGGCATCCCGCTGTGGCTCGGCTACGCCATCTCGACCCTGATGGTGATCCCGCTGGTCATCTACGGCATGAAGGCGCTGGCCAAGCTGCAGGTGTGGACCACCCCGCTGTGGCTGGTGCTGATGGTGATCCCGATGGCCTACCTGGTGATCAGCCACCCGGATTCGATCACGACGTTTTTCGCGTTCCAGGGCGCCGACGGCAACCAGACGCCGAGCTTCGCGGCGATGATGCTGGCCGCCGGCGTGTGTTTGTCGCTGATGGCGCAGATCGCCGAGCAGATCGACTACCTGCGGTTCATGCCGCCGCGGACCGAGGCCAACCGCGAGCGCTGGTGGCGGGCGGTGATCCTGGCCGGCCCGGGCTGGGTGTTCTTCGGTGCGATCAAGCAGGTGGTCGGGCTTTTCGTGACGGTCTACATCATCGCCAAGCTGACCCCGGACGCGGCCGCCACCGCGAACGAGCCGGTGCACCAGTTCCTGACGGTGTACGAGGAGATGATGCCGGGCTGGCTGGCCATGACGCTGGCGGTCGTCCTGGTGGTGATCAGCCAGATCAAGATCAACGTCACCAACGCCTACTCCGGCTCGCTGGCCTGGACCAACTCCTTCACCCGAGTCACCAAGCGGTACCCCGGCCGGATGGTGTTCGTGATCTTCAACCTGGCCGTCGCGCTGCTGCTGATGGAGCTGAACATGTTCAGCTTCCTGAACACCCTCCTGGGCTTCTACGCCAACTGCGCCATCGTCTGGGTGACCACCGTGGCCACCGACATCGTCGTCAACAAGCACCTGCTCGGCATTTCCCCGAAGGTGCCGGAGTTCCGCCGCGGCATGCTGTACGCGGTCAACCCGGTCGGCTTCGGCTCGGTGATCGTCGCCGGCGGCCTGTCCATCGCGGTGTTCTTCGGGGCGCTGGGCGAGTGGATCCAGCCGTACTCGCCGCTGGTCGCGGTGGGCCTGGCCATCGTGCTGACCCCGTTGTTGGCTGTCGTCACCAAGGGCAAGTATTACCTGCGGCGTCCCGACGACGGCATCGACGTGCCGATGTTCGACGAGGACGGCAACCCCTCCGGCGAGCACCTGACGTGCCACGTCTGCCGCCTGGACTACGAGCGACCGGACATGGTCAAGTGCCAGACGCACGACGCGCACATCTGCTCGCTGGACCTGTCCACCGACAAGCTCGGTGACCACGTCCTGCCGGCCCAGCCGCGCGGGGCGCCGGTCGCGACATAGAAATCTTGACAAAGCAGCTCACCCGCTCGCCGGCCGTGCCGTGAGCAACCCGGCGAGCATGGCCGCCGCCGGGGATGGCACGGGCGGTGGTCACGACTGTCGCAGGATCACCACGAACAGGCCGATGATCAGGCCGACCATCAGCGCAAACGCCCTGGCGACCGGCAGGCCGGCGAGGCGTGCCACGCGGCAAGGGATCCGGGAACTGTTCCCGGACGACCAGGATTGGGATCAGCCTTGGTAGATGTGATCCGGGCCGAAGATACGCCCGGCCACTTCGATGATCTCCACGGCGGTCAGTTCACGCTCGCGGGCCATCGCCAGGGCCTGCGCGAAGGGTTCGTTGGACACGGTGAACTCCAGTGCGATGCCGTCCGGGTCGCGGAAGTTGAGGTGGTATCCCGTGTCGGCCTCCCGGATCGGGGTGAACTCGACCCCGAGTTCGCGGAAGCGTCGCTCCCACTCGCGCAACTCGTCCAGGTTCGCCGCGGCCAGGCCCAGGTGGTCGACGCCGGTGGCCAGCTCGCTGAACCGGCCACCCGGCGCCGCTGGGTGCACGACGAGAGCGAGCGTGAAACCCGACGGACTGTGGATGTAGCCGCGCCCGATTCCGCTGAAGTCGAGCACCGCCACGAACCCCAGCACCTCGGTGTAGAAGCGGTGGCTGGCCTCCAGGTCCGTCACCGTCAGAGCGAAATGGTCGATACCGCGGAATGTGGGCATCCCTGCTCCTTCTCATCCTTCAGCTCGGGCAGTGCATCAGTACATGGTGGCTGGCGAGTCAAGCGCTGGCTGCTCACCGAACGGCCGTCCCGCCCCGCCCCTTGAGGTGCCGGCGCGATTTCCAGCCACGTCGAGGGACTGGGTCTTCGTTCGCGACAAGGGACTCGGGCTGCCACAATCCCGGTCGGAAGGGAGCGTCCATGGTCGGACAGCCCATCGCGGTGGTCGGGATCGGCGTGCAGGCGCCAGGAGGTCGGTCCGCCGAGGAACTGTGGGACGCATTGTGTGACGGGCGGTCGACGGCGCGCCCATACCGCGACGATCGGCTGCCCGACTCGAGCCGGGTGCTCACCTGCGCGGTCGAGGGGTTCGACCCGGAGCCCTACCTGACCCCGGTGGACGTGCGCCGGCTCGACCGCTGCCATCATCTGGCGATCGCCGCGGCGGACGACGCCCTTCGCTCGGTCCCGGACGGTCGCCCCGATCCGGACCGGTGCGCGACGGTCTGCGGAGTCGGCTTCGGCGCGACGACAACCTGGGAGCAGCAACACATCCGGCTGCTGACCACGGGGCTGCGGGCGCTGAGCCCGCTGGCCATTCCCATGGTGATGCCGAACTCGGTCGCCGCGCACCTGTCCATCCGGTACGGGTTCCGCGGGCCCTGCGTGACCGTCTCGTCGGCCTGCGCGTCCGGAGGGGCGGCGATCGGGGAAGGCGCGGAACTCCTTCGGCGCGGCGCCGCCGACCTGGTGCTGGCCGGCGGCGTCGACGCGATGCTGACGTACAACGCGATCTGCTCGTACCTCCGACTGGACGCGATGAGCCGCAATGTGGACGACCCCGATCGGGCAAGCCGCCCGTTCGACGTGCGCCGGGACGGATTCGTGCTGGCCGAAGGCGCCGGATTCGTCGTCCTGCAGCGACCCGCGGATGCGCTGGCCGCCGGGCGACCGGTGTTCGGACTGATCCTCGGCCACGGCAGCAACGCGGACGCGCACCACATCGTGGCGCCGAGCCCGGCGGGCGAGGGGGCCCTGCGCTGCATGCGACTGGCGCTGCGTGATGCGGGAATAGGCCCGGGTGACGTCGTGCACGTCAACGCCCACGGTACTTCGACCCGGCTGAACGACGCCGCGGAGGCGGCCGCGCTGGCCGAGCTCTTCGGCGGCGCGGTGCCGCCGGTGAGCGCGGTGAAGGCGACGACCGGCCATATGATCGGCGGGTCCGGTGCGGTCGAGGCGATCGTCGCGTTGATCAGCGCGCAACGTGGGATCGCGCCACCGATCGCCGGGCTGCGGGACCTGGATCCCGACTGCCGCATCGACGCCGTCCTGGATCGGCCCAGAGCGCTGCCGCGGCCGGGTCCGGTGCTGTCGAACTCGTTCGGGTTCGGCGGATCGAACACCTGCTTGGTGGTGAGCGGGGCCGGAGCCTGAGCGGCACGGAAGTCACTGATCGGCGGCCTGCTGGTCGATCCACCGGGCAAGCACTGTGTTGCCGTGCAGACCGACGTCGAAACACACCGGAGCCCGGTCTACACCCCAGTAGGGCCGATCGGCGCCGAGCACCTCCAGCGCGATTCCCAAGTGCCGCAACAACACCCGGGCGGTCGGCGTCATCATCCCGCAGCCGGTGGTGAAGCCGAGCCGGCGGGTCCGCAGGTAGAGGGCGGCCAGCAGGGCGAGGAAGACCGCCGAGTTCGGTGCGCGTGCCTGCGGTGCCACCACCATCCGACCGACGTCCACCACGTGGCCTTCGGGCTGCACGGTGATGCCGCAGACCTCTTCGGTCGGCAGCCGGCCGGGCGGTAGGACGAGGCGACCGCAGCAGATCAGCACCCCGTCGCGCCGCCCGACCACCTGCAGCGCCCGATCGTCGAACGGGTCATGCTCGGCCTGCTCGCCGGTGTCCGATTGCCAACCGTGCTCGATGACGGCAGCGTGCCGCAACGCATACGCAGCGAACCGGTCCTCATCGGTGGCCGCGAACTCGAAAAGGACACCCGAGCGCGCGGCCAGGGCCGAGGCCAGTCGATCCAGCAGGTCCGGAGTACTACTCACGGTCATGTCGCGCTCACTCATCTTGACATATTGACACCCAATTCGGCCGAATGGTTGCCCAAATGGTCGCAGAACGTGAGAATCGTTGGCGAGGTGAGGGTGCCATGACCATCGACCTGTTGGAGATCTTGCGCCGGTCCATCGCGACCACACGGAACCTGCCGATCACCGACGTCGAGCCGCGGTCCCGGCTGGAGGATCTCGGGGTGGATTCGCTGGCCATCACCGAGGTCATCGTCCAGGTCGAGCTCGAGCTCGACCGTGAGTTCCCGCTGCACCTGCTTCGCCAACTGGAACGGATCGACACCGTCGAGGAACTCGCCGACGGCGTGTCGGCCGCCCTGCTCGAGGAGCAGAGCGAACAACCCGAACGGGGCGGACGATCGACGTCGGCGAGCTGAAGTCCAACGGCACTTCCAGGGAGGCGATCGCCCGGCACTACGACCTGTCGGACGACTTCTTCCGGCTGTGGCTCGGGCCCGAGCTGATCTACTCGTGTGCGTGGTGGCTGGACGAGCCCGTGGACACGCTCCGCGACGCCCAGCACCGCAAGCTGGACTTCTTCGCCGATCAGCTGTCCGTCGGCGGCGCCCGGGTGCTGGACATCGGCTCGGGCTGGGGGGCGATGCTCGACCGGTTCGTGCGGGTGCACGGCGCGGCCGGCGGTACCGGCCTGACGCTGAGCGAGGCGCAGCTCCGGCATGCCGCCGGACTGGAACTGCCCGGCGTGTCGTTCCTGCTCCGGCACTGGGCCGACCACCCGGCGACCGAATCGTACGACGCGATCGCCTGCATCGAGGCGACGGAACACTTCGCCTCCGACGCGGTGGATGCCGACACCAAGGTCGAGATCTACCGGGAGTTCTTCGACCGTTGCGCCGGATGGCTGGCCGAGGGCGGCCGGCTGGGCCTGCAGCTGATCTGCCTGGACAACGTCGGATTCGCCGGCAGCCGGGCCGGACGCGGGCCGGTCTCGGAACTGATCCGCACCGTCATCTTCCCCGAGTCGATGCCCGCCTCACTCGGCGAGCTCGTGCTGGGCTGGGAGCGCCACTTCCGGCTCGTGCGGTTCATCGAGCACACCACGCACTACACCCGGACCTTCCGGGCCTGGGATGCCGCGGAACGCATCGATCGGCAGCTGGCTCGCAGGCTGGTCGGAGACGGCCCGGCCCGCGCCTTCGAGCAGTACTTCGCGGTAGGCCCTGCCGTCTTTCGGCTTCGTGAGCAGGCCTTGTACCGGGTCGTGCTGGAGAAGCGGCCGGCGCCAAAGGCGTCAGCGGCGCCGATGCGGCCCATAGACCTGGAATCGATGCCTCCGGAGTCGAACCCGCCACCGGCGGTCCAAGGAGCTTCGACCGCAGCGGTGCGGGCCCACTACGACATCTCGAACGACTTCTACCGACTGTGGCTGGGCCCCACGATGATGTACTCCTCTGGCCGGTGGGATCCGGATGATCGGCACGCGGACCTGGACCGGGCGCTCGACAAGAAGATAGATGCCTTCGTCCGGTGGACCGCCGGGGCAGGGGTCGGTCGCCTGCTGGACGTCGGCTGCGGGTGGGGTCATACCGCCCGCCGCGTCGTCGAACGGCACGGCATCGGCACGGCCGTCGGTCTCACCCCGAGCCGGGCACAGTACGACTTCATGCTCACCCAAGCCGTTGACGGCGTGGAGCCGCGTTGCGAACGCTGGGAGGAGCACATCCCGACCGGGCTCTACGATGCCGTCCTCACGTTCGGGGCCTTCGAGCACTTCGCGCCCGACGGGTCCACCGGCGCGCAACGGGTGGTCGCCTACCGTCGCTTCTTCCGGCGATGCTTCGACTGGCTCCGCCCAGGCGGCCGGCTGGGGATGGAGACCATCGCCCACGACGACGCACCCGACACCACCTCCCCGCTGGGTCGCGGTCCGCTCGGCGACACGGTGCTGGGTCTCTACCCGGAGTCCTTGTGCCCCAACCTGTCCGAGATTGTCCTCGGGTTCGAACCGTGGTTCGAAGTGGAACGGCTGGAGTCCGCGGCCGACGACTTCGCCCGCACCATGAAACGCTGGGCAGGCAACTTCCGCCTGCATCGGACCGCCGCCGAGGACCTGGTCGGGCCCGTCACCGCGCGGCAGTTCTGGCAGTACCTGATCGCCTCGGAGATTCAGTTCCGGCTCGGCGTGATCACCAACTACCGGGTGGTGCTTCGCCGCCGCCGGGCGATCCGATGGTGACCGCCTGGACCGGTTGCTGACACGACGATGACCGTGCGGCAGCGGCCGATCACCGCGCGCGACGACCGAAAGACCATGCTTTACTTCCCCTTTCGCAGGTCGTAGCGTAGGTCCACCGAATCGGACAAACAGGTTGGTCGCTATGCAATCCGACAACTCCCAGGCAGAAGCAGCGGAACCGAGTGCGGGAGTGTCCCGCCGCCGGATCATGGGCAGCGTCGGTGTCGCGGTCGCCGGGGGCCTGGTGGCCGGGGTCGCGGGCGCACCCCCGGCGTCGGCCGCGACGTCCGGCGCGGGTGCGGTCGCGACCGGTCGGGCCGGTGACACGGTGTTCGAATTCGTCTGCCGAATCGCCCAGGACGGGGAGGACTTCACCGGCTTGGGCTACCTGACCGATGTCGCGGGTATTGGCCGTGACGCCCTGTTCACCGGCGATCCGCGGGACGAGGCGCACGCCCGGTACCTCCTGACGGCGAACGGCCTGCTGGTCGCGAGATCGGTGGACGGGGCCGTCCACGCACTGAACATCGAGGGAAAGCTGGCGATCTACTACAGCCCGTCGGGCGGTGCCGCATGGTCCGATGCGACCGGCTTCGCCGTCGGCAGTCCGATGGCCACGTACCAATTGGAACTGCAGGATGTGCTCACCGTCATCCTTTCACCGATCGGGATCCCGACCCTCAACGGGGTGGCCACCCAGACCGGCGCCGGACGGGTCAAGGGGCGGCCGTTCGGTCGCCAGGGATCGACCTCGCGGTTCATCGCCACCGGTCTCGGCACCCGTTCCGACCACGATCCCACACCCGTGAAGGCCCAGGCGATGCTCACCGTGGCCGGGTCGATGATCGCCACCTGACCCTTTGCCTCGGCCTTGGTGGCGTGGTCCCGGATCGCATTCCTAGACTCACGCTGTGCCTAGCCGGGTCGGCCTCGCCGGTGTGGTCGCCGCGCTGTCGGTGGCCAGCGACCTGACCCGCGGACATCCGCCCGGCGAGGCGATGCGTGCCTGCCTGGTGGCGACCGAACTGGCCCGCCGAGCCGGGCACGACACCAGGTCGCAAAGCGACGTCTTCTACGCCAGCTTGATGCGCTTCGCCGGTTGCGCGGCGACCTCGCACGAAGCTGCCGCCGCGTTCGGTGGCGATGACGTGCTGGTGCGCGCCCGTGGGGATCTGATCGACGCGACTCGGCCGATGGAGGCGATCCGGTTCCTGGCCGGGCTGGGCCGGGGCGCGGACAGGTTGCGGGTCCTGGCTCAGGGCCCTCGGGTGCCCCGGATCGTCCGGGAGTCCGCTCGGGCCGACTGTGAAGTGGGGGCGGACCTCACGCAGCGGTTGCGGTTGCCCGAGACCGTTCGTCAGGCCGTTCTGTGCGCATTCGAACGGTACGACGGCCAGGGCGCACCGGCCGGCTTGTCCGGTGAGGATGTCTGCGCGGCAGCGCGGTTCGCGGCGGTCGGCTACGCGTCGGTCATGTTCGACGCGGTCGGCGGGCCCACGATGGCGACCACGGCGGTGGCCCGCTGGACCGGCCGTGCCCTCGACCCGGCGATCACGGCGACGTTCCTGAAGGCGCCCGCCGAACTGTTGCGGCTGGCGAGCCCGACCGATCTGTGGTCCACGGTCGTCGCCGGCGAACCCGTTCCGCGGCGTTGGTTCCGGGACCCGCACGACCTGGACGAGGCGCTGGCCGGGTTCGGCGACGCGGCCGATCTGAAAACGCCGTTCTTCCAGGGGCATTCGCGAGGAGTGGCCGCATTGGCCCGCGCCGCGGCCGTCGAGGCGTCCCTCGACCCGGTGCTGGCGTACCGGGCCGGGTTGGTGCACGACCTGGGTCGGGTGGCGGTGCCGACAGGCGTCTGGGAGCAGTCGGGTCAGATTCCGGTCGAAAGTTGGGAATTGGTGCGGCTGCACCCGTACCAGTCCGGTCGCATCCTGGCCCGATCGCCCGACCTCGCGCCGCTGGGCGCGATCGCCAGCCGACACCATGAACGAATCGACGGGTCCGGTTACCCGGCCGGCGTGCGGGCGAACGAACTGGACGAGATGTCCCGGCTACTCGCCGCCGCCGACGTCTGGCACGCGCTTGGCGAGGACCGGCCGCACCGCCCCTCGTTCGCCCCGGTCGACGCGGCTCGGCTCATCTCCGAGACGCCCCTCGACCGTGACGCGGTCCGAGCCGTCTTGCGCGTGGCCGGCGCCCCGGCGCCCAAGTTGCCGCGGCTGCCGGTCAACCTCACCGAACGCGAACTCGAGGTGCTCCAACGGCTGGCCGCCGGTCGAACCAAGCGGCAGATCGCCGGCGAACTGTTCATCTCGCACGCGACCGTGCACACCCACACCGTGCACATCTACGCCAAGTGTGACGTCTCGACGAGGGCCGGGTTGGCCATGTTCGCCATGCGCCACGGCCTGACGAGCACGGGCCGCTGATCCGCCGGGGTGCCGCCCCGTGGCCGGCGGGAATCGATCGAACAGTCGATGTGACCCGGTCGCGTCGCCCGATAGCGTCAGCCAGCATCAACCACCGGACCAGGAGGATCCCATGACTGCTACCGCACCCGTAGTGCAAACTGACATCGATTCTGTTCGCGGCGGTTTCGCCGCGGTAGCCGCCGGCGACATGGCGGGCTTCGCGGCCATGTTCCATCCGGACGCGACCTGGAATCACCGCAACGACGACCGCCTCGGCGGGATCAAGCACGGCGTGGAGGAAATCGTCGACTTCCTCGCCGAATCGATGCAACTGACCGCAGGCACCCTGCGGCCGATCCCGGAGATCCTCCTGCCGGACGGCGCCGGGCATGTCGCCGTGGTCACCCGGATCAGCGGAACCCGCCCCGACGGCCGCAGTTTCGACGACACCCAGATTCTGCTGTTCACGCTCACCGACGGGCTGGTGAGCACCGTGGATCAGTTCGTCGGCGACCCCACCGCGGTCACCGCCTTCTGGTCCTGAACCGTCGACCGGGACCGCCGGCCGGTTGCTCATTTCCGCGGTGGCTCCCCAGTCAAATCAATGCTGCCGGGAACCACAGCTCCACCTGCAGCCCGGGGCCGCCCCCGGCCGCGTCGAGCAGCCGGACCCGCCCGCCTTGTTGGCTGACGAGTTCCCGGACGATCGCCAGGCCGAGGCCGCTGCCGCCGCTGTCCCGGTCCCGCGCGTCCTGCAGTCTGGCGAACCGCTCGAAGACCCGTTCACGCTCGTCGGCGGAGATGCCGGGCCCGTCGTCGCGCACCACGACCAGCGCGCCGCCGTCGTCCGAGGGCCGCACTGTGACGTCGACCGTCGACCGGGCGTGCCGGACGGCGTTGTCCAGTACGTTGGCCAACACCCGCTGCACCGCCCGCGGATCGGCCGAGATCGGCGGGGTCGGGAGGACTCTGACCGACACCGGAATCGATTGTGCCACATAGCGATCAGCGACATCAGCGGCCAGTCGGGCGATGTCGAGGAGTTCGCGGGGCGGGGGTGCGGCGTCGTCCACCCTGGCCAGCAGCAACAGGTCGTTGACGAGCCGGGTCAGCCGCTCGACCTCTGCCAGCAGGTCGGCCGTGTCCGCGGCTTCGCCGGTCGCGACGGCCACGTCCAATTGGGTGCGCAGGCTGGCCAGCGGCGAGCGCAGCTCGTGCGCGGCGTCGGCGACGAACGCACGTTGGCGCAACCGGGATGATTCCAACCTGCCCAGCATGTCGTTGAGCGTCTCGGCGAGCCGGCGGATCTCGTCGGCGGAGTTCGGCAGTGGCAGGGTCTCCGCGGAATGAGTGCCGGTGATCCGTTCCGCGCCGACGCGCAGCGCCTCGACCGGCCGCAGGGTCGCGCCGATCAACCTCCAGGCAACCTCGGCCAGCAGGATCAGCAACACGGCGAATCCGACGATCAGCGAGAGCCGCACCACCCGAACGGCGTTGTCGATGTCCGATGACGGAGTGGCGACGAGCACCGTGCTGGACGCACCACCACTTTCGGTGGTGCGGGCCACCACCCTGACCGATCCCAGCACCCCGAAGGCGCTGCCCGACAGCGTGATCGGACCGCCCCTGGCCTGCAGCAGCTGATCGGGTGGCAGTGCGGCCACCAGCCGATCGGCCCCGGGGGACGCGGCCAGCACCCGCCCGGCGTCGTCGAGCACCTGGACCACCGTCGTTCCCCCGGTCACGATCGGGTCGGGCAGCCGGTCGGAAGCGATCAGCTGCACCACTTCCTGCGCGGTTTCCTCGATCCCGGCGTCAACGGCCTGCTCCAGACCGATTCGCAGCACGACGGTCAGCACGACCCCGCCGACGATCAGGCCAACGGCCAGGCCGATCGTGGTCAACAGCACCAGCCGGCCGCGCAGGCCGAGGCCACGGCGGGAACCGCCGGTCGGCGGCGCGGCCGGTGCGGGCTGTTGATCAAGCGGCATGGGTCAGCCGCCGTCGGGTTCCAGCCGGTACCCGGCGCCGCGCACCGTGGTGACCGACCGGCGGCCGAACGGTGCATCGACCTTGCGGCGCAGGTAGCCGATGTAGACCTCGACGACATTGGCCTCGCTCGCGCCGTAGGTCTGCCAGACATGTTCCATCAGCTCGAACCGGCCGATCACCTGCCCGGCGTGTCGCATCAGGTATTCGAGCAGGGCGAACTCGCGCGTCGTCAACTCGATCCGGGTGTCCCCGCGGGCCACCTGGCGGGCCGCGGGATCGAGCACCAGGTCGCCGGCCGACAGCACAGCCGGGCGCTCCGGCGCGCCGCGGCGCAGCAGAGCCCGAAGCCGGGCCACCAGCACCACAAAGCTGAACGGCTTGGTCAGGTAGTCGTCCGCCCCGACGTCGAGCCCGTCCGCCTGGTCGTACTCACCGTCCTTGGCGGACAGCATGAGCACCGGCACCCAGTTGCGTTCGGTGCGCAGCGTCCGGACCACCTGATACCCGGACAATCGGGGCAGCATGACGTCCAGGATGACCGCGTCGTAGCGCCCGAGCCTGGCCGATTCCAGGCCGGACTCGCCGTCGAGCACCACGTCGACCGCGAAACCCTCGGCCTGCAGGCCCTTCTGCAGGGCGCGCGCCATCCGCTGCTCGTCCTCGACCACCAGTACCCGCATCGTCCGTTTCGTCCGTCCCGCCGCTCTCAAGCTGCTCTCAGCATGATGCGCAGAGTATGGACGTCGACGGCGCCGATGCGCGCCGCGGCACCGCGACGCATGCAAGGATGATGATCATGGGTTTGACCACCAGCCACCCGGCCCTGCGCTGGGCGGTGCCGGGTGCGGTTGTCGCCGTCGTCCTGGCCGCGGCCGGCCTGACCGCGGCCACCGCGGACGCCAGCCCCACCCTGCCGCCGCGCAGCGCCGCGGAGCTCCTGGTGGACGTGCAGACCGCGAACGTGACCGCGCTGTCCGGCACCGTCGTGCAGACCGCGGACCTCGGGCTGCCGGACCTGCCGATCGGCATGGGGGGTCGGGGCAGCGCCGACTTCACCTCGCTGGTGTCCGGCACGCACACCCTGCGGGTCTGGTACGCCGGCGAGGACCAGCAGCGGCTGGCGCTGCTCGGCACTCTGGGCGAATCCGACATCGTCCGGAACGGCTCGGACGTCTGGACCTGGTCCAGCGCCGACAACACGGCAACCCACTACCAGCTCCCGACCCGCCCGGACGCGACCGAAGGCACGGCCGAGGTGCCGGAATCCGCGCCGGCGATGACGCCACAGCAGGCGGCCGACGCGGCCCTGGCCGCCATCGACCCGACCACCAGCGTGACCACCGACGGGACGGCCGAGGTCGCGGACCGGGCCGCCTACGAACTCGTGCTGGCACCAAAGACAGCGTCACCCAACGACGCCTCGTCATTGATCGGCCAGGTCCGGATCGCCATCGACGCCGAGCAGCACATCCCGCTGCGGGTGCGGGTGTTCGCCAAGGACGCCGCGGAACCGGCGTTCGAGGTCGGTTTCAGCCAGATCAGCTTCGACACCCCGGGCCCGGAACAGTTCCAGTTCTCGCCGCCGCCCGGTGCCACCGTGACGGACTCGACCCTGGGTCAGGGCGCACCCGATCACGCCGCATCGACTCCGCCGCAGGCCGGCGCCGAGGCCCCCGGAACCGGGGCCGAACCCACCGTCGTCGGCACCGGATGGACGTCGGTGCTGGTGGCCAAGATGCCCCCCGCCGATTCCGCCGGACCGACGCCGGACGGCACCGGACCGGGCGCCTCCGTCGCTGGGGAGCTGCAGTCGGTGCTGGGCTCGCTGCCGCAGGTCAGCGGGGACTGGGGCAGTGGCCGGCTGCTGACCTCGACGTTGTTCACCGTCCTGATCACCGACGACGGCCGGGTACTCGGCGGGGCGGTCGGCCCGGACGCGCTGTACGCGGCCGCCGCGCAGTGACGTCGCCGATCAGCGCGGTGGCGGATCCGTCGATCACCCCGCTCGCGCCGCCGGCCGCGGGCGGGGAGGGACTGGCGGTCACCTCGACCGGGCTGACCAAGCAGTTCCGGGGCGGTCAGGTCGCCGTCGACCACATCGACCTGGCCGTGCCCGCGGGCGCCGTCTACGGGTTCCTCGGGCCGAACGGCTCCGGCAAGACCACCACCATCCGGATGCTGCTCGGCCTGGTCCGGCCCACCTCGGGCAGCCACACCCTGCTGGGCGGGTCGATTCCCCAGGACTCGCAGCGGGTGCTGCCGCGGGTCGGCGCCCTGGTCGAGGGACCCGCCTTCCACCCCTACCTGTCGGGCCGGGACAACCTGCGCCGGCTGGACGCGGCGGACCGGACCGCCGACCCTGCGACTGCGACCCGGCGGATCGCCGCCGCCATCGAACGGGTGGGCCTGTCCGCGGCCGCCACCAAGCGGTACCGGAACTACTCGCTGGGTATGCGGCAGCGGCTGGGCATCGCCGCCGCCCTGCTGCAACCGCGCGAGTTGCTGATCCTGGACGAACCCACCAATGGGCTCGATCCGCAGGGCACCCGTGAGGTCCGTTCGCTGATCAGCGATCTCGCCGAATCCGGGGTCACCGTGCTGCTCTCGACGCATCTGCTGTCCGAGGTCGAGCAGATCTGCAGCCACGTCGGGGTCATGCATATCGGCAAGCTGGTCGCGCAGTCCAGGCTGAGCGACCTGCGCAACAGCACTGCCGTCCGGATCCGGGTCGAGACGGAACGAGTCGATGACGCGGCGGCCAGTCTCGGCAGGCTCGGGTTGGCCGACATCGTGAAGCAGTCCGGCGAGGTGACGGCGGAACTGGGCGACGCGGCGCCGACCGCGATCATCGCGACCTTGGTTCGGGACGCGGTGCCGGTGCGGGCGTTCGGCCCGGTGCCGGTGAACCTGGAGGACGTGTTCGTGACGTTGACGGGGGAGGGATTCGGTGTCAGCGGCTGAATTGGCGACGCCGGTCGCGGCTACCCGCGGCCCCTCGCCGCGGTTCCTGCTGTCGGAGCTGCGGCTGATCTTCGGCCGCAAGCGCAACATCGCCGGCCTGGCGGTGTTGGCCGCGGTGCCGATCATCATCGGGTTCGCCGTCAAGTACAGCGGCGACGGTGGTGGCGGGGAGGGCGGATTCATCGGTCAGGCCACGAACAACGGCCTGTTCGTGGGGTTGGCCGCGTTGACCGTCGAGCTGCCGCTGTTCCTGCCGATGGCGGTGGCCGTCATCTCCGGCGACACGATCGCGGGGGAGGCCAATGTCGGGACCCTGCGTTACCTGCTGGCCACCCCGGTCCGCCGGTCGCGATTACTGGCCGTCAAGTACCTGGCGTTGTTGATCTCCACGGCGTTCGCGGTGCTGTTGGTCGCCGTGGTCGGGCTGATCGTCGGGTTCGCCCTGTTCGGGGCCGGGCCGGTGACCCTGCTGTCCGGGACGCAGGTCTCCACCGGCGTCGGGCTGTGGCGACTCCTGCTGGTCTGCGGATACCTGTTCATCTGCCTGGCCGCGTTGGGCGCCATCGGCCTGTTCGTCTCCACGCTCACCGAACAACCCATCGGCGCCACCATCGGGGTCGTCGGGCTGGCCGTGATCAGTCAGATCCTCGACTCGATCAGCCAGCTCTCCGCGATCCACCCCTACCTGCCGACCCACTACTGGCTCGGTTTCGGCGATCTGCTCCGCGACCCGATCGCCACCGATCAGATCGCGCCCGGGATCGTCAGCGCGCTGGTGTACACCGCGATCTTCCTGACGGCAGCGTGGGCGCGGTTCGGGGGCAAGGACATCACCAGCTGAGTCCCGGGCTGCCGGCTCGGACAATCGGGCGTCCTGATCGGCCGACGGCGGCACCCTCGGCGGTGGTAGAACGGCGGTGAGCGCCGAGTTCAGCCTCGGGCTCACGGCTTCGGCGCCGACCGCCGCGCGGGGAGGGCGTGCCATGTCCGACTTCTTCGATTCAATCCCCACCTGGATCTACCTGTTCGGCGGCGTCATCGTCCTGCTGCTGGTGGTGTGGGTCGTCTTCAAGTCGGTCTGGCGGGTGGCGGAGCCGGACGAGGCGCTGATCCTGTCCGGATTGAGTGGCCGGAACACCGCGACGGCGGAGGGCCTGGACTTCAGGATCGTCACCGGGAAGGGGACCGTCGTGCTCCCCGGGTTGCAAACCGTCCGCAGCCTGAAGCTGTCGCTGTACGAGACCCCGCTGGACGTCAAATGCGTGACCACGCAGGGCATTCCGGTCATCGTTCGCGGGGTGGTGATCTTCAAGATCGGCGACACGCAGCCGTTCATCGCCAATGCGGCCCGCCGGTTCCTCGGCCAACAGAATCAGATGACGGGGCAGGTGTACAACGTCTTCGAGGGGCACCTGCGATCCATCATCGGCAGCCTCACCGTCGAGGAGATGATCCGCGAACGGGACAAGCTGGCTTCAAAGGTCCGGGAGGCCAGTGGCACCGAGATGGAAAAGCTCGGGCTGGTCGTCGACTCGCTGCAGATCAAGGACTTCGAGGATCCCACCGGGTACATCACGAACCTGGCCAAGCCGCACATCGCCGAGGTGCAGAAGGCGGCCCGCATCGCCGAGGCGACGAACAACCGGGAGGCGTCCGAGCGGGAGGCCGAGGCGGCCGCGCAGATCGCCGCCGCGCAGAGCGAGTCCAAGATCCGGCAGTCGCGGGCCCGCGCCGAGGCGGAGCGGGTCGACGCCGAGGCGGCGCAGGCCGGCCCGCTGGCCGACGCGACCGCCCGGCAGCAGGTGGTGGTGCAGGAAACCGAGATCGCCAAGCTCGAGGCTGCCCGCCAGGAACAACGGCTGAACGCGACCGTCTACAAGGAGGCCGACGCCGCGGCCTACAGCAAGCGGGTGCAGGCCGAGGCCACCAAGTCCGCCGACATCAGCGCGGCCGAGGCCAATGCCCGCAAGGTCGAACTGGCCGCGACGGCCGACGCCCGCAAGGTCGAGTTGACCGCCAGCGCGGAAGCGACCGCGGCCGAGGCGAGGGCCAGGGCGACCAGAACGACCGGCGAGGCCGAAGCGGCGGCCACCACCGCCCGCGGAGCGGCGGCAGCCTCCGCCACCAAGGCAATGGCGATGGCCGAGGCGGACGGCATCCAGGCGCGGGCCACCGCGCTGTCCGCCAACCAGGACGCCGTGATCGCGCAGCAACTGGCCGAGCGGATGCCGGACATCGTCCGGGCCGCCGCGGAACCCTTCGCGCACGTCGGTCAGCTGACCGTGCTGAACGGGGCCGAGGGCCTGAACAGCATGGTCAGCAGCATCATCGCGCAGGTCGGGACGCTGCTTCCGCAGCTCGCATCCGCGTTGGGCAAGGACCAGCCGCGTGATCCCGCGAGCACCCCAGCCATCCGACTTCAGCAGGCGACCCGGAACGGACCGAATGTCTCCAGCGTCCAACAGTGAAGTCATCGGGAAGATCGGACGGGTGACCGGGCGGATCGCGCCCGGTGAAATCGGCGAGGTGATGCTCGCCGTCCGTGGGGGCACGAGCGCGTTTCACGCGCATCCGGCGGACGGCGTCTCCACCTATCCGATCGGAGAGCGGGTGCTCGTCATCGACTTCCGGTCACCACAAACAGTCTTCGTCGACGAGCTGCCGGATTTCCTGCGCTGACCGGCTCCCTCGACCGCTTGGCACGATCGGTTGCCGCGAACGCTCGGCCGGCCGGCACCCGGGCGCAGACGGATCGGCACACCGCCGTAGCCCGAAGGTCGTTGTCAAACAGGTCACGACCTGACCTGAATGGCTCCTATCGTCAAGGCATGGACATCAGAATCGAGCTCGTCAGCATTCCCGTCACCGATATCGACCGTGCCATCGCCTTCTATACCGGGCAGGTCGGCTTCACCCTCGACCACGACCATCGGGTCAGCGACGAGATCCGGTTCGTGCAGATCACCCCACCGGGCTCCGCCTGCTCGATCCTGGTCGGCCACCTCTCCGAGATGCGGCCGGGCACGCAGCGCGGGCTCCAGTGCGTGATCCCGGACGCCGACGCCGCGCTCGCGCAGCTGCGGGCGGCCGGGGTCGACGCACAGGGCGTGGACGAGCAGCCATGGGGGCGCTTCGTCTACTTCAGCGATCCGGACGGCAACACCTGGGCCTACCAGCAGCTCGTGCCGCCGGCCTGAGGCTCCGGTGCGCTTCCCGGGTTTCGCCGGATGTCCCGCCCCCACCCGTACCGGCCGTGGTGCCGCATCTTTCATCGAGCGCGGCTTGCCCGGGTCCGATCGGGAGTGCGTGCTACCCAAGCTGGTCGCGGCGGCGCGCCAAGGCGGCGGTCTCGGCGGTGTTGCCCGCCAGCTCGATGGCCTTGTCGTGCGCGGCGCGGGACTTCTGGCGCCGACCCAGCCGGCGCAAGCTAGCAACCCGCCACTTCACCGTCCTCCGGTATCAGGGCACGGATCAGGCGAGTGAGCCGGATTGCCTCGGCGGTCAGGTCGTGGCGCACAGGATCGGTGTCGGGGCCGGTCGCCAGGTAGCCCTCGTTGAAGACGAGGTACAGGACGGCGAGTACGCCGGAGACGCGTGCCGGGAGATCCTCCGTGGACGGCACCCGATAGGGGATGCGAGCCGCCTTGATCTTGGCCTTCGCGCGGGTGATCCGCTGCTCCAAGGTGGTCCGCTGCACCAGGAACGCACGGGCGATCTCGGGCACGGTCAGACCGGCGACCATGCGCAGCGTCAGGGCCACGCGGGTCTGCATCGCGAGCGCCGGATGACAGCAGGTGAAGATCAGCCGGAGCCGCTCGTCCTCGACTGCGCCGAGGGGATCGAGCGGGTCTTCGTCGTACACCAGCTGAGCCTCCTTCTGCTTGTCGTCGCGCTTGTTCTCGCGCCGGATCCGGTCGATGGCCTTGCGGTTGGCGGCGGTGGTGAGCCAGGCGCCGGGGTTGGGCGGTACGCCGTCGGCCGGCCACCGCTCGACGGCGGTCGCGAACGCCTCGGCCGCCGCCTCCTCGGCGATGTCGAGGTCACCGAAACGCCTGGTCAGGGCGGCGACAACACGGGCCCATTCCGTGCGGTGGGCTCCGGTGATCGCCTCCTCGACGACGACCCCGCTCACAGGAACGCCCGCACCTCGATCTTCCGGTTGCAGGCCTTCGACCCCGCGGCGGCGAGCCCCAGCGCCACGTCGAGGTCGGGAGCCTCGATGATCCAGAAGCCGGCGAGATACTCCTTCGACTCCAGGAACGGCCCATCGGTGAACATCGGCTCGTCGCGTCGGTTGTCGATGACGGTGGCCGTGCCGGGCAGACCGAGGCCGCCGGCGAAGACCCAGTGGCCCTCGGCCTTGAGCCGGTCGTTGAACACGTCGATGGCGGCCATCTCGTCCGGGGTAGCGCCGGCCGTCTCGGCGATCACGGAAACAGGTACTGCATCTGAAGATCATCTCCTGTTGTCTGGGACCCCTCGCGAGCGACCGCCGAAGCCGGCTACGAACTCCTTCGCTCCGATCCTTTGACGATCCAGAGTCGGCGCGGTCACTCTCGTGCCAACCGGGTCATACGCCTCGAAACGGAGGGTCTCCACCTTCGTCACCGCGTCGGGTGATGAACGCCATGGTCTCGTCGTCGCCCTTGCGGTAGTGGAGGTGTACCCGGCGGCCGCACTGCAGAGCTGGGGACTGGCCTGGAGGGTCTACAAGGGAGCCCCTCACGCTGAGCATCGTCGACAGCCGCTGGAGGCACTTTTCACCGCCGTGCCCTGGTTTGAACTGTCCGAGCAGGACGCGGGCCGACTCGGGCACTCCGATGATGCGTTCGATGCGGTGATCGCCGCATTCGTGGCACGAGCGGCTGCCATTGGCGCAGTTGGTGCACCCAGTTCGTCGGACGCGGAACTTGCTGCTCGTGAGGGGTGGATCGCGATTCCGACCGGCCCGCTCGATCAGCTGCTGAGCGTCGATCCGGCACGGTCGCCGAACCACAATCGAGACCAGAGAACTGAGACTGGAACCGGGTCGGCCGTCAGGTCGCAGGGTGCGCGCTTTGTGTTTGCGCTGGTCAGGAAGCGGAGGATGGGGGATTCGAACCCCCGAGGGCGTTAACCCAACACGCTTTCCAAGTCGGCTAAGGCATGGTCGTTGACGGCCGTCATGGCCCCTGACCAGGCAGAATGGGGAACGATGAATCCCGCGGAACATCGGCAGACGCAGGCAACTGAGACTGGAACTGAGACGACGCAAGGCTCGGTGATGGTGAACGAACTGTGCTGCTCGCGGCCGCGGAGTTGACCGGAGATCTTGCTGTTGCTGCCTGACATGGCGTCGGGGCGCCCTGACCGATCGAGGGATTAGCAGTCAGTGCCTGCCCAACTACGATCCGTATCGGACATTGCGGTCCGCAATCTCTGGGGGACGACGATGGCGCTACCAACTGCACCGGCCAGCCGGCGAACGTGATGGATCCAAGGCACGATCATTGCGGTCTCTGCCGTCATCATCGTCGTCGCGACGGTGAGCTTCGTCGGGCGAACGGTGAAGCCGATCAACCAAACGCCCCCGGTCGTCCCGAGCGTCGTCCCGTCGGAGCCAACGACGGCGCTGACCGAACAGCCGGCACCCGCGGAGGTACCTGTTCCGGTAGTGGCACCCGCGACAGTCGAACAGCCGCCAGCCACGACCGAAGCCTCGGTACCGGTGATCGTCACCTATGAGAACTGTGCCGCAGTGTGGCTGCCATAGGCCGGCCGATCCACGCGGGTGAGCCTGGCTACGACGAGCACCTCGACCGAAACAGCGATGGGGTTGGATGCGAGGAACGACCTGGGTGAACCTCGCAACCACAGTGCGCGAATACGCTGCTCTGGGCGGTACCGCAAGGCACCTGGGTCGAGTGGCGCCCTGCTGTCGTACGGCTCACAATCAATCCACAGGGGAACTGACGGGGCGGATCTCACCTGGTGCAGCTCAACGCCGAGCAGTCCTGGGGGGACGAGTGAAGGTTCGCGCTACCGTCGTCGCGTTGTCCGTGTCGGCGCTACTACTCGCCGGCTGCGGCACACAGCAGTCGGGCGCCCCACTCCTGCTACCACTAGTTCGTCGTCATCGACGACGACGACGCTAACGCCGTTCGTGACGACGTCCAGAGCCTCGACAAGAACCAGTTCATCGAGAGCGTCGATGACGACCTCAACGCACACGACCACGTCCTTCGCATACGAGCCGATCGCCGGTCAGCACTTCGAGGGGAGTGGCGACGACGTTGTGACGATCGCAAAGCCAGCCGACAAGGCCGCGCTTTGGATCAGAGGTCGACGACGACCTTGCCACGTACGTGACGGCCGGCCTGAAGCTCGACCGCGGAGCGGATGTCGTCGACCGGGAACGTCGCGGCGATCGGCACCCGCAATTGGCCGTTCGCGACCAGGCGCGCAATGTTCTGGAGCGCTTCGGCTCCGGCGTTCGCACCGTTCGCCGCCCGGACGCCCTCGACGACTGCCGCGATGGTGCAGATGCGCCGATCCGGGACGCCCAGCTCGCGGGCGGCCGCGACCGTGTCCGTGTCGTGCAGGTCGAGGGCTGCCGTGACCGGACCGCCGTGGAGCGTGCGGATCCGGTCGGCCAGACCGTCTCCGTACTCGACCGGCTCCGCACCGAGGCTCGTCAGGTACTGCGCCGACGACGGGGACCCGGTGCCGATCACCCGCGCCCCCGCGAGACGGGCGAGTTGCACCGCGAAGACGCCGACGCCACCGCCGGCTCCGCCCATCAGGACCGTGTCGTCCTGACCGAGGTCCAGAACTGCCATCGCGGCCGCCGCCGTGCTGCCCGCGATCGCCAGTGTCGCCGCCGTGCGGTCGTCGACGCCATCCGGCGTGTGGTATGCGACACCTGTGCGTATATCGCCGTCGACGTTGACGAAGGCGTAGTCGGCCAGGGCGCGCGAGAGCGCCGCGCCGTAGACGTGGTCGCCGATGGAAAAGCCGGTCGCGCCGTCGCCGACCTGGTCGACGACGCCTGCGTAGTCGGTGCCGTACCCGGCGGGCAGGGTCAGCCCGAACCGGGCCGCGGTCTGCGCGTCCGACGTCATGATCCAGTCCATCGGGTTCAGTCCGACCGCGACCACCTTGACCCGGATTTGCCCAGGCCCGGCCTGCGGAACCCGAACGTCCTGAACGGTCAGATTTCCCGGACCACCGAAGGATTCGAGCAGAACGGCCCGGCCAGTGCTGACCCCGCGTGGGTCGTCGTGCTGCTGCATGCTTCCTCGTCTCTCCGCTCGAAGCCGCCCACAATCGGACTACGCTCCGTTTACACCGACTCTAACCGGAGCATGATCCGTTTGGCTACCCCCGATCCTCGCCCGACGCGGGCGGACGCCGTTCGCAACCGCGTACAGCTGCTCGCGGTGGCCACCAGGGCGCTCGCCACGGCCGGCGCCGAGATCTCGATGCGCGCCATCGCCCGCGAGGCCGGCGTCGGCATCGCAACCCTCTACCGCCATTTCCCGACCCGCGACGCCCTTGTCGAGGCCGTCTACCGCGACCAGGTCGAACGTCTGACCACCGGCGCTCACGCGCTCCTCGACAACAACGCTCCAGCCGAGGCGCTGCGGCGCTGGATGAACCTCTACGGCGAGTGGATCGCCGCAAAGACCGGCATGCTCGACACCCTCCGCGCGATGGTCGAGTCCGGCGACGTCGCCCACGCCAGGACTCGCGACGAGATCCTCTCCGCGATTTCGACGATCCTCGACGCCGGCGACGCGGCGGGGGAACTGCGCTCCGACGTGACCGCCACCGAAGTATCCGCCAGCCTCATCGGGATCTTCACAGTCAGCCAGCGGGCCGGCGGCGCGGTCAGCACTGATCGGCTGCTCGATATCCTGCTCGACGGACTCCGTCCCCCGCGCAGACCTAAATGAGGGCCCGCTTGACAGTGCCTTGGTAGACAGGCGTGTGCCAGTGGCCGGCGTCCAACTTCCCGGACGTGGCGTTTGAGCAGCCGGATTCTCGCGTTCGATCCGGCCCGGTCGAGGTCCCGGTCGGCGACGACATGGGCGACGTCGGGCTGCGTCGCAAGTTTCACCCTTCGAACGCGCCGTGACGGGGAGGAGCCAAATGAACATGCCGATCACCTGAACGATGCAGCGACCGGTCGGTGAGCGCCGCGCACGAACCGGGCATGTTCAAGCGCACCGCGCCCACCGGGGACACACAGACCTCGCCCCTGCCGTCTCGTCTGCCGACCACTGGTGGCCTCATTCCCGGGTCCACCGCCGCCCGCGCCCTCTACCAGGTGTGGTCGGGGAACCCGGTCACGGTCGTCAACAGCCCGCCGGGCGCCGGGAAGACCGCACTGGTAGTGGATGTCGTCCGGCAACTGCTCGACCGCACCGACCTGGTGATCTGGGTGGCGGCGCCGAACAACGGGCAGGTGCGGGGCCTGGCGAACCGGCTCGCCGGCGCGCTGAAGCCGAACTCGGTGCTGGTGGTGGCCAAGAAGATCCAGCCGGCGGAGGTGCCCGACGCCATCGTTCAGGGCGATCCGGAACGCGGCAAGGACCTCGCCACCCGGCATGCGCGGGTGTGCACCCTGGCCCGGGCGGCGATGTCGCCGCCCGAATGCGACGTGATGATCGTCGACGAGGCGTACCAGGCCACGCATCTGCAGGTGCGGTCGGCGATGGCCAACGCCGTGCAGGTGCTGCCGGTCGGCGACCCCGGGCAGATCGGGCCCGTCGTCACCGTGCGCACCGGCCAGTTCGCGGGACCGACGGCGCCACACCCGCGGGCACCGGACGTCTTCCGCCGGCACGACGACGCGGTCACCCCGTCCCTGCCGTACACCTACCGGTTCGGGCCGGATACTGTGTCCGCTCTCGCGCACCTGTAGGACTTCCCGTTCAGCAGCGGCCACCCGCCTCGCGGCATCATCGGCCAGCCCGAACTGGCCGGGGTCCGGGTCGACGATGTCGAGTCGAACACCGACGAGCATCTGCTCGCGGCAGCGGTGCGCCGCGCCATCACCCTGGTTGGGCAGGTGGTCGACGCCCACGGGGAACTACTGCCGGTCGGGCAGCAGGCTGAACGTCGCGGCGGAATGCCGGAGGTCGTGGATCCGTACCCTGCGCTTGATGCCCGCCGAGGCGAGGAGCGCTCGCCACTGATCCCAGTCGGCCCGAAACGTTCGAACTCCTCGGACGTGGTTGGTGAAGATCCAGTCTTCGCCCTGCCACAGATCCGAAGCGGCAGTCGCTCCCTGTTCTGGTTTGCCCGGTGGCTGCGCAGCATCGCGACGAGAACACCGGGCAGGGCCAGCGTGCGTGCTGAGCCCCGTGTCGTCAGTGGTGCCGCCCCGCCGGTGCTGACAGGCTGGGGACACGTCGCGGCGCGCCCGCATTGCTTCGGCGCCGAGCATGGGTGCGAGTACCGCACCCGATCCAGTGATCGGCGGATCCTGACTGTCGCGGCGTCGAGGTCCAGGTCGTCCCATTTCAGGCCCAAAACCCCGGCCCTGGCGAAGTCCCAGGGCCAGGCGATGGCCCATCTGACGCCTCCCCGGACGTCGGCGGCGGCGTTGAGTAGTTGTTGGGCCTCCTCATGGGTGGGCGGCTGCACGTCAGGGGTCGTGTCTGCGGGGCACGGTGCGAGCCGCGCCGGGTTGCGGATGAGGCGACCACGGTCGACGGCCACCTTCAGTGCGGCCGACAGGGTTCGGCGGACATGCCGCACGCTGCCGCCGCTGAGACCGGATGCGAGCAGGTCTCCCCACAGGAGCCCGATCCTTTCCGGCGTCAGCTTGTCCAGGCGAACGTCCGACAGCGGGACGAGATGCTTCACGTCGGTTCGATACCCCGAAATGGTGGATGGTCGGGCGCCGGCGATTCGTCGTTCGGCCGTCCAGGTGGTCAACCATGCGCCGAGGGTCACTTCGCCACCTTCGGGAAGCCGTCCGGCGAGCCAGAGCGTGCGGATCGTCTCGCCTCGGCGATGACGTCCTTCTTCGGGCGCCCTCGGATGTGCTTTCGTCACTTGCGCCCGTCGACTGTGGCGGTCGCCCAGGTCTCCCAGCCGCCGCCGGCGGTTCGGCAGGGCGCGCTGCTCACGATGCCGCCTGGCGGCCGGACAGCCTCGCGACGTAGGCGTTCAACGCGGCACGCGGCGGAGCGCCCCGATCTTCACGGACTGAATCGCGCCGTCGCCGCTCAGGTCGTACATGACAGTCCGGCTGACGCCGATCAGTGCCCCGGCCTCCTCGACCGTGAGCATCAGCTTCGGTTGAGCCGGCGGCTGCGGCGCGGGTGTGGGCCTTTCGGCAAGCGCCTGCCGGAGTGCTGCCACGTCTTCGGTGATGCGGGCGATGAAGGGCAGCCGGATCGTGGCCGGCGCGGGTTCGGTGGCCATGCCTGTGCCGTGCGCGGCGCCGCGGATCACGTCGCCACAGGGGGTCCCGCCGCGTCCGATCTCGTTCCCAGCTGTCGCGCAAGTGCACCACTGAGCGCACCAGGTGCACCACCAGGGAGTTGAGCCGCGTCTCTCAAGATCATCGGCATAGCCTCTGACCTGGGGGTTTCTAGCGGAGGATGGGGGATTCGAACCCCCGAGGGCGGTTAACCCAACACGCTTTCCAAGCGTGCGCCATAGGCCACTAGGCGAATCCTCCTGGTGTCGCCGAGAGAGTGTATCGGTCCGAGCGCGCAGGACAGAATCGGCGACGATCAGTGGGCCGACGCGTCCTCGGACAGGGCGTCCGGGGGAGCGGCCGAGCGCCGCCGGCGCCGGGCGAGGACCACGGCGACGATGACGGCAACCACCAGCACGATCACGCCGACCAGCAGCCACGGTGAGTGGGCGGCCAGGGCAAGGGCCGCGTCGAAGGCGGCGAAGCCGATGGTCGCGTAGATGATCGCCCACATCACGCAGCCGATCACCATGGCGATGGTGTAGCGGATCCAGGGCATCCGGATCAGGCCGGCCGACGCGTTCGCGACCGTCTGGAAGCCGACGGTCAGGAACGACACGGTCACGACCGGCGGCCCCCACCGGTTCAGCAGATCGATGGCGCGGGTGATCCGGGGGCCGGTCAGCTTGCCGGCGAATCGGGTATGCAATGCCCCGGCGGTGACTCCGCGACCGATCCAATAGGTGCCCTGTGCGCGCAGCAGCACGATGACGAACAGGGCCGCGACGGCGATCCCGAACGGCATGCCCTCGAACCAGGTGGGCATCGGCTCACCGGCCCGGGTGTGGAGCGGGTTCAGCGGTGATCACCGATGCACGCTCCCTGTCGAATACCGCTCGCCTGCTGCCTCAGCCAGCGTACGGGTCCCAGAAAGGTGAGGTTAGCCTGCGCTGGCAGGCGGCACCCTCGATCAGGCGGCCTGCAGGGCGAGGAGCTGCCGGATCTCGCGGGTGTCCTGGTCGTCGTAGCGCTCCAGGGTGGCCTCCAGATCGAGGCGATCGGCCTCGGTCCGGTAGCCGGCGATCTCCTGCTCGAGCCGCCGATGGGCGACCCGCTCGGCATGACGGCTCTGCAGAACGTCGAAGAAGTGAATGCTCATGGTGGTCTCCAGTGCTGACGCGTGCGAACTACGGTGGCGACGGATCACTCCGTGGCCTCGTCGCGAACCGTCGAATCGATTCTACTTCTTGGTAAGACCATATGTCGTCCCAGGTCAGTGTGGTCTGCACCGCAGTCCGCCGAATGCAACCGGCGAGGGCGCGCGGGCGTCCGACGAGTTCGCCCGACAACCGCCCCGGGGTCATGGCCGGACGCACCGGTCGGGACCCACTAGACTGCAGGCCGGACCCCCGCGGCGTCCATCTCATCAACCCCCCCAGGGCCGGAAGGCAGCAAGGGTCCGTGAGCTCTGGCGGGTGCGGGGGTCCCCCATTTCCGGCCCGCGTGCGCCGGGCCTCCGGTCGCGCCGGGCATGGTGGACAGCCGGATCTCACTGTCGGAGTCCTGCCGTAGCCTCGCTTGCGTGGCCCTGGCTCTGTATCGCAAGTACCGTCCGGCGACCTTCGCCGAAGTCGTCGGGCAGGAGCACGTCACCGGTCCGTTGCGCACCGCGCTGGCCGCCGGACGCATCAATCACGCCTATCTCTTCTCGGGCCCGCGCGGCTGCGGCAAGACCTCGTCGGCGCGGATCCTGGCCCGCTCGCT
>Ga0164241_10001115_pt1 | contig 36221 bp, 37 predicted proteins | sample OricomyardsoilBY_FD_108780 | JGI IMG/M metagenome (GOLD analysis project Ga0164241, IMG submission 108780) | Backyard soil microbial communities from Emeryville, California, USA - Original compost - Back yard soil (BY) | ecosystem: Environmental > Terrestrial > Soil > Unclassified | place: USA... | reverse complement strand
TTCTCCAAGGCGATGACCGCGCCCGACGACAAGATCCGCATCCCGCTGAACGAAAGCCAGGACGAGCATTCGCAGATCGAGGAATTCATCAAGGATTACAAGGGCGAAGGCATCCAGCATCTCGCGCTGGCGACCGACGATATCTTCAAGACGGTCGATACGCTGCGCGCCAACGGCGTCCGCTTCCAGACCGCGCCGGACACCTATTTCGACCTGATCGACAAGCGCCTGCCCGGCCACGGCCACAACGTCGCGGAAATGCGCAAGCGCCACATCCTGATCGACGGCGCCCCCGAGACCGGCGGCGGGCTCCTGTTGCAAATCTTCACCGAGAACATGGTCGGCCCGATCTTCTTCGAGATCATCCAGCGCAAGGGCAATGACGGCTTCGGCGAGGGGAACTTCAAGGCGCTGTTCGAAAGCATCGAGTTGGACCAGATCAGGCGGGGCGTGGTGCCGGGCAAGGTCGAGGCTTGACGCGATCACCTTCTCCCCTTGAGGGAGAAGGATAGCGAAGCTTGGCGGCGTGCCGCCTAGCGAAGCTTGGATGAGGGGTAAGCGGCGCCAAGGCGCCGCGCGAGCCTGCGGCTCGCTCCCCTCACCCTCCCACTCGCTTCGCGAGCGGGCCCCTCCCTCTCCCTCAAGGGGAGAGGGGTTTTTGGAGCGAAGCATGACCGATTCGTCTTACATGACCGGCTTCGGCAATCACTTCGCCACCGAGGCTGTGCCCGGCGCGCTCCCGAAGGGCCGCAACTCGCCGCAAAAGCCGCCCTTCGGCCTCTACACCGAACAGCTTTCCGGCACCGCCTTCACCGCGCCGCGTCACGAGAATCGCCGTTCGTGGCTCTACCGCCTGCGCCCCAGCGCCGCGCACCCCGCCTTCACGCGCTATACCGGCGCACCGCATTTCGCGCCCGGCCTGTCGCCCGATCCGCTCTCGCCCAACCGGATGCGCTGGGCGCCGCTCGATTTCGAAGCCGGTACCGACTGGCTCGACAGCCTGACGACGATCGTGGTCGCCTCGGTCGGCGGCAATCCGCCGCAATCGCAGACCGGCGTCGCGATGCACATCTATCGCGCGACGAAGGACATGGTGAACCGCGCCTTCGTCTCGGCCGATGGCGAGTTGCTGATCCTGCCCGAGCAGGGATCGCTCCGCCTGCTGACCGAGATGGGCCGGATCGACATCGCCCCCGGCCAGGTCGCCTTGATCCCGCGCGGCGTGCGCTTCCGCGTCGAACTGCCTGATGGCAAGGCGCGCGGTTACATGGCGGAGAATCACGGCCAGCCTTTCCGCCTGCCTGATCTCGGCCCGATCGGATCGAACGGCCTCGCCAATCCGCGCGATTTCGAGACGCCGGTGGCGTGGTTCGAGGATGTCGAGGGCGATTATGAGTTGGTGCAGAAATTCCTCGGCGCGTGCTGGAGCACCAATCTCGGCCGCAGCCCGCTCGACGTGGTCGCGTGGCACGGCAATCTCGCGCCCTGCCGTTACGACCTGAAGCATTTCAACACGGTCGGCAGCGTCAGCTTCGATCATCCCGATCCGTCGATCTTCACCGTCCTCACCTCGCCCAGCGACGTGCCCGGCACCGCGAACGTCGATTTCGTGATCTTCCCGCCGCGCTGGATGGTCGCCGAGGACACGTTCCGCCCGCCCTGGTTCCACCGCAACGTGATGAGCGAGTGCATGGGCCTGCTCTACGGAGCGTACGACGCCAAGGCGGAAGGGTTCCAGCCCGGCGCGCTGTCGCTCCACAACCAGATGAGCGGCCACGGCCCCGACGTGGCGAGCTGGAAGGGCGCAAGCGAGGCCGAGCTGAAACCGCACAAGATCCTTGGCACGATGGCCTTCATGATCGAAAGCCGCTGGGTCTTCCGCCCGACCAAATTTGCGCTGGAGACGGGGAGTCTCGATGAGGATTACGATCAGGTGTGGTCGGGGTTTCCGAAGGCAAGCGTGCCTTAGTTAATTCGGTAGGAAGCGACCCGTTTTGCACTTATAGTCGTAGAGGGGATAGCGCGCGCCGTCGTCGCTCTCAAGTATGGCGCGCCCATTAATGTATAACCATTTCCAATTTCGGACGATCGGAAACCGGTTACCGCGCGCGTGAACGAGGCCATACACCCCATGCGTCTTGGGGCACCAGTGAACATTGTAGAAACGAGGCGTGGGCGTTGACGGAAGCTGCGCTCGCATCGCAGCTTCTGCGGCTCGGACAGAGGTGCCCGTTGGCGCGGTTGCCAATGCCATCAATAACAAAATCGCCACCCGTCCTCCTCCGCGCTTACTTCATCTGCCGCGCCGCGCTCGCCATCGACGCCTTCCCGTAAGGCGGCTTGAGCCCCGCGAGCTTCGCCACGTCGATCTTCGGCTGACTGTACACCGCCTTGGCGTGGCTGAAGGTCCGGAACCCGTCCGCGCCGTGGTAGCTGCCCATGCCCGAAGGGCCGACGCCGCCGAACGGGAGGTCCTCCATCGAGACGTGGAACACCACATCGTTGACCGTCACGCCGCCCGAGATGGTACGGTCGAGCACCTTGCGCTTCTCGCCCTCGTCATGCCCGAAATAATACAGCCCGAGCGGGCGGTCGCGGCGGTTGACCTCGTCGATCGCGGTCTCGACCGTGTCGTAGCGGCGCACCGGCAGCACGGGGCCGAAGATTTCCTCCTGCATGATCGTCATGTCGTCGGTCGCGTCGCGGATGATGTGGAGCGGCATCTTGCGGCTGTTCGACGCGCCGAAATCCTCGTTCGCCGGATTGACCACCTCCACCGTCGCGCCCTTGGCGCGTGCGTCCTCGATCCAGTCGGTCAGGCGCTGGTGATGCCGGTCGTTGATGATCGCGGTGTAATCGGGGTTGGCGAGCAAAGTCGGGTACATCGCGGTCGCCGCGGCCTTGAGCCCGTCGACCACCGCCTGCTCCTGGTCGGCGGGCACAAGCATGTAATCGGGCGCGAGGCAGATCTGCCCGGCGTTCATCATCTTGCCGATCGCGACCCGCTCGGTTGCCTGCGCGAGGTTGGCCGAGCGTCCGACGATCACCGGCGACTTGCCGCCGAGCTCGAGCGTCACCGGCGTGAGATTGTCCGCCGCGGCGTGCAGGATGTGGCGGCCGATCCCGGTCGCGCCGGTGAAGATGAGGTGGTCGAACGGCAGCTCGGAAAACGCCTTGCCCACCTCCGGCCCGCCGCTGACGAACGCCAGCTCGGTCGCGTCGAAATATTGGGGCACGACCTCTTCGAACAAGGCGGCGGTGCGCAGGGTGAATTCGCTGGTCTTGACCATCGCGCGGTTGCCCGCGGCGAAGATGCCGGCGAGCGGCGACATGACCAGCACGATCGGGAAATTCCACGGCGAGATCACGCCGACCACGCCCTTGGGCTGATACTCGACCCATGCCCGCGCGCCGAGCAGCCCGAGCGGGAATTGCACGCCGCGCCTGTCGCGCCTCGCCCAGCGGTCGAGGTGCTTGATCGCGTGCGTGATCGCGCCGACCGAGGCGGCGATGTCGGTGAGCATCGTCTGCTCGCGGCTGCGATGCCCGAAATCCTCGGAGAGCGCGTCGCAAAAGGCGTCGGCATGATCGCGCATCATGGCGGCGGCGCGCTTGAGCCGGTCTTTGCGCACCGCCAGGCTCACCGGCAGGTCCGCCATGAACGCCGCGCGCTGCGCCGCCAGCAGCTCGCTCATCTCCGCCATCCGCCCTCTCCTCTTGCTGACAGCGATGTTAGCATGGCGGGAGCGTCGCGCTAGACCATTTCCCATGCCGTTCCCCCGCGAAAGCGGGGGTCCAGAGTTGCTGTGCGGGCCGCCCGAGGCTCTGGACTCCCGCTTTCGCGGGAGAACGGCTTGGCGCTGGCGCTAGACGGGCTTCTTGCGCACCAGATACCGGTACACCCCGAACACATCGATCGCGAACAAGGCGATATTCTGCGTGCCGAGCGCCCAGTCGTGGCTCAGCGCCGCGCCCGCGATCCATGCCAGTGCCGAGGCGACGAACACCACGAAGCCCCAGCCGGTGACGCGCCGTCCCGAATCGAGCGACACCATCAAGGCCGCGGCGATCCCGCTGATCGCGGCGAACCATTTGAGCGCGGTGATGAGGACGTGCATCCTTGCCAAAGCCCGCAAGTCGCCCGACGGTTCCGGCATTGCCAAATGCCCGCGCGGCAATTTGTAATGCTGCGCCGCAGCGATTACATCGCCGACAGCCATTTTCCGGAGTCGTCCGATGCCCACCGATCCCGTCGTCATCCTCTCCTACGCCCGCACGCCGATGGGCTCGTTCCAGGGCGCGCTGACCGGCGCCTCCTCGACCCAGCTCGGCGCGACCGCGGTCGGCGCGGCGGTGGAGCGCGCGGGTCTGTCGGGCGAGGCGATCGAGCGCATCTATATGGGTTGCGTGCTGCCCGCCGGGCTGGGCCAGGCGCCGGCGCGTCAGGCAGCGCTCGGTGCGGGGCTGCCGCAGCATGTCGAGGCGACCACGGTCAACAAGATGTGCGGATCGGGGATGCAGGCGGCGATCATGGGCAGCGAGGCGCTGGCGGCCGGCTCGATCGACCTGCTCGTCGCGGGTGGCATGGAGAGCATGACCAACGCGCCCTACCTTTCGCTGCGCCACCGCGCCGGCGCGCGGATCGGGCACGACGTGCTGAAGGATCACATGTATCTCGACGGGCTTGAGGACGCTTACGAGCCCGGCCGCCTGATGGGCAGCTTCGCCGAGGAGACCGCGGCCGAATACCAGTTCACCCGCGAAGCGCAGGACGCCTTCGCCATGGCCAGCCTGGAGCGCGCCCAAAAGGCGCAGACCAGCGGCGGCTTCGATCGCGAGATCACGCCCGTCGAGGTGAAGGGCCGCAAGGGCACCGAGACGGTGACGCGCGACGAGCAGCCGGCCAAGGGCGATCCCGCCAAGATCCCGACACTCAAGCCCGCTTTCTCGAAGGACGGCACGATCACCGCCGCCAACGCCTCGTCGATCTCGGACGGCGCCGCGGCCCTGGTGATGACCCGCGCTTCGGTCGCGGAGAAGCTCGGCCTGTCGCCGATCGCCCGCGTCGTCAGTCACGCCGGCCATGCGCACGCTCCCGCACTGTTCACCACCGCGCCGGTGTTCGCGATGAAGAAGGCGCTGGAAAAGGCCGGCTGGTCGACCGGCGACGTCGATCTATTCGAGGTCAACGAGGCGTTCGCGGCGGTGGCGATGATCGCTATGCACGACCTCGGCATCAGTCATGACGTGCTCAACGTGAACGGCGGGGCCTGCGCGCTCGGCCATCCGATCGGCGCGAGCGGCGCGCGGATCATGGCGACGTTGATCGCCGCGCTGCAGAATAGCGGCCAGAAGCGTGGCCTCGCCTCACTCTGCATCGGCGGCGGCGAGGCCACCGCGATGGCAGTGGAATTGATGAACTGACGTATCGTTGCCTCTCCCGTCTTCACGGGAGAGGGTTTGCCGTTGCAACCCTAAGCCAACCCGCGCATTTCATGACGCAGCGCCAACGATAGGGGCATCGCGTCATGCGGCTCGACGATTTCGATCCCAACATCAATGTCGAGGACCAGCGCGGCCAGGGCGGCAGCGGGTTCGGTGGCTTTGGCGGTGGCGGCGGCGGGGGGATGCTGTTCGGGCTGCTGCCGCTCGTCTTCAGCCGCTTCGGCTGCGGCGGCGTCGCCGTTTTGCTCGCGATCTTTTTCTTTTTCGGCGGCGGGCTGAACATGCTGGGCGGCGGCGGCTCGCACTATGCCGGCGCGCCCTCCGCACAGGTTGGACAAGCGCAGGGCGGGCACGATGCCGCGTCGAGCTGCACGCTCGATGCCGCGAGCAAGGTCGCGTGCAATGCGTTCAGCTCGGCCGATCACACCTGGGCGACGCTCTTCCAGCAATCGGGCCAGCAATTCCAGGCGCCCAAGCTGGTCTTCTATTCGGGCAACGGCCAGTCCGGCTGCGGCGCGGCGCAGGCGGCGATGGGGCCGTTCTATTGCCCTGAGGACCGGGGCATCTATCTCGACACCAGCTTCTTCGACGAGCTCGCCAACCGCTTCGGCGCGAAGGGCGATTTCGCGCAGGATTACGTGATCGCGCACGAATTCGGCCACCACATCCAGAACCTGCTCGGCGTCTCCGACAAGGTCGCTGAGGCGCAGCGCAGCGAAAGCGAGGTCGCGGGCAATCGCGATTCGGTGAAGCTCGAATTGCAGGCCGATTGCTATGCCGGCGTGTGGGCCGCGGCGAACAAGGATCGGATGGATCCGGGCGACCTGGAAGAAGGCATGACCGCCGCGCACGCGATCGGCGACGACACGCTGCAACAGGAAACGCAGGGCCGGGTGATGCCCGACAGCTTCACCCACGGCACCTCGGCCGAGCGGATGAAGTGGCTGCGCAAGGGGATCGACAGCGGCGATCCCAATCAGTGCGATACCTTCTCGCAGCCGATCTGAGCGGCGATCAGCCCTCGTCGAACGCGGCGAGGATCGGACATGGCCCGGCGCTGCCGCTGCCGCATTCGCGCGCGAGCCGCGTGAGCCCGGCGCGCGCCGCCTGCAAGTCCGCGATCTTCGCGTCGAGCGCGGCGATCCGTGCCTGCGCCAACCCGCGGGCGCGGGCGCGGTCCTCGCTGGCGTCGAGCGCGAGAAGCTCGCCGATCTCCTCCAGCGTGAAGCCCGCCGCCTGCGCCGAGCGGATGAACTTCAGCCGCCGGAGCGCCTCGGCATCGTAGCGGCGGATGCCGCCGTTCAGGCCCTGCCCGACGCGCGCGGGCGTGTCGAGCAACTCGCGGCGCTGATAGTAGCGCACCGTCTCCACCCCTACCCCGCCTTCTCGGGCGAGTTGGCCGATCGTGAGCATTCGCGCGTTCTCCAGAGCAAAAAACTTAACGTCGCCCCGGCCTTGAGCCGGGGTCCCGCTGCCTTCCCGGTCAGAAGAAGAAGCGAGATCCCGGCTCAAGGCCGGGATGACGGATTGTGGGGGGCGCCCCTCCAAATGCGCGCCTTGACTCCGTACCATGGTACGGCGGCTATATGGGGTGCATGACCGATAACACCAAGCGCGCCGTGCTGTATCGCATGGTCATGCCCGAACATCTCTGCCCCTATGGGCTGAAGGCGAAATGGCAGCTCGAACGCCATGGCTACGCGGTCGAGGATCACTGGCTCACGACCAAGGCCGAGACGGAGGCATTCAAGGCCAAGCAGGGTGTGAAGACCACACCGCAGACCTTCATCGGCGGGCAGCGGATCGGCGGGAATGACGATCTGACACGCTTCTTCGGCGGACATGTGCCCGAACCGGGCGCGACGAGCTACAAGCCGGTGATCGCGGTGTTCGCGATGACCGCGCTGATGGCGCTGGCAGCGAGTGTCGCGGCGTTCGGCGCGCCGTTCACCGGGCAGGCCGCGCGCTGGTTCATCGCCTTCAGCATGTGCGCGCTGGCGATGCTCAAGCTGCAGGATGTCGAGCGCTTCTCGACCATGTTCCTCAATTACGATCTGCTCGCGCGGCGCTGGGTGCCATACGGCTATATCTATCCATTCGCCGAAGCGCTGGCCGGCGTGCTGATGGCGGCGGGGGCGCTCACATGGGTTTCGGTGCCGGTGGCGCTGGTCATCGGCGGGATCGGCGCGGTGTCGGTGGTCAAGGCGGTCTATATCGACAAGCGAGATATCAAATGCGCCTGTGTCGGGGGGAGCAGCAACGTGCCTTTGGGTTTCGTGTCGTTGACCGAGAATGTGATGATGGTGGCAATGGCTGTGTGGATGATGTTCGCGTGAGAGGTTTGTTGCTCGCTGCCGCCCTGCTCCCGATGCCTGCCGCAGCGCAAGATATGGGCGGGATGCAGATGCCCGCGCCCTCCCCGGCGCAAACCGGTGTGCCATCTACGCCCCCCGTGAAGGACAGCGGCATGGGCGGCATGGACATGAGCCAGATGGACATGGGCCCGACCAGCTACGGCTCGGGCTCCGGCACGGCGCGCCTTCCCGCCAGCGAAGGTGCGATGACCGGCCTCCACGTCATGGCGGGCGATTGGATGCTGATGGCGCACGGCTATCTGTGGGGCGTCTATACCGATCAGGGCGGCCCGCGCGGCGATAGCGAAGCGTTCGTCACCTCGATGGCGATGCTGGAGGCGAGCCGCGACCTTTCCGCCACCACGCACCTCCAGCTTCGCTCGATGCTCAGCCTCGAGCCGGCGATGGGGCAGCGCGGCTATCCCAATCTCTTCGCCAGCGGCGAGACGGCGCACGGCGCGCCGCTGATCGACCGCCAGCATCCGCACGATCTGTTCATGGAACTCTCCGCGCGGCTCGATTTCGCTATCGGCAAGGATGCCAGCCTGTTCGTCTATGGCGGCCCGGTCGCCGAGCCCGCGCTCGGCCCGTCGGCCTTCATGCACCGCGCCTCGGCGCGTTACGAGCCATTGAGCCCGATCAGCCATCACTGGTTCGACAGCACGCACATCACCTATGGCGTCATCACCGGCGGCATCGCGACCGCGCACTGGCAGCTCGAAGGCTCCGCCTTCCGCGGCCGCGAGCCGGACGAAGATCGCTGGGACATCGAGTCGCCGAAGCTCGATTCGTGGAGCGTGCGCGCGAGCTGGACGCCGTCGCCCGATTGGGCACTGCAAGTCAGCCACGGCTTCCTGCACAGCCCCGAGGCGCAGGAGCCCGAGGGCGACGAGCGCCGCACCACCGCGACGGTGCAATATGCGCATGGCGGCCTTTCCACCACGTTCGGCTGGGCACTCAAGAACAAGAGTCCCGGCCGCGCGCTGAGCGCCTTCATGGCCGAGGCGAATTACGATCTCACGCGGCATCACACTGTGTTCGGCCGGATCGAGAATATCGCGAACGACGAACTGTTTCCCGATCCCGCCAGCCCGCTCCACGACCGCAAGTTTCGCGTGACGCGGTTCGAGGGCGGCTATGCCTATCGCTTGCCCTTGACCGGCCCGCTCGGGCTCGCGCTGGGCGGCTCGCTCGCGGCTTATGCCAAGCCCGCCGCGCTCGATGCGGCTTATGGCGATGCGCCGGTCAGCTACACGCTTTTCGCGCGGCTTTCGCTGGGGCATTAGGATCGAAAGCCCCAGGAGTCGCCGATGATCCGGATGAAGCCCGTTTTTGCCGCCCTGCTCGCGCTCGGTATCTCCGCCTGCGCCGCGACGCCGCCGCCCGCCACGATCGCGGCGGCCCCTGCCGAGCAGCGCGCGCCGGTCACCATCCTCGTCTCGATCGACGGCTTTCGCGCCGATTATCTGACCCGCGGGATCACGCCGCAGCTGAGCGCGCTGGCGGCGGGCGGCGTCTCGGCGGCGATGCGGCCGAGCTTCCCGTCCAAGACCTTTCCCAACCATTGGGCGATCGTCACCGGCCTGCGCCCCGATCGCAGCGGCATCGTGTCCAACAACATGGAAGACCCGACGGGGAAGCGCAAAGCCTTCACCATGGCGACCGACGATCCGTGGTGGTGGAATGCGGCGAGCCCAATCTGGGTCGACGCCGAGAAGGCGGGCATTCGCACCGCGACGATGTTCTGGCCCGGCTCCTCGGTCGCGATCGGCGGCACGCGCGCCGACGCATGGCCCAACGACATCACCGGCGGCACGCGGCCCGAGGATTGGTGGCCTTATGGCATGGCCGTCACCGGGCCGCAGCGCGTCGCCGGGGTGCTCGATTGGCTGCGCCGGCCAGCCGCGATTCGGCCGAAGCTGGTGACGCTCTATTTCGACACGGTGGACACCGCGGGGCATCGCTATGGCCCCGACGATCCGCACACCGATGCGGCGATCACCGATGTCGATACCAGCATTGGCCTGCTGGTCGACGGGCTCGCCGCCTTGCATCAGCCGGCCAACCTGATCATCCTCGCCGATCACGGCATGGCGGCGACATCGAGCGACCGCGTCGTGCTCGCCTCCGACCTCGCCGATCCGGCCGATTACCGGCTGGTCGAATCGGGCGTGTTCGCGACCTTCGCGCCGGTGCCGGGGCACGAGACGAAGCTCGCGGCAGAGCTCGCCCGCCCGCGCGCGCACGTCCAGTGCTGGCCCAAAGACCGGATTCCGGCGCGCTTCCACTATGGCACCAACCCGCGCATTCCGCCCTTCTTCTGCCTCGCCGATGTGGGCTGGCATATCGAAGCCGAGGCGCCCAAGCAGGCCGAGACGGGCGGCGATCACGGGTATGACAACGACGCGCCCGAGATGCGCGCGCTGTTCGTCGCCAACGGCCCCGCTTTCGCTGCGGGCCGCACCATCCCGACCTTCGACAATGTCGATGTCGAGCCGCTGCTACGCGACCTGCTCGGCCTGCGACCGGTGAGCGATATCGATGGCACCGACGCGCCGTTCCGCGGCGTGCTGGCGGCGCACTGATGCAATATTTCGAGGATCTGGTGGTCGGCCAGACAGCCAGCTTCGGCCATTATGCAGTCACGCGCGAGGAAGTCACGGCGTTCGCGGCAAAATACGATGCGCAGCCTTTTCACCTGTCGGACGAGGCGGCCGCGCAGACGCATTTCGGCCGTCTCTCCGCCTCAGGCTGGCATACCTGCGCCATGACGATGGCGATGGTGGTCGAGAATCTGAAAGCGGTCGAGCAGGCCGGGCTCGGCGCGGCCGGGGTCGAGGAGTTGCGCTGGTTGAAGCCGGTCTATCCCGGCGACACCTTGCGCTGCGAGACCGAAATCCTCGAAACGCGCGCGTCGCGCAGCCGCCCGGAGATGGGCAGCTTTCGCAGCCGCCTGATCGTGTTCAACCAGCATGACGAGCCGGTGATGAGCTTCGTCTCGATCGGGCTGATCCGCCGGCGGCCGGAAGCCTGAGCCTCCGGCCGCCGCGCGATCAGTGGTGGCGGCCGCGGGAATGGTGGTTGTTGCCACCGCGCGGGCCGGTCCAGCCATTGCCGTAGTCGCGCCACATCGGACGCGTCTGGCGGCCATGCCAGGCATGCGAACGGTTCTGCCAATAGCTTTGCTGCGCACCGCTCCAGCGATGCCGGCCGTGGTTGCGGTCGTAGACGTAATAGCCGGTGCCCGGATAATAATAATCGCCGTACCAGCCCCAATAGGGATCGGCGCTGAACCCGCCATAATAGGGATCCCAGGCGGCATCGTAGCCGACGCCCACGCCGCCGCCATAACCATCGTCCATACAGCCCGAGAGGCCGAAGCCGGCGGCCAAGGCAGCCCCCGCGATCGCGATCTTCCAGTGATTCATGTTCCTGCTCCGTCACGTTGGGCGCCGGGGCACAGGTAGCAGGTGCGGCGGCACGTGCCCGATAAACGACAAGGGGCGCCTGCCGGTTCCGGCAGGCGCCCCTCTCGCGTTGATGGGGGGTCAGGCGGTTTTCACCGCCCGTCCTCAATGCTTCACGTCGGCCCAGACTTCCTTGTAGGCGCCCCAGGCGAGACCGCAGGCGATGATCAGGAAGATCACCGTCCAGAAGCCCGCGGCATGACGCTGCTCGAGCTTCGGCTCGGCGGCCCAGACCAGGAACGCCGACACGTCCCGGGCCATGTTGTCGACCGAGGGATCGGTGCCGTCATCATACTGCACCTGGCCGTGCGTGGTGAGCTGCTGCGCCATCGCGATGTTCATCGTCGCGAAATACGGGTTGAAATGCAGCCCAGTGGGCACGGTGAAATCGGGGAAATCCTTCTTCAGCGCGGCCGACGGCTGCTGATAGCCGGTCAGGATCGAATAGATGTACGGCGCGCCGCCCTCCCGGGCCTTGGCCATCAGCGACAGATCGGGCGGCAGCGCGTTGTTGTTGGCCGCGCGCGCAGCGATCTCGTTCGGGAAGGGCGACGGGAAGTGATCCGAGGGCAGGTTCGGCCGCGTGGAAGCCTCGCCGGTGTCGGGGTTCGGTGCCGGCTGCTCGATCTTCCAGTTCTTGGCGATCGCCTTCACCTCGGCTTCGTTATAGCCGATTTCCTTGAGGTCGCGGAACGACACCAGCTTGAGCGAGTGGCAGGCCGAGCAGACTTCCTGGAACACCTGGAAGCCACGCTGCAGCTGGCGCCGGTCGAACTTGCCGAACACGCCGTCCGAGGCGAGCGGCAGCGACTTGGGCGCGAGGTGATATTTGCTGTCGCCGATCAGATTGTCCGACGGCGCGGTCACCACGCCGGCCACACTGCTCCACAGCGCAAAGGCGAGCGCCAGGACGAACCCTAAGCCGATCACGCCACTGATGATGCGAACCATTGCTCTAAATCCCCTTTAGTTCGCTTACGCCAGCGCCGTCTGCGCAGGGCTGGTGCCGCCATGCTTCGCCAGCACCGCCTCGGTGATCGAGTTGGGCAGCGGCTTGGTCCGCTCCGAGCGCGAGATCCACGGCAGGATGATCAGGAAGTGCGCGAAATAATAGATCGCGGCGATCTGCGCCGTGATGACATAACCCGGATGCGCCGGCGACCCGCCGCAATAGCCCAGCACCAGCACGTCGAGCACCAGGATCCAGAACGCCACGCGGAACTTCGGGCGGAAATTGCCCGAGCGCACCGGCGACGAATCGAGCCACGGCAGGAAGAACAGCAGCAGGATCGATCCGAACATCGCCATCACGCCCCACAGCTTCGCCGGGATCCACAGGAAGTTGAAGGTGAACGAGCGCAGGATCGCGTAGAACGGCCAGAAATACCATTCGGGCACGATCTCGGCCGGCGTCTGCAGCGGGTTGGCCTGGATGTAATTGTCCGGGTGGCCCAGCGCGTTGGGCGCGAAGAACACCAGCAGCGCGAAGACCAGGAAGAAGATGCCGAGCCCGAAGCCGTCCTTCGCGGTATAATAAGGATGGAACGGCACGGTATCCTGCTCGCCCTTCACGTCCACGCCGGTCGGGTTGCTCGATCCCGGGATATGCAGCGCCCAGATGTGCAGCACGACCACCGCGGCGATCACGAACGGCAACAGATAATGGAGCGAGAAGAAGCGATTGAGCGCGGCGTCGTCGGGCGCATAGCCGCCGAGCAGCCAGATGCGCACCGTCTCGCCCACGCCGGGTATCGCCGAGAAGAAGCCGGTGATCACCTGGGCGCCCCAGAAGCTCATCTGCCCCCAGGGAAGCACGTAGCCCATGAAGGCGGTCGCCATCATGAGCAGGAAGATGACCACGCCGAGCAGCCACACCATCTCGCGCGGCGCCTTGTACGAGCCGTAATAGAGGCCGCGGAAGATGTGCGTGTAGACGACGATGAAGAACATGCTGGCGCCGCAGGCGTGCGCGTAGCGCAGGAACCAGCCGCCGTTCACGTCACGCATGATGTGCTCGACCGAGTCGAACGCGATCCCCGAATTGGCCGCATAATGCATCGCCAGCACGACGCCGGTAACGATCTGGATGGCGAGCGCCGCGCCGGCGAGCACGCCGAAATTCCAGAAATAGTTGAGGTTGCGCGGCACCGGATAGCCCGCACCGACCGCATTATAGGCGAGTCGCGGCAACGGCAGCTTCTCGTCCATCCAGCGCATGAAGGGGTTCTTCGGCGCGTAATGCTTTGCCCAGGGGAAGCTCATATCAGGCCTTGCCTACGAGAACGGAGGTCGGGGTGGTGAAGGTGTAGTCGGGCACCTCCAGGTTGCGCGGCGCGGGGCCTTTGCGGATGCGCGCCGCGGTATCGTATTGCGATCCGTGGCACGGGCAGAAATAGCCGCCGAACTCGCCGCGATTGTCGCCCTCGTGGATGCCGAGCGGGATGCAGCCGAGATGGGTGCAGACACCCAGGGTGATCAGCCAGTTCCGGTGGCCTTCCTTGGTGCGCTGCTCCAGCGTCTGCGGGTCGCGCAGCTCGGAGAGCGGCACCGCGTCGGCCTCGGCGATTTCCTTCGGCATCAGGTTGCGCACGAACAGGGGCTGCTTGCGATAGCTGGTGACGATGCCCTGCCCCGCCTCGATCTTCGACAGATCGACTTCGGTGGTGGAGAGCGCCAGCACATCGGCCGACGGGTTCATCTGGTTGACCAGCGGAACCACGATACCGACCACGCCGGCGGCCGGAAAGGCGACCGCGGCGATCTTCAGCCAGTCGCGGCGGCGCACGTTCAGGCTATGATCGTGATAAGGTGCCGGACTCGCTCCGGGCGGCGTTTCGATCGTATCTTCGGCCATTCAATCGAGCCCTTGCACTTCAAATTCAGCGGCGGTGCGGGGGATCTGGAGAAGATCTGGTCGCGCGCCACCCTGCCGGGCGTCCCCACGCCGGCTCGCGGGCCTGATAGACGCGCAATTGCGGCTTTGCCAACGGCTTTTTGCCCGTCTTGCCCGTAGATGCCCCAGGCTCCTATGGAGCGAGCGATGCGCATCGCGCTTTTCCAGCCCGACATCGCCGGCAATGTCGGCACGATCCTGCGCACCGCCGTCTGCCTCGGCGTGGCCGTCGATCTGATCGAGCCGATGGGATTCGCTTATGCCGATCGCGCGCTGGCTCGCGCCGGGATGGATTATGCCGACGCGGCGGAAGTGACGCGGCACGCCGATTGGGACGCCTTCCTGGAGCGGGCGCAAGGCCGGATCGTGCTGATGACGACCAGGGGCGCGACGCGGCTCGACGCGACCCGCTTCGCGCGTGACGACATTTTGCTGTTCGGCAGCGAAGGCGCGGGCGTGCCCGACCCTGTCCACGACCGCGCCGATCTGCGAATCGCGATCCCGATGCGGCCTAGCTTCCGCTCGCTCAACGTCGCGGTCAGCGCCGGCATCGCGCTCGCCGAGGCGTTGCGGCAGACCGGCGGCTTCCCCTAAAGCGCACCCATGCAGCCGCTCGACGCCGAACAAGCCCAAGCCCGCCAGTGGTTCGAACACCTCCGCGACCTGATCTGCGCCGAGTTCGAATCGATCGAGCGCGAGGCCGGATCGGACGCGCGGTTCGATTATATCGCCTGGGATCGCGCCGATCCTTCGGGCGCGCCGGGAGGTGGCGGCGTGCGCGGAGTGATGAAGGGCCAGGTATTCGAAAAGGTCGGCGTCAACGTCTCGACCGTCGGCGGCACGTTCGAGGGCGATTTCGCCCAATCGATCCACGGCGCCGGCGAGGACCCGCAATTCTTCGCCACCGGCATCAGCCTGGTCGCGCACATGGCCAACCCGCACGTCCCCGCGGTCCATATGAACACGCGCTTCCTGGTGACGACGAAGCGCTGGTTCGGTGGCGGCGCCGATCTCAATCCGCCGCTGCCGGTCGATCAGGATACCAGCGACTTCCACGCGACTCTGCAGGCCGCCTGCGATCGGCATGACGCAACGTACTATCCCCGCTTCAGGAAATGGGCCGACGACTATTTCTATATCCCGCACCGCAAGGTGCATCGCGGCGTCGGCGGCATCTTCTACGATCATCTGGAAGGCGATTTCGCCGCGAACCTCGCCTTCACGCAGGATGTCGGCCGCGCCTTCCTCGACGCCTTCCCGCGCATCGTGCGGCGGCGGATGCACGACGGCTTCACCGAAGCCGATATCGCGCAGCAGCGCGCCTGGCGCGGACGCTATGCCGAGTTCAACCTCGTCTATGATCGCGGGACGTTGTTCGGGCTCAAGACCGGCGGCAATATCGACGCGATCCTGATGAGCCTGCCACCGGTCGCGACATGGGACTGACGCCGGTTGTCCCCGGCGAGCTGGCGACGATCGTCACCACGCTGGAGATGACGCAGCGCCCGCCGCTGCGTCCGATACCCGAATCGCGTTTGCGACTCGTCGCATGGGTGCGGCCGTCGCCGGACAGATATTGCGCGCTGTTCCGGCGCATCGGCGGGCCTTGGCTGTGGTATTCGCGGCTGGCGCTGACCGAAGTGACGCTCAGCGCCATCATCCACGATCCCGACGTCGCGATCTTCGCCGCGATTGACCCGACAGGAATCGAGGTGGGGATGCTCGAGCTCGATCTGCGCACGCCGAATCAGGTCGAGATCGCCTATTTCGGGCTGATCCCCGAACTCGCCGGGCAAGGCCATGGCCGCTGGCTGATGGCCGAGGCGCTGACCCGCGCCTGGCGGCGCGACATTCGCCGCGTGTGGCTCCATACCTGCACGCTCGACCACCCGTCCGCGCTCGATTTCTATCGCGCGCAGGGCTTCACGCCGATCGCGCGCACGATCGAGACCTTCCCCGATCCGCGCCTGCTCGGCCTGCTGCCGCGCGAGGCCGCGCCTCAGATTCCGTTGCTCGGCGACAGCCGACGATAGACTGTGACGCGCAGCATCAGGCTCGCCAGCATCCCGCAGGCGAGCAAGGCGGCGATGATGCTCTCGACGATCGCTTCCGAGACCGGATTGTGCGTCGGCGCGGCATCGAGCGTCTGGCGCAGCGCGATGAACGGCGCCGCGAGCACGATCTCGGCGAGGAAGATCGCCGCGACCACGCCCATCAGCCCGAGCGTATGGCCGCGCGTGAGGCTGAAGCTGCGGCCGAACGCGCCCGTCGCGTTACGCGGCCGCCCGTCGACCAGCGCCGCATCGGCAAGGAACAGCCGCGCCTGGAAGAAGATGCCGGGCAGCACCAGCAACTGCAGCCCGAGCGCGACCGGCAGGCCGGTGATTACCGACAGCAGGATATAGCGCGGCAGCAGCCGCAAGGCGTCGCCCAGCGCCTCGCGAACGGTATGCCGCGTCGGACCGAGATAATTGGCGAGGATCGCGAGCTGGCCGAACAAGGTCAGCAGCACCAGCAGGATGACCATCCAGCCATTGGCCGAAGCCCAGGCCGCCACCTGATCCTGCCATTGCCGCATCTGCTCGATCCCCGCCGGATCGAACGACAGGCTCGGCAGATCGGGCGGTGTCGCGACGAGCAGAAGCATCGCCAGTTGCGGCGTGAAGAGGAACAGGCCGGCCAGCACGAGCAGGACTTCGCGGTCGCGCTTGAACGTCGCCCATGCCGCCCGGAAGACGGCGGGAAGATCGAGCCTCATGCGGTGGCCACGGCCTCGGTCGCGCGCCAGTCGCGCGCGGCGATGTAGAGCTTGGCGGTGAAGGCGCCGGCCAGCACCGACAGGATCGTCACCACCGCACCGACGAGAATCGAGGTCAGCACCGACGCCAGGCCCAGCGTGCCGTCATCGCCGAAGATGATACGCAGCACGCTGCCGAAGACGGTCTGGGCGGCGAGCACCGCGACGATCGCAACGATACCGAACAGCAAAATCACGCCGATGATCCGCCATGTGAGGCCGCGGGTCAGCGCGAAGCTGCGGCCGAACGTGCCGAGCCCGCGGCGCTCGCCGATGACGACCGGGCTGATCAGCACCAGCCGTGCGGCCAGCCACAGCAGGACGATGACCAGCGCGATCGCGTACAGCGCGACGAACGTTCCGGTCGATGGCGGAATCGTCACCGCCTGGTGGCTGACCATCGCCTGAAGATCGACCCCGCCCTGGACGAGCGCGACGGGAATGGGGATCACCGCGACGAGCAGCACGATGACCGAGATCAATCCGATCAAGACCGCGAGCGGAAAGCGTTGCGTCGCCAGCGTCGTCGCGGCCGGACGTCCGCCATCGGGGTTTATCGCCAAAGCGACGATCGCCAACTGCCCCCAATAAGAGATGAGCGACAAGAGCAACGAGACGATCTGCACCAGCAGCGTTCCGCCCGCCGTGGTCGTCAGCCCCTGTAGATTGCCCTTGATCGACACCGGGATGAAGATCGCCGCCAGCGCCAGCGGCACCACCGCGCCGAGATTGTCGCTGAGGAACTCGGTCGTTCGGTCCCAGACATTGCCCATGATCACCATGCTACGCGGTCCCCTGGCGCCCGATGCGCCCAACATGGCCCTTGATTAGCGCATCGCCCGAATGCTTGCCACTGCTTGCGCGGTGCGCAGCGAGCGCGCATCTCGCGCGCGATGGACGAGCGCAACGAAATCGAATGGCGCGTGACGCCGGGCCTCACGCCCTATCATGCGGCGCTGGAGGAGATGGAGGCGCGCGTCGCCGCGGTCGGCGCGGGCGATGCGCGCGAACTGATATGGCTGCTCGAGCACCCGCCGGTCTACACCGCCGGCACCAGCGCAGATCCGGCCGAGCTGATCGATCCCCGTTTCCCGGTGATCGAGACCGGGCGCGGCGGGCGTTACACCTATCACGGGCCGGGGCAGCGCGTCGGCTATCTCGTGCTCGACCTCAACCGGCGCGGGCGCGACGTGCGCTGCTTCGTCCATGCGCTGGAGGGCTGGCTGATCGAGGCGCTGGCGCAGATCGGCATCGCCGCGCACCGCGCCGAGGGGCGCGTGGGCATCTGGACCGATACGACCGCGGGCGAGGCGAAGATCGGCGCGATCGGGGTGCGCGTGAAGCGCTGGGTGACGCTGCACGGCTTCGCGGTGAACCTGGCGCCCGATCTCAGTCACTTCGGCGGTATCGTGCCATGCGGGCTGCCCGATTATGCCGTGACGAGCGCTCAGGCCTTGAACAAGCGTTCCGATTTTGCAAGTTTCGACACCGCGCTTGCGGCGGGGTTGCCGGCCTTTCTCGATTCTCTTTCCGGGGCGCTAAAAAACGAGGCTTGAGGACCGGCCTGTTACAGTCTAATGTCCACTGCGATTTGGGTATTAAGGGCGCGACCCCGACCAAATCCAGCTATCTAGGGAGCTAATCAAATGCGTGCACTTACCAAGGTTCTGGCTGGCTCGATGATCGCCGCGGCCGCGCTCGCGGTTTCGGCTTGCGGGCCGAAGAGCGATACCACCACGAACACCACGGTCACCGACGTCAATGCCACCGACGGCATGGACACGATGAACGACACCATGACCGGTGTCGACACCGCGACCGACAATGGCATGATGGCCAACGACACCACCATGACCACCAACGAGACCTCGACGACCACGACGAACATGTAATCGTCGCGGGTCAGACCGTTTCGAGGGGCCGTCCGGGAAACCGGGCGGCCCCTTTCGATTCCGGTCGCGTGCGGAACGTGTATCACGGAAGCGAGACCAAAAAGGGGTTGGGTGGCGAGTCGAAAGCCCGTAAGTCCCGGAACCGCCGGCGCCGAAGCGTGCCGATGGGAGAGTTGAGAACATGCCTGTGTTGCGTATCCTGATCGGCGCGTTGCTGCTTTCGGCCGTTGCATTTTCCACCCCCGCCTCGGCGCAATTCTATTTCAAATCCAAGGATGTGAGCGCCGCGCCCGTGAAGGGCGACGAGCCCGGAATCGCGCAGCCCTTGCCCGGCGCCAGCGATGCCGAAATCCGCGCCAATCTGCTCTGGACGATGCGTTCGGGCCTGAACGTCGCGGCGCTGCAATGCCAGTTCGAGCCGACTTTGCTCACTGTGGCGAACTACAATTACCTGCTCAAGGATCATGCCGCCGAGCTCAAAAAGGCATACGATACGCTCGGCAAATATTTCGTCCGCACCGCCAAATCCAAGGCGGCCGGCCAGGCCGCGTTCGATTCCTACGGCACACGGACCTATTCGAGCTTTTCCACCATCTCCGGCCAATACGGCTTCTGCCAGGCCGCCGGCTCGATCGAGATGGACGCGCTTTTCGCGCCGCGCGGCGCGCTCGGCGATCTCGCTTCGCGCCGGATGCGCGAGCTGCGCAATTCGTCGGTGCCGTGGGGCGAGCAGCAATTTCGCCGCAATTCGGGGTATGACGGCACGATCACGCTGCCGCGGCTCGATCCGATCTGCTGGGACAAGAAGGGCTATTGGAACCGCAAGAAGTGCGGCGATACCGTGCAATGGGTGCCGAACTATCTTACCCGCTGAGCCAAACCTCTAACCTGGCGCGAAATCCTTCGCGTCGACCACCGCATCGGCGAGCGCCGGATCGGCTGGCACCATGCCATCCAGCATCAATACCGACAACCCGTGGACCAGCGACCAGGCACGCAACGCGAATAGCCGCGCGCGCTCGGGATCCTGGGTGAAGCGCATCGCATTCTCGCGCAGGAAACGCATCGCGTCAGGTGTATCGGCGCTATCGGGCGCGGAATCCTCGCTCTTGGCATGGCTGAAGATCAGCCGGAACAACGCCGGATTGGCGAGCGCGAACTTCACATAGGCACGCCCCGTAGCGTCGAACCCCGCCTCGCCGCCCCCCGCCGCGTCGGAAGCGGCATGCTGCTCGGCGGCAAGCTGCGCCAGCCCGGCATGAGCGAGCGCGGTCATCAACGCCTGCTTGTCGGGAAAGTGGCGATAGACCGCCGTCGCGCTCACGCCGACTCGGCGTGCCAGCTCGCGCAGCCCGAGATCGTCCGCCGCGCGCTCGTGCAGCATCGCCAATCCCGCCGCGATCAGCGCCGCGCGCAGATCGCCGTGATGATAGGGCCGCTTTTCCATGTTGACACTGTTACCATTGCAGCTATGTTGATGATGTAAACATTGCATCGGAGACTCGCCATGGCAAGTGCCGTCGAAACCGCGATCCGCAGCACCATCGCCAAGGGCATCGGCGTGGTCGCCGACTTCAATCGCCGCCGCATGCCCGAGCCTGACGCGCCGCACCCCTTCCTCTCCGGCATCCACACACCGATGACCAGCGAGCGGACGCTGACCGAGCTGACGGTGACCGGCACGATTCCCTTGGCGCTCGACGGGCGCTATCTGCGCATCGGCCCGAACCCGATCGCGGCCGATCCGGCGAGCTATCACTGGTTCACCGGCGACGGCATGGTCCACGGCATCGCGCTCGGCGACGGCAAGGCGCTGTGGTATCGCAATCGCTGGATCCGCTCGCAGGCGGTGGCCAAGGCGCTGGGCGAGCCTCCGGCGCCGGGCCCGCGCCACGGCGGCTTCGATACGGTCAACACCAACGTGCTCGGCATCGCCGGCCGCACCTTCGCCCTGGTCGAGGCGGGCAGCTACCCGGTCGAGCTCGGCGACACGCTCGACGAGCAGACCTACAATCCCTTCGACGACACGCTGATGGGGAGCTTCACCGCGCACCCGCATCGCGATCCGCTGACCGGCGAGCACCATGCGATCTGCTACGAGGCGACCGATCCCGATCGCGTCCGCCATGTCGTGCTCTCGCCCGCCGGCCAAGTGACGCGCGAGCTCGCCATCCCGGTGAAGCACGGCCCCTCGATCCACGATTGCGCGATCACCGCGCGCTACGCGCTGATCCTCGATTTGCCGGTCACCTTCTCGATGAAGGCGCTGATCGGCGGACACAGCTTTCCCTATCGCTGGAACCCGGAACATCAGCCGCGCATCGGGTTGCTGCCGCGCGAGGGCGGCGCGGAGGACGTGATCTGGGTCGATTGCGATCCCTGCTACATCTTCCATGTCGCCAATGCCTATGACGATGCCGACGGCAATGTGGTGATGGACGCCGTGGTCTATGACACGATGTTCGCCGACAGCCCGCAGGGGCCCGACAATGCCGGGCGCGGACTGGAGCGCTGGACGATCGATCCGGTCGCGCGGACGGTCGCGCGGCGCACGATCGACGCACGCCCACAGGAATTTCCGCGCCCCGACGAACGCCGCTTCGGCCAGCCCTATCGCTATGCCTATACGATGGCGCTGCCCGAGGACGCTTTCGCGATCGCCGGGACCAGACTCTACAAGCACGATCTCCAAACCGGCGCGACGCTGGAGCACGATTTCGGCACGGACCGCCATCCCGGCGAGTTCGTCTTCGTGCCCGCGCATCCCGAAGCGGAGGAGGACGAAGGCTGGCTGATCGGCCTGGTGATCGACATGGCGCAGGAAACCACCGATCTCGCCATCCTCGACGCGCGCGCCTTCGAAGGGCCGCCGGTCGCCAGCATTCGCATCCCGCACCGCGTGCCGCCCGGCTTCCACGGAAACTGGCTGCCGGCGCGACCATAACGGGGCCGCAACGGACCCGTTGCATCCCTTCCCCGGCTGGTGCGTTGGCGGCGCGCCATTTCCGGGAAGGAAACAGATTTATGCGTCCCATCGTCCTGCCGCTTACCGCGCTCGCCGTCGCGCTCGGCCTCGCCGCCTGCAACCAGCAGCCGTCCGCCGGCAACAGCGCCGACATGGCGCTCACCAATGCCGATAACGGCGCCGGCGACATGATGACCAATGGCGAGGAGGAGGTAGCCGACACCGATGCCGGCACCACCGCGCCCGCGATCGCGATACCGACGGTCGCTGCGGACGCGCCCGCCGAACAATCGGTGCCGGTCGCCGAAGCCGCGCAGGCCGCCGCGACGATCGTCAGCGATCCCAATGTCGGCCGCGTCGCCTGGGGTGACGGCTGGGCATGGAAGCGCGACGGCCAGGTGATCCGCACCGCCTCGCGCGACGGCCGGCGCGTCTCCTATTTCCACCCCGGCGCGCGCCAGCCTTATTATGTCCAGGATGGCGACCGTTCGTTCGGCTATGACGACAGCGGCAAGCTCGCTCATGTCTACGACCATGGCGGCCATCCCAAGGCGCCCGATGCCAATACGCGGCACGACGCCGACCAGCTCGATCGCGAGGCGCGCCGGGATCATGACCATGCCCGTAACGCGCCGCCCGCGCCGTCGCGCAACGATCATAACGGGTCGCACCGATCGAACCCGCCCGCCCATCAGGGCGATGACGGGCATCAGGGCCCCTCGCGCGGCCATCCGACGCCGACCCCGACACCCACCCCGACGCCGAGCCCCACCCCCGATCGGCATCATGGCGGAAACAACGATCACAATGGCGGCCGTCCCGACGGTCACCACGACAACGGCCACTAGGATCGCCCAACCCGATCGATCACCGTCATCACTTTTCCTTCGTTGCGGCTCCGGCCGTTTGAGCGCATGTGCGTGGCCCGATCGCGTAACGCTACGAATGGAAAAGTGACGATGGCCGCCAAGTGGGCGCTGGACAGCTGGAAGAAGGCAGAAGTCCGCCAGTTGCCGCAATATCCCGATCAGGCCGCGCTGGACGCGGCAACCGAGACGCTCGTCTCCTATCCGCCGCTCGTCTTTGCCGGAGAGGCGCGCAACCTGACCGCCGACCTCGCGCGCGTCGCCAATGGCGAGGCGTTCTTGCTGCAGGGCGGCGATTGCGCCGAAAGCTTCGCCGAATTCCACCCCAACAACATCCGCGACACCTTCCGCGTGCTGCTGCAGATGGCGGTGGTGCTCACCTTCGCCTCCAAGCTGCCGGTGGTGAAGCTCGGCCGCATGGCGGGCCAGTTCGCCAAGCCGCGCTCGGCCGATACCGAGACGATCGATGGCGTCGAGCTGCCGAGCTATCGCGGCGACAACGTCAACGACATCGTTTTCACGCCCGAAGGCCGCGCGCCCGACCCGCAACGCATGATCAAGGCCTACAGTCAATCGGCGGCGACGCTCAATCTGCTCCGCGCCTTCGCCCAGGGTGGCTATGCCAACCTCGCGCAGGTGCATCGCTGGACGCACGATTTCATGGGCCGCAGCCCGTGGGCGAAGAAATACGCCGAGACCGCCGACCGGATCGGCGAGGCGCTGGAGTTCATGGCCGCTTGCGGGATCAATCCCGAAACCGTGCCGCAACTCGCCCAGACCCAGTTCTTCACCAGCCACGAGGCGCTGCTGCTCCCCTACGAGCAGGCTCTGACGCGGCAGGATTCGCTCACCGGCGACTGGTACGACACCAGCGCGCACTTCCTGTGGATCGGCGACCGCACGCGCTTCGAAGGCTCGGCGCATGTCGAGTTTCTGCGCGGCATCGGCAATCCGATCGGTGTGAAATGCGGCCCGAGCCTCGATCCCGACGTGCTGCTGCGCCTGCTCGATACGCTCAACCCCGGCCGCGTGCCCGGCCGCATGACGCTGATCACGCGCTATGGCTATGACAAGATCGAGGCGCATCTGCCCAAGCTCGTCCGCGCGGTGACGCGCGAGGGGCATCCGGTGATCTGGAGCTGCGATCCGATGCACGGCAACGTTGTCAAGGCCGCCAACGGCTACAAGACGCGGCCGTTCGAGCGCATCCTGGCCGAAGTGCGCGGCTTCTTCGCGGTCCACCGCGCCGAGGGCACGCATGCCGGCGGCATCCATGCCGAGATGACCGGCCAGAACGTGACGGAGTGCACCGGCGGCGCGGTCGACGTCACCGAGCAGAGCCTGGCGGACCGCTATCACACCCATTGCGACCCGCGGCTCAACGCCAGCCAGAGCCTCGAACTGGCCTTCCTGCTGGCTGAGATGCTCAATACCGAACTGGCGGAGCGCAAGAAGGCCGCCGCCTGAACCAACACCCTTGACGCTATCAAGGCCGGGCCCTAGACGCCCCGCTTCGCGCCACCGCGGCCCCTTCGTCTAGCGGTCTAGGACGTCGCCCTCTCACGGCGAAAACACGGGTTCGAGTCCCGTAGGGGTCACCAGCGATTTCAATGACGTCTGGCCGGCCAGAAGCGAGGGGTGATGCCTCATCCGCGCGCGCGCCTGAGGCGCCGATCGCTTGGCGATACGCATGCTTGGCGTCAGCCGCTTACCGCAATTGGCTGTCCTTGCTGCCCCGGCGGTTGAATGAAGAAAAGGCCGCACGCGTGTCGCGCGCCGATTGGTGGGGCGAGGAAATCCCGGCAGCGCGGTGCCACGCGCTGCCGGGCGTGCAAACCTGTGTCGCGTGCAATGGCAGCCGCTCCCGCTTGGTGCTCGAGGCAGCCCTCTCCGCCTTCGCCGATTCGCGCGGCGAAGCTGATGTAAGTTAGCGAGATTTGATGAATCCCGGGGGGGAACCAATCAAGCACGCGAAAGGTTCGCATCCCGATATAAAGGGGACTGGGATGATTGCGGGAGCCACGTATTGTGGGGCACCGCCCTCGCCGGGCGAACTGATCCATCGGTTCAATCTTGACCCGAGGCTGGTCGTCGCGCTCGCCATATTGAGCTTGCTGCATATCGCCTATGCCCACCGCACCGGCCGCCCGGCGACGCTAACGGCGGTCGGTTGGACGGTGGCGACAGCCGCCTTCATCTCACCGCTATGCGCTTTGTCGGTGTCGCTGTTCGCGGCGCGAGTCGGGCAGCACATGATCCTGATTTTGGTCGCGGCGCCGATGATTGCCGCATCGCTGCCGGCCTGGCGATTCCGCGGGTCGGCCCGTTCGCTATGGGGCGCCACCGCGGCGTTCTTCGTCTTTCTGTGGTTCTGGCACATGCCGGTGCCGTACACTTGGACGTTCGAATCGACCGCCGTGTATTGGACGATGCATATCAGCCTGTTCGGGTCCGGCATCTGGTTGTGGTCGGAACTGATCGGCCACGCCCCCGCGCGGGCAGCCCAGGCGCTCGCGGCCGGCACGTTGGCCTCGATCCAGATGGGGCTGCTCGGCGCGGTGATCACGCTGTCGTCCTGGCCGATGTACCCGCCGCATTATACCACCAGCTGGGAATGGGGACTGACCCCGATCCAGGACCAGCAGTTCGGCGGCGTCCTCATGTGGGTGCCGGGGATGGTGTTCTTCTTGTGGGCGGCGTTGCGCTCGCTCGGCGCCTTGTGGCGCAATCTCGAAATGGAAGCGGCATGAGCGCAGCGCCGCTCGGCTATCTTTCGAGCGACGGCGAGCGGGCAGCGGCGATCCTGCCGCTGACCTGGTTCACCTTGTGCGTTTCGATCGGCGTGTGCCTCATCATCGCGGTGCTGGTATGGATCGCGGCGCGCCGGGCGGTTCCCGGCCAGCCCGGCGAAATCCCCGTCGAACGTCGCGGGAGCGGCATGCGCTGGATCACGATCGGCGTGATCCTCACCTCGATCCCGCTCGCGATCACCCTGGTATGGACGATCAGCGCGCTCGCCAATACGGTCGGCCCGCCGCGTCGACCCGGCCTGGTGCTCGATGTCACCGGGCATCAATGGTGGTGGCAGGTCGATTATAACGGCCCGCTTCCCTCCGGTCGCTTCGCCACCGCCAACGAGATTCACATTCCGGTCGGAGAGAAAGTGCTGGTGCGCCTCCACGGCGCCGATGTGATTCACAGCTTCTGGGTACCCAAGCTCACCGGCAAGACCGACACGATACCCGGCCAGACCAACCTTTCCTGGCTGGAAGCCGACCGGCCCGGCATCTATCGCGGCCAGTGCACCGAATATTGCGGCGCCCAGCATGCCCGCATGGGGTTCGAGGTGATCGCCGAACCGCGTGGTCAATTCGAGCGCTGGCGCGAGGCGCAGCTGCAGACGGCCCCGCCGCCGGTGACCGCCGCGCAAGCCCGCGGCGCGCAACTCTTCCAGTTCCGATGCAGCGTCTGCCACGCCGTCCGCGGCACCACCGCCGCCTCTCATTACGGTCCCGACCTCTCCCACATCGCCAGCCGCCGCATGATCGCTGCGGAAATGCTCCCCAACAATCCCGGCGCGCTCTCGGGCTGTATCGAGAATCCGCAGGCGATCAAGCCGGGCGCGCTGATGCCAAACCAGCATTTGAGCGGCCAGCAGCTCACCGATCTCACCGTGTATCTGGAGACGCTGCAATGAGGGAGGCCGCCTTCCGCACGCCCGAGATCGGCGACGATACCGCCGTCCTGCGCGCGCGCCTCCACGCGCTCTGGGAGACCGAGCCGGGCCTCAAGGGTTGGCTCGGCACCGTCGATCACAAGCAGATCGGCATCCGCTACATCATCACGGCCTTTATCGTCCTCGCACTGGGCGGGATCGAAGCGCTGGTCATCCGGCTGCAGCTCGCCGGCCCGAACCTCCACCTGCTCACGCCCGAGCAATATGACCAATTCTTCTCGATGCACGGCGCGACGATGATCTTCCTCTATGCATCGCCGATCCTGTCGGGCTTCTCCAACTACCTCTGGCCGCTGATCCTCGGCGGACGCGACATGGCGTTCCCGCGATTGAATGCGTTCAGCTACTGGGTCTATCTCGGCGCGGCGATCTTTCTCTATTCGGGGTTCCTGACCGGCGCCGGCCCGAACGACGGCTGGTTCAATTACGTCCCTTATGCCGAGAAGGATTTCAATCCGGGCATCAACGAGGATTTTTACTCGCTGGGACTGATCTTCCTGGGCATCTCGACTGCCGTCGGCGCCGCCAATTTCATCGTCACCGCATTCAAGACGCGCGCGCCCGGCATGGCGATCAACCGGTTGCCGATCCTGATCTGGGGCACGCTCACCGCCAGCGTCGCCAACCTCGTCGTGATCCCCGCCGTCAGCCTCGCCTTCTTCCTGTTGTGGATGGACCGGCAGTTCGGCACCGATTTCTTCCAGACCCGCGGCGGCGGGCAGCCGCTGCTGTGGCAGCACCTGTTCTGGCTGTTCGGCCATCCCTGGGTCTACGCGATCGTGCTTCCCGCGATGGGCATGGTGTCTGATGGGTTGCCGGTGTTCTGCCGCCGGCCGCTGGTCGGGTACGCGATGGTCGCGCTCGCCACCGTGTCGGTGATGATCCTGGGTTTCGGCGTGTGGGTCCACCACATGTTCGCGACCGGCTTGCCGGGGCTGTCGCTGTCGTTCTTCTCGGGTGCCTCGCTGATCATCACCTATCCCAGCGCGGTCACGGTGTTCGCGTGGATCGCGACGATCTGGCTGGGTAAGCCGGTGATGAAGACCGCCTTCCTGTTCTTCGCCTCGATGATCCTCTTGTTCGTGATCGGCGGCGTCTCGGGCTTCATGACCGCCAGCGTACCGGTCGACTGGCAGCTGACCGACACCTATTTCGTGGTCGCGCACATCCATTACGTGCTGATCGGCATCAACGTCTTCCCGGTGATCGGCGCGACCTATTTCTGGTTTCCCAAGATGACCGGCCGGATGATGGACGAACGGCTCGGCCGCTGGAACTTCTGGACGATGTTCATCGGGCTCAATGTCGCCTTCCTGCCGATGCACCTGGCCGGGCTGCTCGGCATGCCACGGCGCGTTTACACCTATCCCGCGCACATGGGCTGGTCGGCGCTCAACCTCATCGAGACGATCGGCGCCTTCATCTTCGCGGTCGGCACGCTGCTGTTTTTCGTCAACGTCTGGAAGAGCTGGCGGTCGGGCGCGCCGGCCGGCGACAATCCCTGGGGAGCCCCCTCGCTCGAATGGTCCACCACGTCGCCGCCGCCGCCATACAATTTCGCGGTCATCCCGACCGTCGCCTCGCGGCACCCGCTGTGGGAGGACCAGCTTCAGGAAGGCGAGGCGCGCAGCTCGCTACGCCGCGGCATGACGCTCGATCAGGGCAAGGAATCGCTCCTCACCTCGCCCATCGACGCGGCGCCCGAGCGGATCGTCAAGGGGCCGGACGACACGATCGCGCCGTTCCTGCTGACCGTGGCAATGATGGTGCTGTTCTACGGCATGCTGCTCAAGACTTGGTGGGTGATCGGCGCGGGTGCGATCCTCTGCCTGACGGCGCTACTCCTGTGGTTGTGGCCGCGCCGCGAACTGCTCGAACGCGCACCCGACGATCATCCGGAATCGGCGCATGTCTGAGCTCCTCCTCAGCGAGCCGCGCGATCTGCCGGTCGGGCCGATCGGGCGATCGGGGCCGGGCTGGTGGGGCGTGGCGATGCTCGTCACCAGCGAGGCGGCGCTGTTCGGCTATCTGTTGTTCGCTTATTATTATACCGGCGCCAGCGCTCTGCCGGGCTGGCTGCTCGAGCCCGCGCCAAAACTGTTCCCGGCGCTGCCCAATACGATTCTCTTGGTCGCCTCCAGCTTTGTCGCGCTTTATGGCGAGAAAGGTGTCGAGAAGGGCAACCGCACGCAGGCGCTGATCGGAATCGGCGGCGCATTCATCATGGGTGTCATTTTTGCGCTGGTGCAATATTATGAATGGTCGGCCAAAACCTACGGCATCGGCGAAAACAGTTACGCATCGCTCTACTTCATCACCACCGGCCTTCACATGGCGCATGTCGGCGTCGGCCTGATCATTCTCGCCGCCTTGTTCTTCTGGGTGCTTGACGATTTCTTTTCACCACGCCGAAGGATCAGCGTCTCGGCCGGCATCCTCTATTGGCATTTCGTCGATATGGTATGGCTATTCGTCTTCACCACCTATTACATCACGCCGTATCTGGGGTTCGCACGATGAGCCGCGATCCCTATGCCGCTGATCGCCCGCCCCCCTTGCCCGCCGAGCGCCTGTCGAGCCTGACCGGGTTCTTCATCGTATTCGGCGGGCCGATCGCCTGGCTCATCCAACTGTGTTTCGGCGAGATGCTGACCAGCTGGCCGTGCTTCCCGAGCATGGATCGTCTGCCGCAGCCCCTCGACGGCTATTACTGGACAGGCACCGCCGCGATCGTCCTCTTGGCGGTGTGCGCGCTCGTCGCGGCCGTCGCCGGCCTGCTCGCATTGTCGCGCTATCGCCGGCTGCGGGCAGCGGCGGGCCGCGAACCCGATGATCCCGCTTGGGGCCGCACCTGCTTCCTCGCTTTGTGGGGCACGATGACCGGCATCGGTTTCGCCCTCGCCACGCTCGTTACCTTGGTCGCCTTCGCCTGGTTGCCACGATGCGCCGGCTGATCGTCCTCGTGCTCGCCCTGCCGCTCGTCGCGTGCAACGGCGCGCAGCATGACCGCTTCGCCGTCGCCAAGGCGCTGATCGCCGACAAATGCGCCGCCTGCCACGTGGTGCCCGGAGTCGATAGCGCGGTCGGCATGGTCGGCCCGCCGCTCACCGGCATCGCGCGCCGCCAGATCATTGCCGGCAGGTTCGCCAACACCCCGGGCAACATGGAACGCTGGATCATGCATCCGCAATATTATCTGCCGGGCAATGCGATGCCCGAAATGGGGATCACCGAGCCCCAGGCGAAGGTCATCACCGAATATCTCAGCACGCTGGACCGATCATGATCAGACGCACGCTCCTCCGTCGCCGTGCCGAGCGTGCTCTTCGCCCAGACCGCCCAAGCGCCGGCGAGCCAGGGAGTCGCGTGGTGCGACGTTGTCAATCGCGGCGGCAGCTACCACTCGTGTGGGCGGCACCGTCACCTCAATGAAGGCAGGATTGATCCGCGGATGCAAGCGGTCGACTTATTTTAGGCTTGAAGCTTCTTGCCGCATGCGACTAGCGTGATCGCCTAAACGCGAGGAGTCGCATGAAGATCGCGGTTGTCGGCGGCGGGCCTGCGGGGCTCTATTTCGCGATCAGCATGAAGCTGCGCGACGCCGCGCACGCCATCACTGTCCACGAGCGCAACCGCGCCGACGATACGTTCGGCTGGGGCGTGGTGCTGTCCGAGGAGACGCTGCAGAATCTCGCCGCCAACGATCCGGTGAGCGCTGCGACGATCCGCGAGCATTTCGCGTATTGGGACGATGTCGCGGTGGTGAAGGGCGGCACGCGCACCGTCTCGACCGGGCACGGCTTTTGCGGGATCGGGAGGCGGCAATTGCTGCTGCTGCTGCAGGAACGCACGCGAGACCTGGGTGTGGACCTGCGCTTCGAGGACGAAGTGGCGGACACCGCCGCGCTGATGGCGACACACGATCTGGTGATTGCCGCCGACGGACTCAACTCGCAGTCGCGCAACGCGTTCGCCGACATCTTCCGGCCCGACATCGAGACTTATGCGAACAAGTTCGTCTGGCTCGGCACGCGCCAGACGTTCGACGACGCCTTCACCTTCATCTTCGAGCCGACCGAGCATGGCTGGATGTGGGCGCACGCCTATCAGTTCGAGGCCGGCACCGCGACGTTCATCGTCGAATGCTCGGCGGAAACCTGGGCGCGCGCGGGATTCGGCGACATGAGCCGCGAGGACTCGATCGCGGCGTGCGAGCGCGTGTTCGCGGCGCATCTCGGCGGGCATCAGCTGCTGTCCAACGCCAATCATTTGCGCGGTTCGGCGTGGATCAGCTTCCCGCGCGTGCTGTGCGAGCGCTGGCGCCACCAAAATCTCGTGCTGATGGGCGACGCCGCGGCGAGCGCGCATTTCTCGATCGGATCGGGCACCAAGCTCGCGCTGGAAAGCGGGGTGGCGCTGGCCGACGAACTCCATGCCGGTCAGCCGCTCGACGATGCGTTGGCGGCGTATGAGAACGCGCGGCGAATCGAGGTACTGCGACTGCAATCAGCGGCGCGCAATTCGGCCGAATGGTTCGAAGAGAGCGAGCGGTATCTCGACCTCGATCCGGTCCAATTCACCTATTCATTGCTCACCCGCTCGCAGCGCATCAGCCACGAGAATCTCCGCCTGCGCGATCATGCCTGGCTGGGCGCGGCGGAGGGCTGGTTTCAGGAGCGCGCCGGGGCTGGCAACGCGCCGCGCGCGCCGATGTTCGCGCCGTTCCGGCTGCGCGGCATGGCGCTTGCCAATCGCGTCGTCGTCTCGCCGATGGCGCAGTACAAGGCGATCGACGGCTGCCCGACCGACTGGCATTTCGCGCATTATGCCGAGCGCGCCAAGGGCGGCGCGGGGCTGGTCTATACAGAAATGACCTGCGTCAGCGCCGAAGGCCGGATCACGCCTGGCTGCCCCGGCCTCTATGCGCCCGAGCACGAGGCGGCGTGGAAGCGGCTGGTCGATTTCGTCCACGCCGAAACACCGGCGAAAATCTGCGCGCAGCTTGGCCACTCAGGCGCCAAGGGTTCGACCCAGCTCGGCTGGGAAGAAATGGACGCGCCGCTCGCCAGCGGCAACTGGCCGCTGTTGGCCGCATCGTCCGTGCCATGGTCGCCCGCCAATCAGGTGCCTAGGGCGATGGATCGCACCGACATGGACAGGGTGCGCGATCAGTTCGTCGCCGCGGCGCAAATGGCCGATCGCGCCGGGTTCGACGTGATCGAGCTGCACATGGCGCACGGTTACCTGCTGTCGAGCTTCATCACGCCGCTGACCAACCGGCGCGACGATGAGTATGGCGTCAGCCTCGAGAACCGGATGCGCTATCCGCTCGAAGTCTTCGCCGCGGTGCGCGCGGCCTGGCCGAAGGACAAGCCGATCGCGGTGCGTATCTCGGCGAGCGACTGGGTCGGCGAGGATGGCGTGACGCCGCAGGAGGCCGTGACGATCGCGCGGATGCTGAAGGCGGCGGGGGTCGATATCGTCGACGTCTCGGCCGGGCAGACGTCGCTTCAGGCGCGCCCGGTCTATGGCCGGATGTTCCAGACGCCCTTCTCCGATCGCATCCGCAACGAGGTCGGCATCGCGACGATGGCGGTGGGCAACATCTATCTGCCCGATCACGTCAATTCGATCCTGATGGCGGGCCGCGCCGATCTGGTCTGCCTCGCGCGGCCGCACCTCGCCGATCCGTATTGGACGCTGCACGCAGCAGCACGGCTGGGCGATACCAAGGTGCACTGGCCCGATCCGTATCTTGCCGGACGCGACCAGCTCTATCGGCTTGCCGAGCGGGGAGAGACGTTATGAGCATTGCGGGCAATCACGCGCTCGTCACCGGCGGCGGCAGCGGGATCGGCCGTGCCATCGCGCTGGCTCTGGCCGAAGCGGGGGTCGCAGTCACGATCTGTGGCCGCCGCCGCGAGGCGCTGGAGGCCGTCCGGCATCCCCGTATCCATTCCATCGTCGCCGACGTGACCGATCCGGCGTCGATCGCCGCGCTCTACGACGAGGCACAGGCGGCGCGCGGCGCGTTCGACATCGTCGTCGCCAATGCCGGCGCCGCGGCGAGCGCGCCCGCCGCCACGGTGTCGCTAGACGCGTGGCAGGCGAGCCTCGCGGTCAACCTCACCGGGGCGTTCCTCACCGTCCAGCCGGCGCTCGCCGCGATGGTCAAGGCCGGGCGCGGGCGGATCGTGTTCATCGCCTCGACCGCGGGCCTGCGCGGCTACGCCTATGTCGCGCCTTATGTCGCGGCGAAACACGGCGTGATCGGGCTGATGCGCGCGCTCGCCATCGAGACCGCGGCGAGCGGCGTCACGATCAACGCGGTGTGCCCCGGTTTCGCCGAGACCGAGATGCTGGCGCGTTCGCTCGACGCGATTACCGCAAAGACCGGCCGTTCCGAAGCCGAGGCGCGTGCTGCGCTCGCCAACCCGCAAGGCCGCTTCGTCACGCCCGAGGAAGTCGCCGCCGCCGTGCTGTGGCTGGCGAGCGACGCGGCGCGCTCGGTCACCGGGCAGGCGATCTCGGTCTCGGGTGGCGAGACATGGTGAGCGCCGCCGCCCGCGTGGCCGACGATGATCGCGCGAGGCTTCGGCTGTGGCTGCGCATGTTGCGCACCACCCGCGCGATCGAGCGCGAGCTGCGCGAGCGGCTCGCCGCCGCGTTCGATACCACCTTGCCGCGCTTCGACGTGATGGCCGCGCTCGACCGCACGCCCGAGGGCATGATGATGAGCGAGCTGTCGCGCTTCCTGCTCGTCTCGAACGGCAACGTCACCGGGATCGTCGAACGGCTGGTCGCTGATGGGCTGGTGGCGCGGGCGGCCCGTGACGGCGATCGTCGCGCCGCGATCGTGCGGCTCACCGCAGCCGGTCGCGCCGCCTTCGCCGCGATGGCGGCTGCGCATGCGCGCTGGATCGAGGATTTGCTCGCGCCGATCGGCTCCGACGAAGCGCGCACCACCACGGCGACGCTTGCCGCCTTCCGCAGCAATTGGGAGAATGACGCATGACGGTCATGGCCGATTTCGCGCCGAGGCATTTCCGCTGGCAGGTCGCCGATCGCATCGCGTGCATCAGCCTCGACAATCCGGCGCGCAAGAATCCGCTGACCTTCGACAGTTATGCCGAGCTGCGCGACACGTTTCGCGCGCTGGTCGATGCCGACGACGTCGATTGTGTCGTGATCCTGCCCAATGGCGGCAATTTCTGCTCGGGCGGCGACGTGCACGACATCATCGGGCCCTTGGTCGGCATGGACATGAAGGGCCTGCTGCGCTTCACGCGGATGACCGGCGATCTGGTCAAGGCGATGATCGGTTGCGGCAAGCCGGTGATCGCGGCGGTGGACGGCGTGGCGGTCGGCGCCGGCGCGATCATGGCGATGGCGAGCGACCTGCGCCTCGCCACGCCCGCGGCGAAGACCGCGTTCCTCTTCACCCGTGTCGGGCTCGCAGGGTGCGACATGGGCGCGTGCGCGATGCTGCCGCGGATCATCGGGCAGGGGCGGGCGGCGGAGCTGCTCTATACCGGCCGCGCGATGTCCGCCGAGGAAGGCGAGCGCTGGGGCTTCTATAACCGTCTTGTCGCCGCCGAGACGCTGGAGGGCGAAGCGCTGGCGCTGGCGCAGCGGATCGTATCCGGCCCGACCTTCGCACATGGCATCACCAAGACGCAGCTCAACCAGGAATGGTCGATGGGGCTAGACCAGGCGATCGAGGCCGAGGCGCAGGCGCAGGCGATCTGCATGCAGACGCGCGATTTCGAGCGCGCCTATCGCGCCTTCGTGGCGAAGCGGCAGCCGGTGTTCGAGGGCGATTGATGCCCAAAGTGTGCCTGGGTCCGACCGGTCATATCGACGGCTTCGCGCGCGCCAACCTGCCGCCGCCGGATGCGTGGCCCGATCTGCTGCTCGACGGCTTCGACTATCCCGAATGGCTCAATGCCGGGGTCGAACTGTGCGACGCGCAGGTCGCGACCGGGCATGGCGACCGCATCGCGCTGATCGGCAACGGCCGGTCGCGGACCTACAAGGAGCTCGCCGACTGGTCGAACCGCATCGCGCATGCGCTGGTCGAGGATTACGGCGTGCTGCCGGGGCACCGCGTGCTAATCCGCGCGCCCAACAATCCGGCGATGGTCGCCTGCTGGCTCGCCGCGACCAAGGCGGGGGCGGTGGTGGTCAATACGATGCCGATGTTGCGCGCGGGCGAACTCGCCAAGATCGTCGATAAAGCCGAGGTGAGCCTAGCCTTGTGCGACACGCGCATCCTCGACGAACTGGTCGCCTGCGCCAAGCACAGCCGTTTCCTCAAGAAGGTCATCGGCTTCGACGGCACCGCCAACCACGATGCCGAACTCGACCGCGCCGCGCTCGCCAAGCCGGTGCGCTTCGATGCCGTGCGCACCGGGCGCGATGACGTCGCCTTGCTCGGCTTCACCTCGGGCACCACCGGCGAGCCCAAGGCGACGATGCACTTCCACCGCGACCTGCTGATCATCGCCGACGGCTACGCGAAGGAAGTGCTGGGTGTGACACCCGACGATATCTTCGTCGGCTCGCCGCCGCTCGCCTTCACGTTCGGGCTGGGCGGGCTCGCGATCTTCCCTTTGCGCTTCGGCGCCGCCGCGGCGTTGCTCGAACAGGCCTCGCCCGCCAACATGGTCGAGCTGATCGAGCAGCACCGCGCGACGATCAGCTTCACCGCGCCCACCGCTTATCGCGCGATGATGGCGGCGATGGAGGAAGGGGCCGATCTCTCCTCATTGCGCCTCGCGGTATCGGCGGGCGAGACCTTGCCCGCGCCGGTCTATGAGGAGTGGACGCGGCGCACCGGCAAGCCGATCCTCGACGGCATCGGTTCGACAGAGATGCTCCACATCTTCGTCACCAACCGGATCGGCGATCGCGCGCCCGGCGCGACCGGGCGGCCGGTCGGCGGCTATGAGGCGCGGATCGTCGATGCGGACATGCGCGAGGTGCCGCAGGGTGAGATCGGCCGGCTCGCGGTGCGCGGGCCGACCGGCTGCCGCTATCTCGCCGATCCGCGCCAGCACGCTTACGTGCGCGACGGCTGGAATCTGACCGGCGACAGCTTTTTCCAGGACGAGGATGGCCGTTTCCACTTCGCCGCGCGCTCCGATGATATGATCGTCTCGGCCGGCTACAATATCGCCGGTCCCGAGGTGGAGGCAGCACTCCTCGCGCACCCCCATGTCCGCGAATGCGCGGTGATCGGCGCGCCCGATGCCGAGCGCGGGCAGATCGTCGAAGCGCATGTCGTGCTGGGTGAAGGCGCCGCGCCCGATGCGCTCACGGTGAAGCTTTTGCAGGATCATGTGAAGGCGATCATCGCGCCCTACAAATATCCGCGGTCGATCCGGTTCGTGACGGCGCTGCCCAAGACGGCGACCGGCAAGATCCAGCGCTTCCGCCTGCGCGCGCAACGGGAGTCATAGCGATGCACCAGACGCTTCAGCCGCCCGGCTGGGCGCCGCCGATCGGTTATGCGAACGGCATGGCCGCTGAAGGGCGCACGATCCATGTCGGCGGGCAGATCGGCTGGAACGCCCGACAGGAATTCGAGAGCGACGATCTCGTCGACCAGATTCGACAGACCCTTGCCAATATCGTTGCGGTGCTGACGGCGGGCGGCGCGGCCCCTGAGCATCTGGTTTCGCTCACTTGGTACGTCACCGATATCGAAGACTATCTGGCGCAGCAGAAAGAGATCGGCCACGCTTACCGCGACGTCATCTGCAAGCATTTGCCTGCGACGGCGCTCGTTCAGGTCGTCCGGTCGG
>Ga0164241_10001114_pt1 | contig 36258 bp, 31 predicted proteins | sample OricomyardsoilBY_FD_108780 | JGI IMG/M metagenome (GOLD analysis project Ga0164241, IMG submission 108780) | Backyard soil microbial communities from Emeryville, California, USA - Original compost - Back yard soil (BY) | ecosystem: Environmental > Terrestrial > Soil > Unclassified | place: USA... | reverse complement strand
TTGCGACCGGCAATTCTGCCCTCGTCGGCCGCCTCGTGCAGCAGGGACCGGTCATTATTCACGTCACCGGCCATAAACAAGTTGGAATCTCCGCACTGCAGGGTGAAAGGATCGCAGTCCGGCAATCCCCGCTTATTGAGCTTCAGGTCGGTGTTTACCAGATCCAGGCCGGAAATATTGGGGCGCCGGCCCGTAGCGGCCAGCAGGTAATCGAATGATTCCTCCCGCAAATTACCCTGTTGATCGCGATACCCAACCACCACACCCGTCTCCACTTCCCGCACGGACACCACCTCCGCCTGCAAGTCGAGGTAAAACGCCTCTCCGAAAACTTTAGCGGCATAGGCCTTTACCGCAGGGTCCTGGATGCTGGCCAATCCGCCACGGCTGCCGAACAGCCGGACCTCGACACCCACGCGGCTGAAGGCTTGGCCCAGTTCCAAACCGATGGCGCCCGAGCCAAAAACCGCCAGCCGTTGAGGCAATTCCGGGAGTTCGAACACCGTGTCACTGGTTAATAACCGCGATCCGGCGGCACTGAGTTGGTCGGGGATATGCGATTGGTATCCGGTGGCGATCACGGCGGCGGCAAAGTGGACTTCATCGCCATTGTCGAGCAACAGCCTATGGCGATCGACAAATCGTGCATTGGCGCGAAGCCAGTCAGCCTCGGGGATTTTCTCCAGCGTCGTCAGCACAGAACCGACAAAGCGATCCCGCTCCCGCCGCACACGGGCCATGACGGCGCTGCCGTCGATGCGGGTTTCATTGATCACACCAAATACGCTGGCGTGCCGACTGAGATGTGCGGCATCCGCCGCAGCAATCAACAATTTGCTGGGCATGCACCCCACCCGGGCGCAGGTAGTTCCCGAGATTCCACCATCGATAAGAAGCACTTTTTTGGACTGTAACCTGGCCGCTTTATACGCCACCATCCCTGCCGTTCCCGCTCCCACTATGGCGACATCTGCGTGATGTATCGTCATAACGCCTCCCCTGCCGAATCCAAGTTCCACTGTGCCAGATTCCACGGCGTGACTAAGTGGGCAGTCGCACCGAAACAGGCACGACAGAGTGTCTTTATGTCGTATTTGAGGCAATCACATGACGGGTGGCTTGTTACCATGCCCGAACTTCCCGATTCCAACTTTCCTGGAGATTCTTATGGCCAATGTCCTGATACCCATCGCCGACGGCACAGAGGAGATGGAAGCGGTGATCACCGCAGACATTTTGCGGCGGGCACAGCTGGACGTATGCATGGCCTCGGTCATGCCGGGGCGAAAGCTTGTCACTGCGTCCCGAGGGGTGAAAATTGAGGCTGATACCCTTTTGAATCAATGCCTGGAGCAACAGTGGGATTTGATTGTGCTGCCGGGCGGAATGCCGGGCGCTGCCCATCTGCACGATTCCACCGACCTGATCCGGCTTCTCAGACGTCAAATCGCCGAAGAGCGCTGGCTTGCTGCCATATGCGCCGCACCCGCGGTGGTTCTGGGCCGTCACAATCTCATTCCCCTGGCAACTGCCACAGGTTTTCCTGGTACACAGCAGGAGCTGGCAACCCGGGTCGCGAAGGTGGTGCAGGATCCTGTGGTGGTGGACGGACGGCTCATTACCAGCCAAGGGCCGGGCACGGCCATGGCCTTCGCTTTGAAACTCGTGGAACTCCTATGCGGCACCGACGTGGCTGAAGAAACAGCCAAGGCCTTGGTTTACCGGTATCAGGGTTGAAAAAGAGGCCGCGCCAATTGGCCACACTGGGCCCCAATTGGCCATACCACATCCAAAGTGCTATGGTTTGGCTATGACTTCGATCTTCTGCCTCCATAAGTTCTCCGCCGCCTCCACTGCGCAGAACGCCATGCCTGCCCACGCCTTGCTTCCGGTGGGCGGTTAGGGAGTGTTTTTTCCCTAACCGCCGCTTCATTCGTTTTATTTATAAATTCTCCAAGCGCAAGCAGCGCTTGTTTATCTATTTGCGGAGATAGCCATGCCACTTGAAGCACACGTTCAACAGACAGAATCCGTCTCACTGGTGGTGAGACATAACGACTACCAACGACTCATTCCGGTGATTCGCGCCAGTGATCTAGACCTTGCAGAGGCTCTGGATGAGGAGCTGTCACGAGCCGACATAGTCGCCGACCAGGATCTGCCAGACGACGCCGTCGCCATGCACTCGACGGTGACCTTTCGCGATCTCGATTCGCGCGCAGAGACTACGGTTACCCTCGTGTATCCGGAAGAAGCCGATGTGGCGGAAAAGAAAATTTCCATCCTGTCCCCGATCGGCACTGCGCTTTTGGGATTGCGCACGGGTGGTCGCATCCACTGGCCGATGCCCAACGGAAAGTTGAAACACATAGAAATTCTGACGGTTCAGCAGAGTTGAAGAGGGACGACCATGGCTCGAAATACCATCTTCTGGAATCAACTGTTGATGCGAAGCGACAGCATCACGGACATAGACCCCCAAGCGGCGGACGCCAGGGAGCAGGTGATCGCGCAGCTTTCCACAATCAGTGAGCAGTTTGACCGGACATTCGATCCGGCGGACCAGTTTGAGGAGTATGTGGCGGTGGCCTTGTGCCAAGCGTTACAACGCGCCCTCACACCGAGATCCACGGCGGTTTGCAAGATGAGCACCGCCGCCAAAGTCACGCCGACTGCTGGGGCACCTGCCCAGCAGTCGCAGGCGGTTATCACCGCGAAACCGGCCCCAACAAAAAGCGGTGGCACCAACGCCATCGGTAAAAAAAACAAAAAGCGCAAATAAAATAACGCTAACAGCGCGAAGCTCGCCGCCCATCAGCAAAATGCAGTGGCGACTTTAAAAAAGCCAAATAGATCGCATTTTCTAGCCGACACCCGGCAGACCGCAGTAAACTTCCGCAACAGCGACGAGCGGTGGCGGTTTGTTGGTACCCGCACGGTCTATCGGAGGACCGCGAAGTATTCTGACCACTGAGCTATGTGTCATCACAGATGGCAAAATGGCGGTTTATATCCCTGCTGCCGTTATTTACAGGCTTCTTTCGTCAACACCGCAGAGCTTGGCTTTGCATAACAATTTCAAATACTTAGCATGCGCTTCAAATACGGAGCAGCTTCACTTAGAGTTTGGTTTCTCTTATGTTTACGGAATTTCGACAGTGATACCTAAAAGCCTACAAATTCCCGGCTACGACATTGAGGAGCTATTGGGCAAAGGTGGTATGGCCGCCGTGTACAAGGCGCGTCAACAGAGCTTTGGTCGTGAGGTGGCGCTAAAGGTATTGAACCCGGCAGCGGAGGATCTCGCGGAATTCAGCCGGAGATTCATGCAGGAATCGCTGATCGTCGCCAAACTTCACCACAGTCATATCGTGCAGGTTTATGACGTGGGGCAGCACGAAATCTACTTTTACATCTCCATGGAGTATCTGCACGGCGGAGATCTCTCCACCAAACTTCAGACGGGACTGACGCTGAAAGAGTCCGTCAGGATTGCCAAGCAATTGGCCGATGCGCTGGATTTTGCCCACCGCAAACATATTATTCATCGCGATATAAAGCCCGCCAATATCATGTTCCGGGAGGATGACGCAGCGGTATTGACGGATTTCGGCGTGGCGAAAGAGCTGGAATCGCAAACGGATCTGACCCAGGCGGGCGTCGTAATCGGCACCCCGAAGTACATGAGCCCGGAGCAGATCCGCGGCGATAAGGTGGATCACCGCACCGATATTTATGCCCTCGGAATCGTCCTCTATAGGTGTTTGACCAATTACGTCCCCTTTGATGGCAAAGACATGGTCACCACCGCCTATTTACAGGATAACGAACCTGTTCCGACGCTGCCGGTGGAGGTTGCCTGCTTCCAGCCGATCATCAATCGCATGCTGGAAAAATCCCCCGAGGACCGTTTTCAGCGCGGGCGCGACATTGTTACTGCGCTGGAGGAAATTGAGCGCAGGGTGACTCTGCCAAACTTAACCAATCTGGATGTGGCCGCCGCATCCCAGGCCGCACCACCCAGCGTGACCCATTCCACCAGCGGTCGCTACTCGGTAAAAAATCCTGGCAAGACCTATATCAAAAGGGACTTCCAGGGCACCACCGAGGGGACCCAGATACGCACGCGGGAGTCCCTCAATGAAACGATTCTCGCCGACCATATAGTGCCCGCAGACTCGCTGTTGGATTCACCGCTGGACTCGCCCCTGGATTCTTCGCTGGATACGCCACTGGACGAACATCCCGTTGAATTGCCACCGAAGAGCCGGTTCAAGTCCTCCGCGGTTCTGCTGGGACTGGTTTCGGTTGGGGCTCTGACATTCCCTGCCAACCTGTATTCGGGCAAATTCAGCGGCACCTGGTCCCAAACCCTCTCGCAGGTCAGCGACGGCATTTCAAAATCTTGGACACAAATCTCCGGTGATTCTTCCAGCGCCGCTGCGACGCACACCGGCAACCCGGTAGATCCGATCGCCGCAAGCAAGCCATTACCGCCGGCAGCGGAGATTCCGTTCCAGGAACAGGAGCAGGTATCCGGTAGCGCCATCAGTGCATCCGCAGCACCAGGGGAACCCGCAAGCAGCGAACCCGTTATGGAACCTGCCCCTCCCCTGGCAGAAGCCCCCACAGATCCGCAACAAAGTGCGGAAGCCGCTTTAACAGTCGCCGTGCTCTCACCGGATGCGGCGTCCACGCTGGATGAAATACCTGCCGACGTCCCGGGAACGGAATCGGCCTCGGACGAAACGGCAGCTTCAGAAGGCAATGCAGCTCCAGCAGCCACAACTGAGCCGGCCGAGCCAGACACAACCGCGATCATCGCCACGCTCCTGACAGAAGCGGAAGCCAACATGGCGCAGCGGCGTTTACGCAAACCGGCCAACGACAATGCCTATCTCAAGTTCCAACAGGTTTTGGAATTGGATGCGCAGAATGCGGAAGCCCTGACGGGAATCGATAAAATTGCCGATACCTACATCGCCATGTCCGGCCATGCGATTACTCAACAGCAATTGGATAAAGCGCGGGGATTCTTGGAGGAGGCTCGCGCAATTGCGCCGGAGAAGCATCAGCTGGCTACGCTGGAGGAAAAATTATTCCTTGCGATGGCTGCTAAAGAAGCCCAGGAAATCGAGGCGGCCGCCCTGCAGCGCGCTGCTAAAATAGAAGAACTTTTGACGTCTGCGCGCGCGGACGAAACCGCCGGGCGCATTCGCGCGCCCTTCGGTAATAATGCGTTGGAAAAATACCAGCGAATACTGGAGTTGGATCCAGATAACGCTCACGCGATTGATAAATTAATCGAGTACGGCCGCTGAGTCGTCATTAAAAACAGGCCAGGGAACGCTCGCCTAAACGGGCGCGCAGTTTATTAGAGGCCACATTTTTCACATGCATCAAGGTGATGGCCTTCGCCAAGCTTTCCACCTCCCGCTTACAGTCTTCCTGGGCAGCGGACCTGTCCGCAATTTTGAGGTATTCGATTTCCTGGTTTTGTAAAATCGCCGCGAGATTGCCGGCAATCACTTCAGCCACGTCGCGGGCGAGTTTTTCCAGTATTTCAGCATCTGCAGGCAGCTTTGCCACCTTATAGGGAATGACCAGTTCACCCGCTTCGATCCCTTCATTGCTTTCGTCTTCGTATTCCGCCTGCAATGTGATGCTGTCCGGAAATACCACCGGGTCGCTTCCAATAGTCGCCAATCGATAACTCACAGCGAAAACAGCCGCCTTGCGATGCAGGGTGGTGGTGATATAAATCTCCCCTTTTTTATCCTCGAAAATTGTCTCGGCGGGCTTTTCCTGCTTCGCGCGTTCTTTGGGGGATAATTTCAACCAGGCGATGTAGGCAGGGTTAGGACGCTCATCCTGGCCCACCGTCACCTGCAACTTCCGCTTGCGGGTGGTGCGCGAACTGTCGACTTTCACTTCAAGGATATTGCCGGATATAAGCGCATCGGCGGCGACATTGCTTGCAGCCGTGTCCGGTCTTATCACCTGAACCTCCTGGCCAACCGTCTCAGACAAATGCTGACCAATTATGGGGGTGATTATTTCGCCGTAATTATATTCTTTATAGCGTGAACGGAAATCGACCAGGTTTACGCTCCTGATCGCAGAATTTTTTATCTGTGATTCCTGCTGTGCCGACAAAGAAGCCAAATCTGCAAATTTAGGATCGATTATTTCGAGCGCGGATAACACACCGAGGGCGGCGAAGTGGCTCTTCTGGCTTTCCAGGGTTTTAAACTTTGTGAACAGCTGGTCTGCCAGGGCAGCGGTTTGGGGATGTGGCTGCGGCTGCAAACCCAGAATGCGGCGCGCTTCGATTTCCCGGCCATGAAAAAGAAATGACTGCGCTAAATTTCCATTCTGACCAACAATTGCGGCGAAATAATCAGCAAAATACGCCGCCATGCGCAGCGCTGACGGCTGTAATTTCCCCTTGATCTGCTCGTAGTCCGGTTTTAGCGCGAGGTCCTGCAGAATTTTAAAAGCGGCTGTAGGCTTATCTCTTTTTACAGCGGCAAAAAACCGGTGGGCGTAGATATCGGCGTACACGCCGTGCATGTCACTCACAATCTGCGCGGGCTGATCCACGTAGATGCTGCGTACGAAATCGACCTTTTGTTCCAAGTGCTCGTTAAAAACATTGTTGGCGGTGGTGGCGTGAATCGATTTGATAATCACATCCATCTGATTATCACGCCCCTTTTGCCACACCACATCACCGCTCACTTTGAATAAATGATCGTAAACCAAAGCCCGCCGTTCGGCGCTGATGTCGGGATTATTGGACTCTGCGATCAACTCCTGGATCAGCTTCCCGGTGACGGCCTCTTCGCGATTGATGGGTGCAGATGCAAGAGGCAGCAAAGACGGCGCAGAGCTCAGGGTGTCGGCCAATTCCTGTTTCAACTGTGCCAAATCCGGCAAAGGCACCACACCCTTTTCGGAACCTTGCCAACGAATCCGCTTCGACTCCAGCAGCCCCTCCAAACGCGTTTTATGCAATTCGATCAAGCGTTGGTTGATGCCATCCAATAAAGAAAATTCAGCGGGAAATTTTTCCGGATCCCCTTCCGCCAATTGGGTACTGAGTGACCGGTGCAAGTCCTGAAGCTGGCCGACATCCGTCAGGCTCTGAATTTGCTCTGGTGTAAAAGGGATTTCCGGGGAAGTGCTACAGCCAGATAGCAAAAGCCAAAGGGTGGCCGCAAGGGGTTTGATGTATTCACGCATGGGAATTTGCCTGATTTGTTATGAATGCGTGCGTTGCACGGGAGCACAGCCCGTTAAGCCGTCGCCGATACTCTATTCACTTTGAAGGTGGGGATCAAGGATTCACACTTCCCCATCCAACCCTCGGTAACGCGCACAGAAATTCCAATATCAAGGGAACCTCGGGTTTTCTGACGCAAAATCGACACACCCGAAACCAAGCGCTGACAATTGAACGGAATCACAATTTCCCAGGACACTGCTTACCGGTTTACGGACGTCTGTTAATATCGATGCGAATAAAAACTAGCCAACCGCAATCACGCGCGCGGTTGGATCCGTTTCAGGGCACACGACTATCACCAATAAGGGTCAGACAAATGTCTTCGTTATCTCACAGACTTAACACAACGCTGAGCAGTGCTCTAACACTCTCCGTATTGCTTCTGCTCACCGCCTGCGGCGGCACCAGCTCATCAAGCAGTTCAAGCTCGTCCAGCAGCAGCTCCAGTTCTTCATCCAGCAGCGCGAGCTCTTCCACAAGCAGCTCAAGCTCCTCATCCAGTAGCAGTTCGTCGAGCAGCTCCAGCTCATCTTCCAGCAGCTCGTCGAGCTCGAGCAGTTCCAGTTCGAGCAGCAGCTCAGGCGGCGGTTCGCTTTCCGCCTACTTCGATCAGTTCCCTTGCGGCGTGGGCTACGATGCCATAGGCAATGGTGGCTGGAGCGCCTGTTATCGGGTGCAGGGCGGTATGGCTGCCTGTAATCCATCCGGCAGTCCCAAATCTCCGCAATTGGTGAAATGGAGCAATGGCACCGCGATCACGAACGTAGCCCACATCAACTCCGTGGACGATAACAATGTCATACTTGTCACCGATGACGGCAAAGCCTACTTCGGTGGCATGGGCAGCGTGCCTGCCACCCCGATTCTGGAGAGCGGCGCCATAGCCTCCACCGGCGGCAAAAATCCGGCTTGTTTACTGGTGCAGAACGGCGCTAAAAAAGATGTGCGCTGCGGTAAATCCAGCAGCTTGACCCGCCCTGCCCTGCCGGCGGATTTTGATGTCATGCAATTGAGTGGCGCCTATGGATTCGTCTGCGCCCTGAACCGCCAGGGTGAAGTCTGGTGCTGGGAAAACGGCGGCAACTCCGGTGGCGGTGTCAGCAGCGTGGTCAAAGCCGCTCCGTCCAAATTTCTGTTCACTGATCCAATGGTTTACATAGCGGCAGGCCAGAACGTGGTTTGCGGTATCAAACACAGCGGCGGCGCTGAGTGCAAATTCAGCTATTACGACAACCGCTTCCTACCCTCAACCAATACTTCCGATGCCCTCGGCACCACTCCAGCCAACTTCGCGCCCAACGCCATGGCAATGCAAATGGCCTATGGCAAAGGCGTGGTCATCAATAAAGACGGCTCCGCTCAATATTATCCCGGCCCCGTCACACTGAGTGGCGTCGGCAAAGCCAAAGCCGCTGGCGGCGACCGGGCGGCCATCAGCCTGCAGAATGAAAATGGCGATGTTTTTGTAGTGGACGGCGGCACCGCCGCAGTCGTCAACGCTCAATACAAAGCTGAAGCTCACCAGTGTTCTTTGTAATACCGCAATAACACCCGGGAACAGAAAGGCCACTTCGGTGGCCTTTTTTATTGACGCAGTGCAAAGCACCGAATTATCAAATCACACCCTCGACCACCTCAGCAGAACAAGGAAGTACTCCACTAATGCTCCCCCAAATTTGACACTAGATTCAGGCGAAAACGGACGATGTAATCTGTCTGGTTGTTGGCAATAAGCTTTGCCAACGCCTATTCTTGAACCCAGCATCAACGTACTTCGAGGACTCCAAGTGAGATTTTTATTGACTGTGGGGCTGCTCATTTGTCTCGCCGGCTGCGATTCCGGTAATTCAGGCGGTGGGAAATCTGCTGAATCTGCCGCACCAGTTTCTCCATTAGACGTGGATCTTACCGGCACCTGGATTTCGATTAATGAAGACAGGACATACAAAACCGATACCGATGAATATCTCTTTAGCAGCTTTAGTGAAGGGCGCTTTGTATTGGAAGATACGGCGCAAGGCATCCGTATTGATCGCTGCGAACAGTATGGAAGTATCCATTCCAATTATGGCGTGAAGACCGAAAAACGGGTGTATTTGGTTATTAATGAAGGCGGATACATTCTTCAGAGCGATGGCAGCCTAACCCGTACGTTCCGCTATGAATCGGAATGGGAGCCAGGCTTCTACTTCAATAAAACGAGTACCTTCCGCAGATTGAGTAGGGGAGTGGAAGTTAACAGTGGAATGTTTATTCTGCGAGGCCCCATCAATATTGAACAGCAGACCCATGTGTGCGTCAGAAAAACCTATTACAACTATGGGAATCGCCGCGAATTTGCGCTTACGATTCCTTTCGATAATGAAGCGTTAGATCTGAGCCTGACTTTCGTTGGTGAAATAAGCGAAGGACGATATACCTATGAAGACTATAGAACTGCAGAAGCGGTGCGCATCGACATACATTCAAGCGCAAATCAGTTTAATGAAGTTGTCGAATCCAACACTTTGGACCCCCGGGATGTGACTATAAATATAACGGAGTTTTCTGATGAAAGACTTTCTGGAACTTTTAGTCTAACCGGCCAGGACGATGGTCTTTATAGCGGTGAATTTGACATGTTTTTGAACGACGAAATATTTGATGTGTCACCCTAGATCACAGGCGACCCACCTCTGTTAATTTCCACCCACCTCCCAGCGCTAAAAATAAATCCACCGCCGCATTCAAACGATCCAGCCGCTGTTGCGCCAATTGATCGCGTGTTTGAAAAACGGTGCGCTGGGCTTCCAGCAGACTCAGCAGATCGTCGCTGCCCTCGCGATAGCGCACTTCGACCAATCGCAAGGTGCGCTCAGCCTCCGTCAAGATTTCGCGTTGACGCTGCTCCTGCTCCGCGCTTATCCAATGGCGGTCCAGTGCGTCGTCCAATTCCTGCAAAGCGGTGAGAATGGCTTTGCGATATTGCTCCACCAGAGCCACCCGCTGGGATTCGCTGAGCTTTATCTGATTGCGCAGGCGGCCACCGTCGAAGAGGGTTTGCGCAAGACTGAGACTCCACCCTAATGCATCCGTGGGTTGGCTGAGGGAAAACAGCAGGGAGGCGGAGCGACTCGCCGAAGCCGACAGCTGCACGCTGGGCAGCAAGGCGGCACGCGCCGCCGCCACGTCTGCATCCGCCGCCCGCAATTGTGCTTCGGCGCTGGCCAGGTCCGGTCGGCGGGTCAAAAGATCCGCCGGAATACCCGCGTTGATCCTGGGCACCGTCAAACCGAGTAGGATTTCCGGCTGCATGTTCTCCGCCGGTAAAACAAAATCCAAGGGCGATTTACCCACCAGGAGCGCCAATGCCGCGCGGGTTTGCCGTGCCTGCAATTGCAGCGGCAACAGCGCCGACTGTTGACTGAGCAGGTTGGTGCGCTGCCGTGATACGTCCGCCGCCGTCACCACACCATTGCGATAACGCACATCCACAATCTGCGCGATGCGCTCGGCGATGCGGATATTCTCCTCCGCGCTGGCGATGCGCTGTTGCAGCGCCAACCATTGAAACCACGCACTGACCACAGCGCCTTGGATACTCAATTGTGCAGCCGCAGCGTCGTATTGCATCGACTGATAATTCGCCTGCGCCGCATCCAGATCCGCCGATACCCTGCCCCACAAATCCACTTCGTAGCTTGCGCCCAATCCCACACGGCTGGATTCGTTTTTTTCCCAGTCGCCACCGTTGTAACGGCTGCGGCCCGAGCCGGTGCTGCCGTTGATATTCAGTGAGGGAAATAAAGACGCGCCGGCGATGCGCATCTGCAATTCGGCTTGGCGCACGCGTTCAGCGGTGATGCGCAGATCGGGATTTTGATGGTGTGCGGCTTCCATTAACCGCACCAACTGCGGTGATTGAAAAGCCGCCCACCAATCCCGTTCGATTTCAACAGTGGCAACAGATTCTGCGTGCGCAGAAATGGTGTGTTCCAAATTTATTGTTGGTCGGTCAATTTTTTGGATGGAGTGACAGGCGGTGCAGCCCAAAACACCAGCGACACAACACCAACGCAATACATTTTCTAAAAAAATCATATTTACTCCGAAGCCAAAGCCGCCACTGGATCCAACCCCGCCGCCTTACGCGCAGGCAAAAATCCAAAAACCAAACCCGTCGCAAATGCGCAGCCAAAAGCCAATACCACCGGCATCAAAGAATAGGAAACCGGAGTTCCCAAAAATCCAACCAGCGCCGTTGCCGACAAACCCAACACCACGCCGATCACGCCACCCAGCGCCGACACCACCAGCGCCTCTATCAAAAACTGCTGCAAAATATGTCGCTGCCGCGCACCGGTCGCCATACGCACACCAATTTCCCGCGTCCGCTCCGTCACACTCACCAACATAATATTCATCACCCCAATACCGCCCACCAACAACGAAATCGCCGCAATCGAAGCCAACAAAATCGTCATGGTGTTTTGCGTTTCCGAAACCGTGTCGATCAAGGAGGCCATATTGCGGATCGTAAAATCCTCGGTGCCGTGTCGTGCGAGCAATAATTCCTGCGCGGCCGCCTGGGTGGCGTCCATCAACGAAGGATCACTGACGGCGATGGTGATGTTCCTTAAAAAACTCTGCCCGAAAATGCGCAGGCTGCCCGTGGTGAAAGGCACCAGCACCACATCGTCCTGATCCTGCCCCATGGGCGACGCACCGCGCTCGCTCATGACGCCGATCACCTGGAACAAAATATTGTTGATGATCAGATATTCCCCGAGCGGATCGCGTTGGCCGAATAATTTATCCGCCACTGTTTTTCCCAACACCGCCACGGTAGCGTAAACGCTTTCATCCTCCTCATTAAAAAAGGTCCCGTGGGCCACCGGCCATTGGCGCGCAATCGGGAAGGCGGACGAAGTGGCGTTCACCTCCGCGCTGTGATCTTCCGTGCCGTAGCGCAGGGTCTGGCCGCCGGTGAGTTCCGGAATCGCCACCATATTGGGCAACTCGTTCAGAGCCGCCACATCCTCCGGTACCAGAGTGGAAACGCCCCAGCGTCCGCCGCGCTGGTTGGGACCGCCGGGGCGCACCAGCAGGAGGTTGCTGCCCATGGCGCTGATGCTCTCCACCACCGCTTTCTTAGCGCCGTCACCTATGGCCAGCATTGTGATCACCGATGCCACACCGATGACGATGCCCAATAGGGTCAGCACCGTGCGAAAGATATTGCCCATCAGCGAGCGCAGGGCGGTCTTGCCGCCCGCAGCAATTTCGTCCGCGAGGGAGGGTGTACCGTGCATCACCGCATCGGTGAAGCCAGGCGCTGTGCGGCTCAATGACGGGCCGGGATCGGCGACCACACGACCGTCACGAATCTCGATCAGGCGGTCCGCGTGGGCGGCCACTTCGGCGTCGTGAGTGATCAGGATGATGGTGTAACCCTGCTGCGACAGCTCCTGCAGCAGCTTCATCACCTCTTCACCGCTGCGGCTGTCCAGGGCGCCGGTGGGTTCGTCGGCGAGGATAATGCGCCCGCCGTTCATCAGCGCGCGGGCGATGGATACCCGCTGTTGCTGGCCACCGGACAATTGATTGGGCTTGTGATGCAGCCGCTCAGCCAATCCGAGCTGGCTTAACAGCGCGGCCGCCCGCTCATGGCGCGCCGCCTGGGACAGGCCGGAATAGGTTGCCGGCATCTCGACGTTGGCGGCGGCGCTGATGCCCGACAGCAGGTTGTAGCTCTGGAAGACAAACCCAAAAAATTCCCGGCGCAGGCGCGCCAGTTCGTCGCTGCTGAAACTGGCCACATCGCGCCCGTCGAACAGGTATTCACCGCCGCTGGGTCGGTCCAGGCAGCCAATGATGTTCATCAGCGTGGATTTGCCCGAGCCGGAGGCGCCCATGATGGCGACAAATTCACCTGCCCGGATCTTCAGGTCGACCCCGTGCAAAACCTGGGTGGCGATCTCCCCGTTGTAGTAGGTCCGGGTTATGCCGCGCAGTTCGATCGGAGGCGTTTCCATCAGCGCATCATCCTCGGGCCCCAATTGCGATTGCCGCTCTGCAATTGCGGATTATCCGCATCCCCGAGAATCACCTGCTCCCCTTCCACCAGTCCGGACAACACTTGGGCGCGCACCCGGTTGCTCACACCCACAGTAACGGTGCGCTCCTCCACTTTGTTTCGCGGAAGCAAAACCTTGACAGTGGCGGTGCGCGGCTCACCTGAGGGAGGCGCGGGTCGCGCTTCGCCGGTGGCACTGCGCGGTGCCGCCGGACGCGCTCTATCTTCTCCAGATTTTTGAAAATTAAGGGCCGCCACCGGCACCTGCAAAACATCCCGCGCCTGGGCGGCAATAAAAAATACCTGGGTGGTCATTTGCGTCATCAAAGCGCCATCGGGATTGGGCACATCAAAAAGCGCGTTGTAGAGCACCACATTATTGAGAATGGTTGGCGTGGGCTCCACCCGGCCCAGCGTGCTGTACCAGCGTTTGCCACCGCCGCCGAAGGTGGTGAAGTAAACCCGCATATCGGTTTGCAACTTGCCGATATCCGCCTCGGACACTTGGGCCTGTACCGTCATGGTAGAAAGGTCGGCGATGCGCAGCACCGTGGGTGCCGTCTGGTTGGTGTTGAGTGTCTGCCCCTGACGCGAGGTGATGGAGACCACCGTACCGGTCATGGGTGCGTAAATGCGGGCGTATTCGAGATTGGCCTCCTCCGCGCGCAAACTGGACTCTGTCTGGGCCAGTTGGGCTTTGAGCGACTCCAACTGCGCCTCGGCGGATTCCAGGGAGGCCGCCGCGCTTTGCAATTCCTCGATGGTGCTGGCGTCCTCTTTCCGTAAATTGATCTGGCGCTGATGATGGATGCGGGCCAACTTCAGCTGCGCCTCACGGTCCTTCAACTGGGCCTGCAAATTGCGCAGTTGCGCCCTGGTGCCATCCACTTTGGCGGTGTACACAGTCGCGTCTATTTCCGCCAGCAGATCGCCCTTCTCCACCGTGCTGCCCACTTCCACGTGCAGCACCTTCAACTGTCCGGACACCTGGGCACCCACATCCACATAATCCCGGGGTTGCAAAATGCCGGTGGCTGTCACCAGGTTTTCAATATTCCCGCGGCTGACCGCAGCGGTGCTGAAACGCGTTTGACCTTTGCCGTCGCGGGTAAAAAACCAGAAACCAACCAGCAGGATCACCAGCAACAGGAGCAAAAACCATTTGAAACGGGAAAAGAATCCGGGAAACGAAAAACTCATGAAGGCCCCTTGGAAGTCGGCAAACAGTCGAAACACGCGCCGATTATAGAGGGCCTGCGGATAATTTGATTCCGATGCAGCGGGAAAAGAAATGTAAAGTTGACGGGTGCCGAGCTCCGCTCCAATCCGCCCGCGTCCATTTCCGCCGCGCTTCCCAGTTTCAATTTTAATTTTGCCTATCCCGTCCCGGTAAAGCTGCAGTCGCTTATGCAGAATCATTTATTCCACTATGGAGAGGAACTCTTATGTATAACGTCACCCGGATCGCAATAACCTTGGCAATTTCATTGGGATTTTCAGGATGCGGCGGCTCTCAAAACGACATTCCATTGGATTACGACATTCCATTCAAAACCCCTTCCACAATCACCGGGTATCCATTGGATCAAACCTATTGGAACAACTACGTAATTCCCGCGGCTGCGGGTTCTTTGCAATTCCGGGAAAGTCAGCGTTACGGGCAGCAATGGGCAACATCGTTTTCTTATGCCAGATCCATGTGGATTCACCGCATCACATGGTTGGGACTTATTGAAAACAACGACAGCCTACTGGATGGCACCACCCACTTTGTTCTGCGGTTGTCCGAGGGTGATGTGAAAAATCAGGAGCATGTGCCTAGCGCACTTCCCATGACCGAATATTTGGTTGAAGCCGAAGCACGTTTTATCGATACCCTTGAATCCGGGTATCTCTATGAATTCGCCTACATCGATTATTTAACGTTTCAGGTACCCGCAGGCATTTTCTGGATTTCGGTTGTTGACCCGGGAATAGAGGGCATAAACTTTTCTTGGGCGCTCGCTACCGATACTTCATTTTCCTCTGGAGCCCGCGCCAGTTTAAGGACAACGGATAACGGCGAGTGGCAAGCCAAAATAGATAGCGCGGAATTCGAGCCTATGGCGATTCGACTTGACGGGGGCAGGCTGATCGAAAATCCATAGCGCCATTTTGACGGGGCGGATTATGCTGATCCGCCCAAATCAATCCTGAGTATCGCCGCCCACCGCCGTCGCTATCACCAATAAATCCCGATCATCAAAAAATTCCATATGCCCCATAGGCACGCCGCTCATGTCCGGCAGGTGATGTGCTATGCCTTTGTGGCAGTCGATGCAGGTTTTTTCGCCGCTGGCGAGCAGTGTGGAATGCATATCGCGGGCACGGGGGGATTGCAGGGTGAAATCCATATATTCGAAATTGTGACAGTTGCGACATTCCAATGAGTCGTTGGCTTTGAGGCGGCGCCATTCGCGTTCGGCGAGGTGGCGGCGTTTTTCCACGAATTTATCCCGTGTGTTGATCGTGCCGAAAATCCAACCCCATACTTCCTTTGACGCTTCCATTTTGCGGGCGATTTTATAAGTCCAGTCGTGGGGCACGTGGCAGTCGGAACAGACGGCGCGCACGCCGGAACGATTGGTGTAGTGGATGGTGGGAATTAATTCCTGATAAGGATTGGCCTGCATTTCATGGCAGGTGATACAGAACTGCTCGGTGTTGGTGATTTCCAAAGCGGTGTTGAATCCTCCCCAAAAAATAATGCCCGCGAGAAATCCGCCCATGCTCAAAGCGCCGAGGCTGATATAGGCCGATGGTCGCCTGAAAATACCCCAGTATTCCCGAATCCATTTCACCATGCTCTACTCCGCCCGCCCCTGGTTTTCCAGCAAAATATTATCGATGCTGATGAATGTACTGCCGGTCACCGGCGCGACATCGTGCTGCACCACATGGCATTGCAGACAAAAATAGCGGCGTGGGGAAACAGCCGCGAGGGGCTGGTTATCGCGATCCCAAAAATGCGTAATGCTCACCATGGGTGCGCCGGTTTCCGGGCTGCGACTGCGGCTGTGGCAGCTCAGACATTGGTTGAAATTCTTGTCCACCTGATAATCGCGGACAGCGTGGGGAACTGTCGGTGGCTGCTCCGGGTAATTGCGCGGCGCACGCCGGCCCTGGGTGAGTTCCCGCGGAATAATGGGCGCGGAGAATTCCCTGCTCAGTGTGCCACCGGGACGCACACCATCCGGTGCCGGCGCATCGACGGTTTCGGCAGCGTTCAGCAGAATTGGCAACAGCAGCAATAAACTCAACAGGATTTTCATCTGCGCCTCCTAAGCCAATTTCACAAGTTCGAGTTTCACCGCGCACTTTTTATAATCGGTCTGCAGGGAAATCGGATCCGTGGCGTCGAGGGTGAGTTTATTCACCAAGCGGTTGGCATCAAAAAACGGGATATACACCAGCCCGCGCGGCGGCATCACCCGCCCGCGTGTTTCCACTCGGCCAATCATGTCGCCGCGCCGGCTGACAACACGGATTTCACTGCCGCGCCGGAAACCCAGCTCAGTCGCATCCGCGTAATTCATATAAATCAGCGCGTGGGGCACAGCGGCGTTGAGTTCGGGTACGCGTTGCGTCATGGAACCTGTATGCCAATGCTCCAGCACGCGACCGGTGCTGAGCCAGAAAGGATATTCCGCATCCGGAGATTCGGCGGGCGGTTCATAGGGTAGCGCAAAAATAATCGCGCGTTTGTCCGGGTAACCGTAAAACTGCACACCGGTACCTTTTTCCACATATGGGTCGTAACCTTCGCGGAAACGCCAGCGCGTCTCCTTGCCGTCCACCACCGGCCAGCGTAATCCGCGCTCCTGGTGATACACATCAAACGGCGCCAGATCGTGGGCTTTTCCGCGACCGAAGCGCGCGTACTCTTCGAATAAGCCTTTTTGCAAATAAAACCCGAAGGCTTCCGCTTCCTGATTGGCATAACCCTTTTCAACATCCGCCAGCGGAAACTGGTCCACCTGGCCATTGGCAAATAAAACCTGATAAAGCGTCTTGCCTTTGTAATCTGGCGCTTTATCCAATAATTCCGGCGGCCAGACATCATCGGTTTTCAGGCGCTTAGAAAATTCCACCAATTGCCAAAGGTCGGAGCGCGCCTCGCCCGGTGGCGGCACCAATTGATGCCAGAACTGTGTGCGGCGCTCGGCGTTGCCGTAGGCGCCCTCCTTTTCCACCCACATGGCGCTGGGCAGAATTAAATCCGCCGCCTGGGCGGACGCCGTGGGATACACATCCGACACGATCACAAAGGCTTTGGGGTTGCGCCAGCCCGGCAGAATTTCCTGCATCAGATTGGGTCCGGCCTGCACGTTGTTGCACACCTGCGTCCAATACACCCGCAGCACACCGTCTTTTAATTTTCGACTTTGGGTCACTGCGGCAAATCCGACTTTGTCCGGAATGGTGCCCTCAGGCAATTTCCAAATTTCCTCAGTTTTGGCGCGGTGTTTGGGATTGGTGACCAGCATGTCCGCGGGCAAACGGTGTGAAAAGGTACCCACCTCGCGCGCGGAACCGCAGGCGGACGGTTGTCCTGTTAAAGAAAAGGGACTGTTGCCAGGTTCGCTGATTTTTCCCGTCAGCAAATGCAGGTTGTACACCATATTATTGGCCCAAACCCCACGCGTATGCTGGTTGAAACCCATGGTCCAAAAGGACATGACCTTGGTTTTCGGATCCGCGTAAATTTCCGCGAGTTTCTGCAGGCGCTCCTCGGGAACGCCGGTTTCTTTTGCTGTGTGCGCCAACGAATAAGGACGCACAAACGCGGCAAAATCGTCGAAGGTAATATCCGTCCAGGTGTTGGCTTTGTCCGCACCTTTGGCATTGATCTGGCGCGGGTCCTCCGGGCGCAGGCCGTAACCAATGTCGTCCTGGCCGCGCGCAAAACGTGTGTGTTTGTTGACGAATTCCTTATTGACCTTGCCGCTTTGAATAATGTGGTTGGCGATGTAATTGAGAATAATCAGATCTGTGTGGGGTTTAAAAATAATCGGAATATCCGCCAATTCAAACGTGCGGGTTTCATAAGGCGACATGGCCACCACGCGCACATGTTCGAAAGACAAACGGCGGTCGGCGATGCGGCTCCACAACATGGGGTGCATTTCCGCCATATTCGAGCCCCACAAAACAAACGCATCGGCGTGTTCGATATCGTCGTAACAACCCATAGGCTCATCGATGCCGAAGCTGCGCATAAATCCGCCCACCGCGGAGGCCATGCAGTGGCGCGCGTTTGGGTCGAGATTATTGGTGCGTAAACCCCCTTTGTACAATTTGCTGGCCGCATAGGCTTCCCATACGGTCCATTGACCGGAGCCGAGCATGGCAATACTTTCCGGTCCCGATTCACGAATAGCCTCCTTGAATTTTTCCGCCATGATCGTGAAAGCCTGGTCCCAACTGACCGGTACAAAATCGCCGTTTTTATCATACTGGCCGTTTTTCATGCGCAGCAGAGGTGTGTGCAGGCGGTCGCCGCCGTAGAGAATTTTCGACAGAAAATAGCCTTTGACACAATTGAGGCCGCGATTGACCTCCGCTTTCACATCCCCGTGCGTCGCCACCACACGCCCATCTTTGGTGGCCACCATCACGCCGCAACCCACGCCGCAAAAACGGCAGGGGGCTTTATCCCACTTGAGCGTAGTGAGTTCTCGATTGGTGATGAGATTAGCGGACTCCGACGGTACCGGCAGCCCGATCGCGGCGGCCGCTGCTGCAGCGGCGTTGGCCTTGGCAAATAGGCGACGTGTGAGTGTCATAGAATTTGCGACTCCCCGCTGAGAATTTCGTGCCCATTAAGAACCTCGTGATAAACCAACGCGGCGTTGAACACCCCCGCCTGTGCATTTAGTCCGTCCAGCAAATCCAGAATTTTTTGCTCCGTTTCCGCTTCCAACACCACCACCAGTTTGCCGCGGGTATCTTCCATTTGGGTTTCCGCACCGGGAAAATCCCACAGCCACTTTTTAATATTCGGCATGGTCTCCGGCCGGGCTTGCACAACCACTCCTGCAATGTGCAATACAGTATCCGTGCAAAAGGTTTGAATCAGGTCGTCAGTCATGGGGGAATCCATTAGTGAGGAAAATGGCGGGCGGAATAGTGGGGAAGCCTTACCCCATGCTGGGTGGGCCCATCAGCAACTGGTACATCCATATGGCAAAGCCATAGCCGCCCACGAGGGCGATGGACAATAATGGGAAGAGAAAAACAATGATAAAAATAAACAGGCGCCACTCTTTTTTCTTTTGTTCTGAGGGATCGTCGGATCGGGCGAGGGACATAGACACTCCTATTATTTTTTTAAAAGTTTAGTCAAGCCTCTGGTTACCGCCAAAATTTTGGTGCACAAGTTATGAAATCCGCGCATAAATCCACGGGAAATGTGCTGCTGTCCTTTGGCGATCCCCAAGCCATAGCATATCGGCGACCACAAGTGCTGTTCTGATCTGTATCAAATACCCTGCTCAAAACGCCACTGCGCTACGTTTGGCGTCATGAAAATGCCGATTTGGTCTTTTTCTTGTGGTGCGTTTCCTGGCATGCTCGCGTCTCCCACACCTCCCGCGCCCATTGCCATGCCCAAAAAATATCGCGTTGTCTCCCAGGCCGCACCTCTGGCCGGAAAAACCAAACTGGATGTTCACAAAGCACTGCTCAAAATGAATATCAAACCCGAGCAGGTGCAGTTGCTGATGACCAAACCCCTGGTGATCAAAAAAGGCCTGGATAATCCCAAGGCACTGGAATACGCCGAACGTTTTTCCGCTGCAGGTCTCAAGGTGAAAATCGAAGCTTACGAGGTGGCGCCGCCGCAGGAGATTACGGATACGAATAAGCAGAAGGAGGAGCTCTACAACCAACTTCTGCAGACCTTCACACAGCCGGTGCAGCCCACCCGCCCCACCCGCGATTACCAACGCACCTTGAGCCGCGTTCTGCTCGCCGCAACGGCAGCTCCACTGATCTACGCCGGGACAGTTCTGCTCACCGTGTTGGGGTTGGTGTGGTATTTCGGCTCCCTGCACGGCGCGCTTTTTGGCGATATCGAATGGCGCGGCAAATTTATGTGGACGCTTTGGGTGCTCACCTATCTTCTGCCCGCCGTGGTGGGCGGCCTGCTATTGGTATTTCTGCTCTACCCCCTCTGGCCCAGGGACAATCGCCCGCGCCCCCATGTGCTCGACCCCAAAAAACACGCGCGTTTTTATCACCTGGTCAACCAGATGACGGCCGCCATGGAAGTGCCGGCGCCGGAATTTATCGAGATCACACCCGAGGTGAATGCCGCCGCAGGACCGGTGCACGGCATTTACAGCCTGGCGAAAGGCGAGTTGCGGCTGGTCATCGGCCTGTCATTGGTAGCGGGCATGACGGTGCAGCAGTTCATCGGCGTTCTCGCCCACGAATTCGGCCACTTTTCTCAACGCTCTTCCATGATCGCCAATATCTGGGTCAACACCATCAACCGCTGGCTGGCCGAGTGCGCCTATGGGCAGGACGAATGGTTCGAGCGTTTTGACCGCTGGCGCGAGCAATACGATTTTGAGGTGGTGCACATCAGCCTGACGGCGGCGGAAATGATGATCGGCCTGGTGCGTCAGCTTTTTGCCCGGCTGTGCGATCTCAATATCCGTATCACCCACGCCATGTCCCGCCAAATGGAGTTTGACGCCGATCTCTATGAGACGCGGTTGATCGGCAGCAAAAATTTCCGCTCCAGCACACTGCAGCTGCGCCGGCTTGCCTATGCGGAATCGGAAGCGCATTTCTTTAACCGTCTGGCGCTGCACCAGAAGGACCAGCTACTGCGCAACCTGCCAGCGGCGGTGGTGGAAATCGCCAATGGCTTTGATGCGGAGATGCTGCGCCGGATAGAGGAGGACCTGCACAATCAGCAAACCCGCTACTGGGACACCCATCCCGCGGACCAGGAGCGCATCCAGAATGCGGAAGAGGCCGGAGACGCTGGCATGCTGACCTGCGACCTGCCTGCACGCCTGCTGTTCAACGACTTCGACAAACTCTGCGAGACCATCACCCTCAGTCACTATTTGCGGCAGGACATTTTTGGAGCCGAGCAATTTCTGCTGGACAACGCCCAGGTGCTGAATAACAAGGAAGAGCTGCTGCGCCAGCATAAAATCGAATCGATCCACGACTCGGACCGTGCCCCGGTGAATGCGGATGGGACCATTGATTGGACGCCCGGTGGACGCTGAGCGGCATGGAGCAAACGCAGACGCTGGCTGATGCCCAGTTCAACTGTTTTCGCGCAGGCTCCGGCCCGGCGCTGATTTTTGCCCACTGCTCCAGCGGCAGCCACCGGCAGTGGCGCTTTGCCCTCGCGGATTACAGCCGGAATTTCCAGGTGATCGCCCCGGACCTGCTCGGCTACGGCGCCAACCCGGTGTGGGCGAGTTCCACCAATCCCTACGCTATCGACGATTTCGACCTTTTGCGCTCGCTGATCCCGGACGGCCCCTACCACCTGATCGGCCACTCCTGCGGCGCCGTCCTGGCTTTGGAAACCGCACGCAAGGCATTTGCCGGTGCCTTTCGCCCGCCGGAAAGTCTCTTTCTCATAGAGCCACCAGCCGCCTATCTGCTGCGCGATTCCGCTAAACACTGGGCACTGTTCCAGCGCGTGAGCAGCAAATGCATCAACGCCGTCGCCGCAAACAACCACGCAAAAGCGGCGCGCGCATTTATGGGATTCTGGATCGGCCATCTGCCCTGGCTGCTGACACCAAGCCGCCAAAAACGCCGCCTGGAAGCCACCATGGCGAAAGTGGCCTACGAACTCGAAATGCTCGCCACTCTACAAGGCACCTTCAGCGATCACACCATCATCACCTGCCCCACCACCCTCATCACCGGCACCCGTTCACCGGAAATGGCCCAAACCGTGGTGAAGCGCCTGGCACAATATCTGCCCAATGCTCGGCTGCAAGAAATTAAAGGCGCGGGACATATGAGTCCGTATACGCATCCGCAGGTTGTTAAAGAATTGTTGGAGGGGCATTTGGAGTGGGCGATTTAACTGCTCTATTAAACCGACCCAGAGGGTTTGGCTGGTTGGCTATATTGTTGGCTGTGTTTGATTATATAAAAACTAATCCTGTGGCCTGTGTTTTAGCTTGTTTTCCAGCGCTTTCAATTCCGCTTCGTCTGCCTTGTCTGCCGTTATAGCCTCTTGGTTTTTGCGTCGGCGGTCGAAGTCCACATAACGCTCACTGGTGAGCTTTTCCATCTGCTGTTGACTGATTAATCCCGCATTGGCCAATAAGGGAAAGCCATTACTGGTGATGATTTCGCCCACTCGTGTTTGCCAAAAGATCATAGGGGTTTCGATGCGGCTTTTGGCGCGCAGCTCAGCTGTTTCCAGGAAGATCACCACCAACCGATTGAGAGTGTCAACTTCATCTTCATTCAGGTAGTTTTTGGCGATCAGAATGTCCTGCTTACGCACTTTGGCGCCCTTCCAACTCAGCAAACCAAAATGAGCATCCTGCGGATTGGCCCTGGCCATGATCAGCTCGGCAGCAGTTTGCTGCGTCACCGCGTAAAGCAGCAGATTTTGTACAGCGGCAAAAAACTGTTGCGTCGCCTGATCAGACTTATCGTAGTCACTGCTCAGAGCGAACAGATCGCGCACCTTTTGGTAGAAGCGCTTCTCCGACGCGCGAATATCGCGGATGCGCGCCAGCATCTCATCGAAGTAATCCGGGCGGCCATCGGGATTCTTCAGTCGTTCGTCATCCATGACAAAGCCTTTACGTAGGTACTCACTTAATACTGTGGTTGCCCACTGGCGGAATTGCACTCCCCGAGGGGAGCGCACGCGGTAGCCTACAGCCAGAATGGCGTCGAGGTTGTACAGAGTTAGCGGTCTTTGCACTTCGCGCGCGCCCTCTTGTTGAACTACCGAGGATTCCTCGGTAGTTGACCCACGCTCCAGCTCACCGTCCCCATAAATATTCTTAAGATGCAGGCTGATATTGTCTGAGCTGACCGCAAAAAGTTCAGCTATCTCGCGCTGGCTCAGCCAGACCGTATCCTTATCGGCTCGCAGCTGAATTCGGCTTTGACCGTCTTCGGTGGTGTAGAGAATAAATTCATTCATGCTATCTCCAAACTATTTCCGTACGACCATCCCGGTTTGTATTCATACACCCTATTTCGATGGCTCGGTGATGAATCATGCAATTGATACAGATGGAATGCGGGGTCACTTTTCAGACCCGCTTATATTTGCTGAAGATAATGATCTACGCAGCTCTAAAAGCAACTGCTCGTTGGAAGGAGACATCAATCTTGTCAATTCAATACCTATTTCCCGACAAACTTGCTCAGCTCTATTTGACTCTGCCTCTGCCAGCGCAGAGATCTTCTCTATCGATTGGGGGGCACCTCGTTCCTCTAACCTTGCCGCGACAACAGATGAGGGAGATTCAATTAGGATGACAGAAGACAAACCAAGACGCTTAAAAACTTCAGTAGGGATCGAAACTAAATCACCCAACTCATTTCTTATTACGAAATGGCCATCCAAAACCAAACTGGTATCAGAACCCTGCGTAATTCTATTAACAGCGGTTATCAACGCCTCCTGATTTGTATCTATATTGCTGGTATGCTTGTTCGCCTGCCATGTAGTTTTTCCGTCAAGAACCTCACGAATAAGAGAACTAGCTGTTGCATATTTAAAACCTAACGTCTCTGCCGCAGGTTTACCCATATAGGTTTTACCTACCCCATGCACTCCTGCCAAAAAAATAACCATAATGAATCCTTTTTATATCGTCAAAGTTCGGATTGACTCAAACTGCTCGGTTGTTAAATACACAAAAGACTGTGGCGCCCGCATCCCAGCAAAAACCTCAGTCAATGAAAGGGGCCTCTCCACTCTCTTAATGTCACCCAGCATAACGGCATAGCCCTCCGACACACCGCTAAAATAATCTCGCAGCTCTTTCCTGGTAATGCCGCCACCATACTCCTTAGCAATTTCCCATAACATTGTTTTACTCCCAGCAATGACCCTCTCCACCTTAACCGTAGCTTCAATTGTCATATCCGGCGAAGTGGAATAAATAACCAGGTGCGTTACTTCCCGCGCAGCCCAAACCCTACGAAATTCAACTTTTTTTGACCCATCAAGTATTTTTCTTACATATTTAGGATGAACAGAAATTAATACTGCTCTATATTCCCGCTGCATCGAGGAAGCTCCGATATTTTGATTCGTCAATTTTAACGATTGATTGAGGCGGCCCTGATAATATCCCCCGTTTTTTTAAATCTTCAAAGGGAATTGGTGATTGGAGATGTTTTATAATCCTAAAAAGAATTACCTTTACTTCTTTTTTTGCCATGGACGTAATCTGATCGAATGAATAAACCGTGCGTCTACTAACTTTTGCAGAAATTTCCGCCGAATCTTTAGAGATTAAAAAATCGTCAACCACGCCAATAGTAGTGAGCATTTTTTCATCTTTCGATCGATAAAAAAGAAGAATATCACCAGGCGCTATGCTTTTCGTTTGGGTACGGCACAGATAAGCCAATTTAATTGCGTTTCCCACATGGCGCTGAGGGTTTTCAAATAGACTAAGCTGCTGCGCTCTTGTTTGACTAAGGTAGTCAGGAAAAAGAATGTCATGATACGAAGGCACAATCGGAACAAGATATTTGGAAACACGAGGATCTTGACGATAATGTGGGTAATAAAGGCGAACAAAGTCTTTTGCATCAATTGCGTCGTTTGGCGCTGTTACTGGATGCCTTTTTATCCAAACAGTGTCACTTCCATAACTCCCGGAATTCCCCGCGAAGCCAAAATCCGCAAGCAATGATTCTAGATAGCTTTGTTTTTCGGCATTACCATGGATAAAAATGTTCAGGCACATGTTCTCAGTTGCATAACGAAAAGCCGCTTTAAGAAATAACTCCCCGATTTTTCTACCTCGCACTGAGTCGCCAACCTTAAAAGTGCAGAGCTTTAGCGCTTTCCCGGGTAGTACTTCACCCGAATCGGTTACTTTTTCATCCGTCTGCTCCGCATAAATGCAAATAGCGCCCAGGCTTCCTTGATCATCACGACATATCCAGGCGCGCCTTCCTTCTTTAGCTTTTTTTGCAAACCAGTCATTGAAACCCTGGTAGTCCACTCTAAGGCTTCCAAAGAAGTCACTTGCCAACTCCGGCCAAAGACTATGCAGCGGTACATCTTCAACGTTCGGAAGGTGTACTTCCGTGGGTTCATGGAGGCGGCGAAGCCAATCTTCGGCCGTTTGGATGTTATAAACGCGATCACCTAATCCGAGCTCTCGAGCCTTAGAGTGAATACCTTTGTCTTCTGTAACCAGCGCATGAACGGCATTGCATGCAAGTGCATACAGAATTTCATTGTCACAAGCATCATTCGGCGAGCTGCTATCCGTATTCCATGGACAATCAGGAACTCCCTCAAGTATTTGGTACTGCTCTAGCCGTGATAGCGTTCTTTTTCGCCGATCGGCATCTCGATCTCGCTGGATATCTGCCAGTGAGGCGGGGTGATAAAGAAGTTGATGCCCGCCTTTACCTGCTAAGCGAACGAAATTCTTAAGATTCGCGGTCAGAACGACAAAAGAGTCCTGTAAAGGAATCAGAATGTTTGTATCAAGCAGAAGGCGCATGAAAGAATTCCTACTCTATCAGCAGCAATAAGGTGAAAAATCCATAGCTTTCTCACTGCCCACATGATTAAACAGCTTGCTCCCAAATTTAATGATTAATTAAGACTAGACTCGCCGCCATATACCCCCTTCGGCTACCGCCACTGGCTGCGCTCAATCATTGTATTTGGATCTCAACTGATTATCTTGGGCCTATCTAGCCTGCGCCGGTGCCCAAGCCTCTGAAAGTATGAAGTATAGGTTAAGAGAAGAACGAATCTATAGAAGCCCGCTGCCGCAAGACAACGGACGCTTATATGTCCTACACCAAATCGCTTGGTTAGTCCTTGGAATGGATCCTCTAATTAACCACACCCCGGCACCATAAACCCCGAAATCCCGCCCCACAAAATCGCCACCAGCGACAATACCAGCAGCAGTTTCAAAGTCGCGCGGAGGAAGGTGCCGGAGTCGCCGTGCCAGTGGCCGAGCAGTCTGGGCCAGAAGAGGAAGAGCAGAATCGGCGCAGCGGCGAGTAGGGTTGCTATGCCGATGATGATGGGAATTAACGCTGGTGCGTCGCGGGTTAGGCTGATGCAGACGAGGGTGTGGGTGAGGTAAAGCGCAGTAAAATGTATGGCCCATAAAATCGGGCCGATTAATACCAGCATCGCAATGAGCGCGAAAGAGCCGGGGCCTTCTTTAAACCATTTCATTGAGTACCTCCTCAGATCGCTCGCGGAAATCCGTGGATTAATATCAGGCCCACCAGCGCTTGGCCTGCCGCGTACCAGGCCAGTAAGCAGGTATTTTCCAGGCTGGCAAAACGCACAGCGTCGAGTTTGCCGGCATAGTGTCGCGCGATGACAAACAGCGACATGATCGCCACCGCAAATGCCAGTTGTGCATTGAGTACGGAGCCCATATACACCATGGCGGTGTAGCTCGACTCTGTGGGACGCAAGCCCAATTGCCACTGACTCCAGATTTCGCAGGCCACCGCTGCAATTAATGCGAGCGCGGCAAATAAAATTAAAAATGGCGTGATGGCGTTGCGGGGTTTTCCAGGTTGGGCGAGGGATTTTTTGGCGGCAAAAAATAAAACGGCGCTGGCGATAAATCCGAACGTGCTGGCGCCCGGCCAGATCAACTCTGGAACACGTTCAATGGATGTGGGCCAAACTTCCGGCGAGACCGTCCAGAGATAAAGATAGGAAAACATGTAGGCGAGAAACAGCGAGCCGGCCACGAACATCAGCACCACCATAGCCCACCAACCGTGCCCCATAGGACCGGTAACGTAGACCGGCAGACGGTAGCCACCGCCCACATCCACCGGCTCTCCTGGGCCTTTGTCCAGTTCCCACACCCATACCAGGCAGCTGACGATGGAGAGCACGCCGCAGATAACGGCGGGAATGACGATTTTCACTGTCAGCAGCAGAAAAAACGCCGCCATAAAAACCGCCGCCCACACATGCGCCCAGCCAGGGCCGGGCATGCGGATGACGTATTGCGGTTTGGCGTCGATAGGCGAAGTCACCAGGGTTTCCCGCCCGCCTGTGGGCGCGTTAGGCAGATAGTGCTGGCCGGCATCCACCTGCGCGGCGAGATTGGGCTGGTCCCATAAAGGTTCGAGACTCGTTACATGGGGAATGGAGCGGGTGGAGTAGACATCGTTGGGCAGCCATTCCAGGGTGCCGGCGCCCCAGGGGTTGGGCGGCGCCGGTTTCTTGCTGCGCAGAGAGCGGATCAGATCGACGACAAATACCGCCACACCGGCAGCCAAAATATAAGCGCCGATGGTGGAGATCAGATTGTAAGGTTCCCAACCGAGCCCCTCCCGATAGGTCCACACCCTGCGCGGCATGCCCATCAGACCCGCCACATGCTGCGGCAAAAATGCCACGTTGAAGCCGATAAACATCAGCCAAAAACACCAGCGCCCGGCGCGCTCGGAAAATTGTCGATTGAGAAACAGCGGCGCCCAGTAATAGAAACAGGCGAACAGCGGAAACACCATGCCGCCGATCAGCACGTAATGCAGATGCGCGACGATGAAATAGGAATCGTGGGCCTGCCAGTCGAACGGCACCATGGCCACCATCACGCCAGTCAGTCCGCCCAGCGTGAAAATAAACAACATGCCGAGCACAAACAGCGCGGGAGTGGAGAACTGAATTTTCTTTTTCGCCGCTGCGAGAGTGGCAATCCAAGAGAACACTTGAATTCCCGAAGGCACCGCCACCGCCATGCTGGCGGCGGAGAAAAACGCCAGGCTCAGCGCGGGAATACCCGTAGCAAACATATGGTGGACCCACAGACCGAAGCTGAAAAATCCGGTCGCCAGCAGCGCCACCACGATAAAGCGATATCCCACCAGCGGCCGCTGCGCCATGGCGGGCACGATCATGGAGACCAACCCCGCCGCCGGCAGAAAAATGATGTACACCTCGGGGTGGCCGAAAAACCAGAACAGGTGTTGCCACAGGAGCGGGTCGCCACCGCTGGCGGCGGTGAAAAACGGCCAGCCAAAAGCGCGCTCGATTTCCAATAGCATGGTGGCGAGAATCACTGCGGGAAAAGCCACCATGATCATGCCGGCGAAAATCAGCATCGCCCATCCGAAGATAGGCAATTTGTCCAACGACATGCCCGGCGGCCTGGTGCGCAAAGTGCCGACGATAATTTCAATCGCGCCGGCAATCGCGGAGATCTCGATAAAGCCGATTCCCAACAACCAGAAATCGGCGTTATCGCCGGGGGAGAATTCCATCAGGGTCAGCGGCGGATACATAAACCAGCCGCCTTTAGGGGCGAGGTCAAAAAAGATCGTCAGAAAAAACACCGTCCCGCCGATGACATAAGCCCAGATGGCGAAGGCGGAAAGGCGCGGAAATGGCAGGTCGCGCGCGGCGAGCATTTGCGGCAGCAACATCACCCCCAGCGCCTCCATGGCCGGCACGGCGAAGAGGAACATCATGGTGGTGCCGTGCATGGTGAACAGCTGGTTGTAGAAATCCTGCGTCACCAATTCGTTATCCGGCACCGCTAATTGCGTGCGCATGATCAAAGCGAGAATGCCCGCACCGATAAAAAACGCGAAAGCCACGCCGATATAAAAGAGCCCGATGATGGTGTTGTTGACCGCCGACGGTAGGCGCCAGCCGGTGGGGGTCTTCCAGATGCGCAGCAGCTCTTCCAGCTCTCCTGGAGGGCGCGGACCGGGGTTGGGCAACACGGGCGGCTGTTCACTCATGGCTGTCTTTGCTCAAGGCTGTCGTTTTCTCTCAAGGCTGGTTTCTTCGCTCAAGGCTGTCGTTTTCGCTCAAGGCTGCTTCTTCGCTTAAAGCTGCTTCTTCGCTCAAGGCTGTCTTCCTTCACTCATTGGGTTATTCCAGCTTCACCAGGTAAGCAGCCAGGCTGTTCAGTTCGGCATCGTTGAGAATGTCGTAAGCCGGCATCCGATTTTCAGGTTTGATCCGTTGATGGCGGGCGAGCCAATCGCGGAAGCCCTGGTGGTCGGCAGAGAGAATGCCTGCCCCCAGGGAAAGTCGACTGCCCACGTGGGTGAGGTCGGGGCCGATGACACCTTGCGCCTGTGTGCCGCGTACGCGATGGCAACCGCCGCAGCCGTTGGCGAGAAACATCTGCGCGCCCGGATCACTCTCCGCCACGGCGGCATTCGTGCGTTCACTTGCGCTCCACACCTCGTATTCATCCACCGGCATAACCACGGCGTAAAACGCCATCAACGCATGGGCGCCGCCGCAGTATTCGGCGCACTGCCCACGAGTGACGCCGGGATGAGTGGGGAGAAAACGCAGGTAATTGGTACGACCCGGAATCATATCCACCTTGCCGCCGTAGGCCGGCAGCCAGAAGCTGTGGATGACATCGGCAGTGGTCAGGACGAGTTCCACCGACCGACCGAGTGGAAAACGCAACTCGTTGGCGCTCTCGGTGGTGGAGCCGTCCGGGTGGTGGTAGATCACCCGCCACCACCACTGCTCGCCCACCACCTCGATACGCAAAGGGTCGCCGGCAAATTGCGGTGACGCCTCCAGGCGGAGAAGGACAAAGCCGTAGATCAACAACACGGTGAGCACCACCACCGGGAACACGATACCCAACCCGACCACCACACCCTCGCCGCGCAATAGCCGTCGCCAGGACAAAGGCCCGAACAACGCCACCGCCGTGAGCACAACCACCAACAGCAGAATCAGGCCCGCGCCACCCACCATGATCCAAGTGAGCTGGGCAACCCGCGCCGCGCCTTCACTGTAGCCACTGAAGGCGGATTGCTCGCCAGCGCAGGAGATCAGCAACCAAACCACTGCGATCAGCAGACCGGACCGTCTCATGGCGCGTCCTCGGCGAAGGCGAACAATCCATCCCGCTCACCTCGGCTGGCGAAATACGCCGCCACTGCCTCCACCTGTTCGGGCGCCAACCGCTGCGCCACCTGCGCCATCAATTGGCCATGGGGCGTCTGCCGTCGCCCGCCCGCGCGCCATACCAATAGTTGCTGCTGCAGATACGGCGCCGCCTGCCCGGCGAGACGCGGGACGTCAGGCCGGCTGGGCTCGCCGTGACAAGAAAGACATGGAGGAACCTTGCGTGCAGGATCGCCCTGCAGCGCCAAGCGGCGTCCCATTTGCACGTCACCTTGCCGATTCACATCACCTTCCGGCACCGCCGCATGGGGTGGCTCCGGCAGCGCGGCGTAATAGTCCGCCAGCGTCTCTAGCTGGCTTTCCAGCAAAGCCACCGCCACTGGCTCCATAAAACCGCTCTGACGCTGGTCCTCGCGGTATTCGCGCAGGGCCCGCAATAGGTAATCCCGGGATTGACCACCCAAACGCGGTACGCTCGCGCTCACCGCCGGGGCGCTGGCCGTGCCGTGGCAGCGATCGCAGGTATTGATGGGAAAAATGTTCATACCGGTGCGGACCAGTTCTGCCGCCGCAGGCTCTTCCAGGTGGGTATTGCCGCCCGCATAAGTCCTGTAAGTGTCCACCGACATGGAGGGCAGTTCCCGCAGCAGCGCCGCCACCGTCCACATCTCATCCTCACGCCCTTTGCCACTCCAGGAGGGCATGCCGGTGAATTGCAGACCGTGATAGCCGATCCAGAACAGCTCCCGCGTGCGCCAGTGCTCCGCCTCCTCCTGCAGGGGCGGCGGATGCGGCAACATGTGGGCGAAGGTGGGATTGACCGGCTGCCCCGGTGCGCCGTGGCAAATGGCGCAATTACCGTGGAAATGGGCCGCACCCAGCGCCAGAAAATCCGCCGGCAGCGCTGGCACCGCCAACCCATCGCTGTTGACCTCGACGGACCGGCGCATGGCGAGGGTGAGGAATTTTTCCATCCAGGCGGGGTGACCCAGTGATGCGGCTATGTTGAAGACGCCGGACCAAGCCACCAGCAATGCCATGGCAACGACACCGACCGGCAGTAAGGCCAGCCACGGCAACCAGCGCATAAAGCGCCGGCCGTCGGACTTTCGAACCGTCATACACGGCTCTCCAGGGCTCCGTCCCCCAGCAGGCGCAGCCACCGCGCGACAAGAATAATAGCGGCGAGTATGTAGGTCATGGGGCAGGCGGTGATCATCAACAGGCCCGCCAATTGTTGGTCCGCGAGGTCTATGGCGGCATGCGCGTGGGGACCCTGGCTGAGATAAAGCACGCGGGGGGCGAAGACCAGAACGAGCGCAACCAGGCAGAAGAGTTTGCCGGTAAGCAACAGCGCCACCACAGCACCCCAGACATTTCCCCCTGCACGCTGCACCACACCCGCCCAAAATGCCGTCGCCACCAGCAGTAAAATGCCCTGCATAACAATGTGCAGAGGTGGCGACATCATCATCCAGGCGAGCGTCTGCGGCGCGTGCCAGACGAAAAACAACAGCAGTTGTAACAAGGTCACCAGCGGCAAAAAGCCCGGCATGCCCGTCCCGGGAAAACGCCACCCGGACCTTTGCATCCAGCTTGCCAGCAGCGGAGCCAGCACCGTCATCAACCCGATATGCAACAACATATGCCGGGTGAAGTGCCCGGCGGCCGCTGTGTAGCACGCGGCCAGCAGCAGGCTCACGCCCAAAGCGGCCATTTCCAACAGAGTCAAACGGTTACCCATGCGCATTCCAAGCTCCTGTCCGCAGCGGCCAGCGTGCCGCTCCGCCATTCTCAACGTCGTAATGTGCGGAGTCCGTGGGTTATCCCACCTATTCGTCGGGGTTATCCCACTTATTGGTGAGAGGAGGAGGGACTTAACCTGCGCCTGCGGAGCGGTCATAATTGGCCACCTTTTTTCCACCGATCCTAATAAGAGCCACGTCCATGGGAAGAACCTACGAGAACCGCAAGGCCGCTATGGCCAAAACCGCCGGAGCCAAAACCAAGCTTTATTCCAAGTTCGGCAAGGAAATTTATGTTTGCGCCAAGAACGGCGGCCCGGACCCGAGTGCCAACCTCTCCCTGCGGCGTCTGCTTGAAAAAGCCAAGAAGAGCCAGATACCTGCCCACGTTATCGATAAGGCGCTGGACAAAGCCAAGGGCAGCGGCGGCGAGGATTACAACACCGTGCGCTATGAAGGCTTCGGCCCCGGCAACTGCATGGTGATCGTGGATTGCCTCACCGATAACAACAACCGCACCATCGGCGACATGCGTATCTGCTTCAACAAGGCCAAGGCCAAACTCGGCGCCCCCGGTTCCGTCTCCCATATGTTTGACCACCGGGCGATTTTTGCCTTCAAGCACGATAACGAGGAGGCGGTACTGGATGCCCTGATGGCGCATGATGTGGACGTGGCCGATATTGAAAACGAGGACGGCATCATCACCGTGATCGCTCCCCATACCGAGTTTTACAAAGCCAAATCCGCTCTGACAGAGGCTTTCGGCGATCTGGAGACGGAAATCGAGGAGATCACCTTCGTACCGCAGACGCACACGGAAATCGGTGGTGAAGACGCGCAACTGTTCGAGAAATTGCTGGATATGCTCAACGATTGCGACGACGTGCAGGAGGTCTACCACAACGCGGAAATCCAGTCCGCCTGATTCAGCCAGGGTCCGGCCGCTACCGCCGGACCCGCATTTTTATCACTTCTTTATTTTGCAGTGCATCAAGCAAGTTGTCGGCTTTTGCCGGAAAAATCGCGCTTTTTTATGAGTTCCCGCTCAAACTCTCACCAGTCTTGAACCATCCGGAAGGTTGTGCTCTTATACGACGGCAATCGGCTGGCGGATACCAAACTGCTGTTATTTTTTGCTTAATCAGACGATAAAAATAAATGAACCAATCCAACGACAAACTTTCGGTTATCGAAAAAGTGGGTTACAGCCTGGGCGACCTGGCGGCCAACCTGATTTTTCAAACACTGGTGACTTTCATCGCGTTTTTTTACACCGATGTATTCGGTATTCCCGCCGGTCAGGCCTCGGTGGTGATCTTTATCTGCGGCTGGGCCGGAGCGTTTTTCAGCCCGGTTATGGGCATCATCGCCGACCGCACCAACACCCGCTGGGGTAAATTCCGGCCTTGGATTCTGTGGACCGCTGTGCCTTTCGGCGTATTGTCTCTGCTGGCCTTCAGCACACCGGATCTGCAGGGTAATGCCAAGGTGATTTATGCCTTTGTCACCTACTTTGCTTTGGTGTTGATCTATTCCGCCAACAACCTGCCGTACGCGGCGCTCAGCGGCGTGCTCACCGGCAATATGCAGCAGCGCAACAGCCTCTCGGCTTACCGTTTCGTGGCGGTGATGATCGCGCAATTCGTTATCCAGGCCTTGCTGCTGCCGCTGGTGTTGATCGCCGGGCATGGCGATAAAGCGGAAGGCTTCAAAACCATCATGATGATTTTCTCCATCACCGGCGTGATTTTTTTCCTGATCACCTTCATCACCACCCGGGAGCGCGTCGTCTCTGTGGTGCAGGAAAAAATCCGTATCCGCGATGACATCAAAGATCTGCTGAGCAATCGTCCCTGGTTGATCATGTTGCTGGTAACCGTGTTGATCTTTGTCACGCTCGCGCTCAAAGGCGGCAGTTATGTCTACTACTTCCAGTACTACATCAGCGAAGCTCACGCCGCGACCTTCCTCGATCAGATCGGTTTTAATTCCCTGATATCCGGCCTCAATAATCTGCTTACCGGCATGGGCCTGACGGAATTCCAGTGGCCGGATGATCCCGCCACCTCCGCATTCAGTCTCTTTAACGCCGGCGGTATTATTCTGATGATCGTCGGCATTGGTTTCTCCAAAGGCCTCGCGGACCGATTCGGCAAGCGCGATGTTTACGGCGTTGCCCTGGTGACATCCACCCTGTTCATGCTTGCGTTTTATTTCTACCCACCGGAGGCGGTATGGGCGGTGTTTATTTCCCAGGTACTGCACGGATTTTTCTACGGCATCACCATTCCGTTGCTGTGGGCCATGATTGCCGACGTGGCGGACTATTCCGAGTGGAAAAACAACCGCCGCGCCACCGCGATTATTTTTTCGGCCATGCTGTTCGGTCTGAAAGGCGGTTTGACCATTGGCGGTGCGCTGGTTGCCGGCCTGCTGGATCTCTACGACTACGACGCCAATGCCACTGTGCAAACTGCGGAAACCATTAACGGCATCAAATTGTCCGTCAGCCTCTACGCATCACTGCCCTTCCTGATTGCGGCCGGTCTTTTGTTCTGGTACGAAATCAACAAAAAAATGGAATCCAAAATTGAAAAAGAACTCCAGCAACGACGTGTGGCTGGCGCGACCGCTTAAAGCGGTCGGCATTTAAAAATCGTATTTAAGAAAATCCGTATTAATAGAAGAGAGTCGAGAATGTCTTCCGAAAATACAAACGAAGATTACACAGCACTGAAAAAGAAGGCCATTTCCCAGCCTTTGGTCGAACACATTTATACCGCCGATCCTTCGGCCCACGTGTTTGATGGGAAAATCTACATCTATCCCTCACACGATATCGAAGCCGGTATTCCCTTCAATGACAACGGCGACCACTTCGGCATGGAGGACTATCACGTGCTGTCGCTGGACGGCCCTGGCGCTAAAGTGGTCGACCACGGCGTGGCGCTGCATGTGAAGGACGTGCCCTGGGCAGAGCGCCAGATGTGGGCGCCCGATGCCGCCCGCAAAAATGGCAAATATTATTTTTATTTTCCCGCGAAACGCAAAGACGGCATTTTCCAGATCGGTGTTGCTGTCGGTGAGTCGCCCGCAGGTCCATTTATTCCCCAACCGGAAGCCATCAAAGGCAGTTATTCCATTGATCCCGCTGTATTCGGTGATGATGACGGCGAGTTCTATATGTATTTCGGCGGCATCTGGGGCGGCCAATTACAGAAATACCGCAACAACCGCTACGACGCGAAGAATGAAGAACCCGCGGACAATGAACCGGCCCTCGGTCCCATAGTTGCGCGGCTGACGCCGGATATGAAGGAATTTGCGGAAACCCCGCGCGAAATTCGCATCCTGGATGAAAAAGGCCAGCCGCTACTCGCAGGCGACCACGACCGCCGTTTCTTTGAAGCCGCCTGGGTGCATAAATACCAAGGCAAATATTATTTTTCCTATTCCACCGGCAACACCCACTTCCTATGTTATGCCACGGGCGACAATCCCTACGGCCCCTTCACCTATCGCGGTCGCATCCTCAACCCGGTGATTGGCTGGACCACCCACCATTCCATCTGCGAATTTCAGGGCAAGTGGTATCTCTTCTACCACGACTGCATCCTGTCCCAGGGTGTCACCCACCTGCGTTCGGTAAAAATGGCAGAAATCACCTACAACGCGAACGGCACCATCCAAACTCTGGAGCCCTACCAGCTCTAACCGCTTCCCCTCCCCCGCCCGGGGGAGGTTTACTGCATCAGGGAAGGCCGCTCGTTTCCCCATATCCGGTTAAATAATTTCATTCCCAGAATCGGCATGGCCAGCAGCAGGGTCAATCCATTGGCCAGCATAATGATGCCGTCGCCTTGCAACGCACCGTAAACCAGCCACAGTGATACCCCCACAACGAACATGCTGTACATACCGAGGGATAAGGTGCGGGTATCCCGCGTGCGCAGCGTCAAAAAGGCTTGAGGGGCGAAGGAAAAGGTGGTGGAAAACGCGGCAACATAGCCGATCAAATCGGGAGAGAGGGTGATAAGAG